>ENA-OQHU01000113-OQHU01000113.1-human-gut-metagenome-genome-assembly--contig:-NODE-113-length-11437-cov-2.291158_pt1 | contig 11437 bp, 10 predicted proteins | sample MGYA00242568_ERZ504729 | MGnify/ENA primary metagenome ERZ504729 (study PRJEB26092, sample SAMD00036223) | human gut metagenome | host: Homo sapiens | study: EMG produced TPA metagenomics assembly of... | reverse complement strand
CTGTAGATGCTACGAACGAATGGATTAAGGCGGAGTGCAGGTTATCTTCATCGTCAGCACCCTTATCGTTGCTGTCTGGACGGCCATCCTCTACCTCTTATTGTTGCATCGTCCTCAGATTCTGGGCTGGGTATTGAAGGGATGCTGCAAGATTCCTTTCCTTCGCAGATTCCTGCCCAAGGTAGAGAAGTTTTCCGAGGAGATGACGATGGCTTCGGAGGAGGCAAAGCTGGAGGGCGGAAGATTCTGGTTGCAGCTGATGGGTTATACTTCCCTGACGTGGCTGTCGAGATTCGCCATCGTGGTAGCTATTCTCATTGCCTTTCATTGTCAGGGCAACATGCTGGTGGCTTGGTGCCGCCAATGGGTGATGTGGATGATTTCCATTCTGAGTCCTACGCCTGGCGGAAGTGGCGTGGCAGAGTTGATGTTCCGCCTTTATTATGCCGATTTCCTGCCCGATGCCTCAGAAGCCATCCTTGCCGCCATGCTCTGGCGCGCCATCTTCTATTACCCTTTCCTGGTGATGGGCACCCTGGTCTTGCCGAAATGGATTGCTAGAAACTGACATAGAGTCGGGCACTGAGCGCCGTGAAATCTCCATTGTCGTTTTTGATGTATTGGAACGATGGCTGAAGGGAGATGGATTCCGTCAGCTGTCTTTTCCATGTTACTTCCAGCGAATATTCCGAACCTTGCTGGAAGCGGGCATACTGGCCAGACAAGCCGCACTCGTTCTTATCGTCCTGATAGGCGCCGCCAAGTTCGGCGTATCGGTAGCAGGCATTCTGATGACTGGTGTTCTCGGAATATTGCACCATGCACGAAATGTTCTTGTCGCCAGCCTTCCATACACTCTGCTCTCCGTAAATCCACCAGCACAGGTGGTCTTGCCCTTGGATTCATCGGCAGAAGCCATTTCGCCATCCTCGTTGATTGGATATTGACGGGTATGGACGGCAGCACCCGCAAAATATTTTCCACCTTTATGTTCATACTCCAACTGCGACATATTGAAGATTCCATCCTTCTTCGGGCGGACCAGGAAGGGATTGTCGTGAGCTTTCCAACCATTATATCCTGCACCATTATACAGACTGTTTCTGAATGTCCATTTTCCCTTGGTTACATCAAAATAAAGGGTCAAGCCCGAATACGGATAGTTGGCTATCGGATAGCTGGAAGCAACGGTAGGAAAAATTCCTTCAGAACTGTTTTGGAAAAGTGCCGTAACGTCAGAGGTAAAGAAATCCTCGTTTACATTCCTCACACCCACAAACAGATGGCCCGAATTCCACTCGTGCATGTAACCCAGCACGGCAAGCATGGCGAAGTTATTATCCGCATCTATATTCGAAAAGCCCTGCCAGTCGCCAATAATGCCATCGTTGGTCTTTGCCACATGCAGCGTAGCCGCCTCGAACGAATCCTTTCCTTTTCCTATCGGAACACTCAGTTCCAGTCTCAGCTGGTTAGTCAGATTGGTATTCTTGTTCATGTCCCATTGCCATTCAGAAATATATTGTCCGTTAAAGCTCTGTGCATAAGTAAGGCAGATATTGATGCAGCCTAAAATAATAAAAAATAATTCTCTTCATTTCTTAATGTTTTGTATAATTTCTTGTTCACTTGCCCGCTGTCTGCGAGCATCTTTCTAATTCACGCTGCAAAGATACTTGATATTTTTAAAATCCTGCAATACTTTAATAATTAGTATTTTTATTTAGTCTAAATAGACAAGTGCTCTTTGTTATCCCCATTTATAGGTATTGTGGTTCTCTTATATGGATGGAAGGTTCTGTTCTGTTCTTATTTTTAGGTATTAAACGGCTACCAACAATAATATTTTTTAAAAACTTTGTCTTATCAGATATTATTCGTACCTTTGCATTGTTTAAAAAAGTTAGAAAATGAAGAAGATATTAAATCCATATTTGAACAAGAAGGGTTACAACTGCGTTTGCTGTGCCCCAAACAATCCTGTAGGATTGCATCTTGAGTTTTGGGAAGAGGGTGAGGATGTGCTTACCATCTGGAATCCCGGCGAGAATTACCAGGGCTGGATCAATACCCTGCATGGCGGAATCATCAGTATGCTGATGGATGAAGTGGCAGGCTGGGTTATCAACCGAAAACTGCAGACCACGGGTGTGACGATGCAGCTCAACGTGAAGTACAAGAAGCCTGTGATGACCACCGATTCGCAGATTACGGTGCGTGGTCACATCGCCAGTCAGCGCCGCAACATCGTCACCATCCACCTGACTCTGGAGAACTCCCAAGGCGAGGTTTGTGATGAGGGCGAAGCATCTACTTCACCTTTGGTCCTGACAAAGCCAAGGAGATGGGGTTCGACAGCTGCAAGGTAGAAGGGGAGGCTATGGGGTGAAATCCATGTCCTATTAAGGCTAAAATCCTGTTTCTTTTGGAAAAGTGTAGTCTTCGGTCCCTATTTTTAGAGGAAAAGTGTATTTTTCGCCCCTTGTTTTCATAGGAAAAGTGTATTTAAGTAGGGGATAAATAATGGCAGGCTTCCAATTAATGCATCAGGAACCTGCCATTTTCTATCATTTTACGCCAATCTCAGTCTCAGTGAATTAAGCACTACGCTTACGCTGGAGAAGGCCATCAGGGCACTTGCCCACATCGGGGTTATTTGGAAATCAATGCCGAAGATATGAAGGACGCCGGCTGCCAACGGGATGCAGATGATGTTGTAGATGAACGCCCAGAAGAGATTCTGCCAAATCATGTGAACCGTCTTCTTGCTCAGTTTTACGGCTTCCGGAAGCGACAAGAGGTCATCGCTCATCAGCGTAATTTGCGCCACATCCATCGCCACATCCGTTCCCTTTCCTATCGCCATACTCACGTTGGCAAGGGCCAGGGCCTGGGTGTCGTTGATTCCGTCGCCCACCATCGCTACCTGCTTGCCTTCGTCCTGAAGTTTCTTTACCAAAGCCTGCTTGTCGCCAGGCAGCACCTTGCTCTGGTAATGCTTGATGCTGGCTTTCTCTGCCCAGTAGTGAGCCGCTTCCTCCTTGTCGCCACTCATCATATAGACCTCTATTCCCCTTTTCTGCAACTGCTTCATTGCTTCCTGGGCATGAGGCTTGAGGGTCTCTCTTGTCTCCAGATCCAAATCCTCCTGCTTGGTGAAATCGATATTCTGGTTAGGAATGGTGAGAGTGCCGGTCTTGTCGATGACGAGTGCATTGATCTTGTGGAGATTCTCCAGCGCCGACGCATCTTTGATGAGAATCTGCTTCTGCGCTGCCTTGCCGATGCCCACCATCAGGGCGGTAGGAGTAGCTAAGCCCATGGCGCAAGGACAGGCGATGACCAATACGGCTACGGCTGAAAGGATGGCCTGAGGAAGAGCAGCGTTGCCGCCTATCAGCCACCACGCCAGGAAGGTAATGAGGGCGATGGCTGCCACGACTGGAACGAAAATCAGAGCCGCCTTATCCACGATGCGCTGCACGGGCGCCTTACTGCCCTGCGCCTCCTGAACCATTCGAATGATGTGCGCCAGGGCGGTGTTCTCGCCAATCTGCTTGGCTCTCATGCGGAGCTTTCCCTGACTCGGAATGGTGCCAGCCAGCACGTTGTCGCCTGCCTTTTTCATCGCCGGAGTCGGTTCGCCGCTGATCATCGCTTCATCTACATAGGCAGCATCGGGAGTCATGAAACTCTCTGCCTGGGTAACCACGCCATCCACCGGAATCTTTTCGCCGGCTCTTACCTCAATCATGTCGCCTATCTGAATGGTGGAAATCGGAACTTCCTCCATCTTGTAGTCGTTGGTGCCTTCTATCTTCTCGTAAGTCACTAGTCGGGCGGTTTTCGGCTGCATTCCCATCAGTTGTCGGATGCTGCTCGCCGTACTGTCTTTTGCTTTTTCTTCCAGACATCTGCCGGTCAGCACGAAGGTGATAATCATCACGGAAGCATCAAAATAAGTGTGCCATTCTATGCCTCTCGCTCCCCATACCATTTCTCCGAAGAAGGTGTTGAAGGTGCTGAAGAGGAAGGCGATAAGGGTGCTGAGTGCTACGAGCGAATCCATGTTTGCCGTATGATGCAGGAGCTGCTTCCAGGCGGAAACATAAAACTGTTTGCCGCAGTAGAGCAGGTTGGCGAGTGCCAGGAGCAGACAAATCTGGTTGGCGAAGGAACTGGTATGATGAGCCGAGGCAACGCCATCTGAAATCATATTCTGTTCCATGCCCAGTGAAATCCAGCCCATGGAGAAACACATGGTCAGGATGGCGAAGAGCCAGGAAGCGAGGGTTCGGCGGCGCAGGAGGGTGAACTCACGGCGGTTGATTTCCTCCACGCTTCTGTCGTTTTCGATAACGAGGTCGTAGCCGGCGTTGCTGATTTCCCGTTTCATATCTTCCAGAGAAATAATGTCGGGGTCATAATCTACCAGGCAGTTCGGCTCGCCAGGGAAACCGAGGCGGAGTTGATGCCTTCTAGCGACTGCAGTTTCTTTTCAACATTGGCAGAGCATACGCTGCAAGCCATGCCTATTACTGGAATTGTTTTCTTCATTTTTGTTCTATTTTAAATCCTATTCTTATTTCTTGCATTTTAAAGTGGGCTCAGTGTTCTAATCATTTGTATTCAATTCTTTAAGCGACTGGCTATATCGCCAGCAATGCCCACGCTCTTTTCTGCTATCTCCTCAGGAATATAGAGCTCTTGAGGCATGTTGAGCGTGATATATTTAGCATTCGGCTCACGATAAGCCAGCTGCATGATAGGTAGCTTGATGAGTCGGTTGCGCGAACCAATACCCAACTCTAAGATAACGAGTTTTTTGCCAGAATATTTTGTAAGAAAGTGATGGAAGAGTGTTTTTTTCTTGAGGTCTGGTGCTGCAAAAAGGTCGGTCATGACACCTTCTATCTCGAAGATGCGTTTTTCATCAAACCCTGATTTCTCCAGATGCAAGTCGCCATTGCTGGTAAGGATGAAGTAATCCTTTTGGTCAATCACTTTCATGAGGTTATGCATTACCTGTGAAGGTTGGTAATCTTCTACCCAAAACTTTACCAATCGTCTGTGGAACTCTAAGCGTGCTTCAGCAGTAGGATACTGAAAGTAAAGACCTTCCACAATATTTCTGAAACCATATTGCTGCTGCATGTCGCCAAACTGCCTTCGAAACATCTCGTTGTTGGCAAAGATATGATAGCCCTCGGCGATAGAGAGTCCGTTGCTGGCTCCTATGAGAATGGCATCTGCCTGGGCAATCCATTCTTGGGCTAGAGTGATATTTGCATTCATATTTAATATATTCTTCCTGGTTTGAAACTTGTATCTGATACGATATGATCTGCCGGTTTGCCTAACAGTTTCTTTAATGTCACAGCGATATCTTCCTTAATGGCAATACTCTTTTTGGCAATCTCCTTTGGAACATAGGCATCTTTTGGATTGATGACTGCATAAGTGGCATTGGGCCAGCGATATACCATGCTCATAAATGGCTCCTTGATAAACATTGGAGTCATCATACCCACACCAAGTTCGAGAAAAAGCACTTTCTTGTTCATGTTCTTCTTGAGAAAATCCATATAACGTTGCATCTCTTTTCGGTAATAGCTGCCCTCCAGAAACTCGCGACTGCGCCACCATGGAACCATCTCCGTACCGCAATGTGAACAACGGGGAATCAGGTCGTCGGGCAGTCTGTCACCTTCTATCTTGTCCAGCAACTCATACACCTTTTCTTTGTTGGGATAAATCTCGTCTGTACAAGTATGTTTACACTGCCAGTAGCGGAAATCTCCCTGAATGCGAGTAATCTTCTCGGCAGGGAAGGTGCGGAAAAACTGCGCATCCTGATTGGTGGTGGCAATATAATAGTTCTTGCCTTCGAGTAGTTCAGCCAGATTCTCGTATGGCTCACCCGTATGACACTCATACAAGTATTTGTACTCGCGGAGCAATGCTGCCCATAGCTCCTCTTTCTTGATTTGCGGATGATAAAACAGTGGGAAAAAACCATCAGCATGATATTTCTCGCCCAACTGTCCGGCTATCTGTTTGAATGTGGCATCGTTCATATAGTAAAAGCGGAAACCTGCTGCTGCCGACAATCCAGAGGCACCACCCACGATGATGGCTTCTGCTCCTGAATCTTTTTTTTCAGTATTTCTATCATTATCTTACTACATAACTACAAGGAAAGATAATACAGTGAAAGAGAAAGGGTTGGTATTGTAGGCAGAAAGTAGGAATGGTTATTACTACCGTCTAACTACACACAACTATGTTTTTAAGGCCTTCAAGTATACCGAAAGCCTTATAAGTAGTTAGTCTATCAACAGTAGAGATACGCATCTGTTTTATTGCATAACATTCCTTTTACCCGTATTTCCTGACCCTCTGATTTCTTCGTGATAAAGATAATTCACTATCGAGGGATATCCTTTGGGACTTCGTTCGTAAGGCAATTCATTATCCACATACTTACATTGAGCCTCCTGCGCCATTTTCGCAGCCTCTTGCTCCAATTGCTTCCAATATGTTCGGTCTTTATGCAAATAGATTTCTTCATAAAGTGGGAACAAATGGGGATAGTATGATTTGATATAACCCATAATGTTGGCCTTAAAACCACCCCGCAGATTGAGGTTCTCAAGCCAAAAGAGGTCGCAAATATCTTTCACTTTATGAAAAATAGCTTTGAAATTGGTGATGCCAGGGAAGATGGGCGACACAAAACAAACGGTTCGGATGCCCGCCTCGTAGACCTTTCGCATGGCTGCGATGCGCCGCTCTATGCTCACGGCCTTGTCCATGTCGGCACGAAATGTCTCATCAAGCGTGTTGATTGACCACGATACGGTGACTTTCTTCATTTGCCGGAGCAGGTCAAGGTCGCGCAACACGAGATCGCTCTTTGTACAAATGAGTATTTCTGCATCGCTGTCTTTGAGCTCTTCAAGCAGTTTACGTGTCCTGCGGAACGTTGCTTCTTCGGGATTATACCCATCGGTCACTGATCCAATAACCACCCGTTGTCCGGCATATTTCTTCGGATTCTCGATTGCAGGCCAATGCTTCACGTCTAAGAAAGTGCCCCATTCTTCTTTATGTCCTGTGAAGCGCTTCATGAATGAGGCGTAACAATACTTGCAAGCATGGGTGCAACCCACGTATGGATTCACCGAATAGCCACCAACAGGGAGGTTGGACTTGGTCATGATGCCACGCACCTCTTTCGTTTTAATGAGTGTATTTACCATATTTCTTCCTTTATTCTTTATAAATACTCTACCGTTTCACCGTCTTCAGGAATAAAGACGCGGTTTAAAATTCCTGCCACTTCCGCACGCTTTCTCACTATTTCACGCGTCACGCTATTATGGTTCACGCCTTCAAGATGCGTCACAAATAACTTTGCATCAGGTGCAGCTGCAGCAACTTTTACCACATCTTCATCGTTCATAATAACGCGTCCACCCAAGCGAAAGCTATTGCCACCTGCATTAAGGGTGATAACCTTGGGGCGAAAACGCTTCAAATTGCGCTTCACACCAGCATACCAGATGGTATCTCCGGCGTGATAGAGCGTCTTTTCTTGTGGATGAGTGAATACATAACCCGCTGTATGTCCGGCAGGATACTTCATGATGAAATTACCATGCTGGCTTTCGGCCTTTTGTATGCTCACTTCCCCAACCCTTGTATTGTCGCCGACAACTTCCACATGATTAAATCCATGCGACATCACCACCTGCCGATTGTTTTCGTCTTGCACTAAAAATCGCATATCTTTAGGTATCATTTCATAGGCTGCCTCATCGATATGGTCATCGTGTAGATGTGTAAGCAACACCGCATCCACACCTTTTAGCATCTCTTCTACAGGAAAGGTAGTTCATGAAGTGGGTTGCGCAGGTGTTGATTTCTACTAAAGGGGAAAGGAGGCATGCTGCCTTTCTTTCCCAACATGGGGTCGACCAGAATTTTCTTTCCCCCATATTCAACGATTATCGTTGCGTTTCTTACTTGCTGGATATTCATTGTTTATTAAAATTAAAGTTTAACATTGGCTTCCAACATAATACCATCCTTCAGAGGTTCATCATCATCAGAGAACGAATTTGCCTTATATTGTACGCAAAGCACGAGCATTTCGCTGCTGCCTGTGTTCTTGAAAGCACGTTTGCCATTGGGCGCAATTCTCACGATGCTTCCTTCTGAAACGGGAAATCGTTTGCCGTCTACATCGAAAATGCCTTCACCTTTAAGAATGAAATAAAGCTCTTCGTGGGTTTTATGGGTATGGCGTGTGCCATAATCCTGCCCAGCTGCAAGACTTTGGAAAGACAATTCTGCGCCTGTTGCTTGTAGTGCATGTCCGGCAAACATCTTTCCCGGGATAGAGAAATTGCCCATAGCCAACTCATATTCCTTAATTTCATTCAACTTACCTACGTTCACCGTGGTGAAGTTCTCACCTTTTTCTACAATTTTAATTTCTTTCATAATGCTATTTGTTTTGATTACGAGTGCAAAGGTAGTGCAAAAAACAGAGACACATTCTACCATTAATAATATATGTTCTACCATTTTGATAAATCATTAATTATTCGTACATTTGTTGCATGAAATTAGAGAGTCACCCCCCAAGAACTTATACAAGTTCCTTTCAGCAAAACGGAATGTGGTGTAGATTTCAACATCAATACCGATGATTATCTTTGCAGATAGAACAACAAGCGTTCAAGACGATATTTGCGGAAGTTATTTCTAAGGATGAAGCCTCCGATTCATCTTTGCAAATGGGTTGCATTGGAGATTGCGTAATTTTGCACCCAGAAAACAAAATTATAAAAGAATATGAGAAAAAAAATATCGATTTCCTTAGCAACAGCCTTCCTGATGATTTCAGGAAGTGCGTATGCCGATGGCAACATCACAGGTACAGTTTTTAATAAGACGACATCCGAACCTCTTGACTTCGCTACAGTCGTTCTTGTGAACTCGAAAACGGGTGCGCCACTGCCTATTGGCACCACAACCGATGAGAACGGAGTGTTTATTATCCCCAATGCACCTTCGGGAAAATATATTGTCCGTGTCAGCATGATAGGTAATGTCACACAGGAACGTGAAATCACAATAGGGAATTCGGAGATAAATCTTGGAAAAATAGAACTTGCAGAGGACACCAAGTTGCTTCAGGAAGTAGTCGTCACCGGGCAGAAAAGCCAGTTGCCGGTCAATGCGGAGCGCAGGATTTTCAATGTAAGCTCAAACATAAACGCCACTGGTGCATCTGCCGATGAACTTCTTGCCGCTGTCCCGTCGGTTGATGTAAACAGCGAGGGAGAAATATCATTGCGTGGCAATGCCGATGTACTTGTGTGGATAAATGGCAAAAAGATGGGGATGAACGATGACAACCGTGCCCAAATACTTCGTCAGCTTCCTGCTGAAGCCATAGCGAGCATTGAGGTCATGACGAATCCGTCTTCCAAGCATAGCACGGAGGGAACTGCCGGAATCATCAATATACGGTTGAAGGAAGATCACCGTCATGGTTACTTTGTCAACGCCGAGGCTAATGTGGATACACGCGGGACGGCAAACGTGAATCTTAATTTCAATTACAACGAGGCAAGTTGAATCATTCGCTGGAATCGGACTTAAAACCCAACATGTACCCGGAGGCACGGCATCGCGCCGCAGTTATGACAATGGAACGTATCTCAACTCAGACGGCGATAGCAAGAAGCATGAAAACAGCATGTTCCTTCGTCTGGGTACGAATTTCAGACCTGATGACAAGAATGAAGTTTACCTGAGCGCAATCGGAATGCTCGGACACAAATGGGGATGTACGACAACCACTCACCTTAGCAATGTGCCGGGGCAATGGGTCGGCAATGTCAATAATATGCGTGAAAGTGGCGATACTCGTGGTGCAAACGTCATGCTTGGTTACAAGCACACGTTCAATCCCAACCATTTTATCGACATGAACGTGAGCTATAATATATGGAGGGGTCCCAATGACAACCTGTTTCAGGAAAATGAGACTTGGGATGACGGCACGGAGGAATCCATCTGGCAAAGCCAGCATCAGGATGTAAAAATCAGTAACTGGGAAGCAGCGCTTGATTATTCATTACAGGCATTGCCGTGGCTGCGCTTAGAAGCCGGCTATAAGGGCAACTACAACCACGAGAACAGTCCGTCATCGTATGCAGGAGGTCCTGACGAGAACGGCCTTTTACCTCTTGACGAGCTCTATAATCGTTTCAAATACGACACGGACATTTCTGCCCTGTATATAAACTTTTCCGGTAGCTATGAACACCTGACCTTCTCTGCCGGACTTCGTGGAGAAATGTGGCAGATACGGACACGTTCTTTGGGCTACGGCCAGACAGATGCGGACGTTGCTCTCTTCAAGAAAAATGATTTCGCGCTATTCCCATCGGCTTCAATAGGCTGGTCTTTTCTTGGCAACAATGAGCTGAAGTTGAACTATTCCCGCCGCATACGCCGTCCTTTCGGTCCCCAGCTCAATACTTTTGAGAATATTTCTGACCCTTCGGAAGTACATCTTGGAAACCCGCTTATCCTGCCCGAGTACAGCAATGCCGTGGAACTGTCGTACATCAAGAATTGGACTGGACACATGCTTTCCGTGTCAGGCTATCTACGTACCAACAACGATATGATAAGCCATGTCAGCTTTCTCGCGCCTATGGCTTCAGACCCCAATGTAAACACGATGTATTACGGTCACGCCAACGTGGGCAACATGGTAAACTCTGGAGTGGAGATTATATCCCGTAACCTGCTGTTCAGACGGCTGACACTCACCACCACATTGAACCTTTACAATAGTCATCTCAAGGCTTGGAGTGCAGACTATCCGTTGCACGACAGCTTCTATGCCGTACATGGTGACAAACAGAACCGTTTTGTGTGGGATGTGCGCTGTATGGCATCGGTACGTCTGCCGTGGAACATGACTTTCCAGGCCACAGGCCGTTATAATTCGCGCCGTATCACCGCGCAGGGGACGCTGGAACCCGATTGGGATGTCGAAGCCGGGGTACGCAAAAATATCGGTTCTTGGGGTATATCGCTTCTCTGCAAGGATATTTTCAACTCAAAAGAGACGAACAATGTCCTTTATGGGAACGGCTACACGCAGTCAATCCGCAAATGGTCGGGAGGTCGCACATTACGTCTGGCCATCACCTATACCTTCGGAAAATCCGACAGTCGTGAGCATAATCGCCACAACCACATCGACACCGGTGGCTACGGAGAAGAGCATCATCATTAAATTAGTTCCGCCAACAGGTAGGGGCTAAGCTATATTGCTAAAAATCCCAGCAAGAGAATAGCTGAATGCTATCTCCTGCCGGGATTTATTATTTTATGAATATAAATC
>ENA-OQHU01000112-OQHU01000112.1-human-gut-metagenome-genome-assembly--contig:-NODE-112-length-11537-cov-1.964505_pt1 | contig 11537 bp, 12 predicted proteins | sample MGYA00242568_ERZ504729 | MGnify/ENA primary metagenome ERZ504729 (study PRJEB26092, sample SAMD00036223) | human gut metagenome | host: Homo sapiens | study: EMG produced TPA metagenomics assembly of... | reverse complement strand
ACAAGGCTTGCAAGACTTGACGTTACCATATAAGTACGACGTGCAAGCTTTCTTCAAGGAGTTCTCCTTTCTCAACGCTACCGAGATTGCCAGACGTGCAGGCATCAACCCATCGCTCATGCGCCAGTATGTAAGTGGGGTCAAGACCGCTGGAGAGAAAACATACCAACGACTCAACGCCTGTATGGACAATATTAAAGCGGATTTACAAGCAGCCGTCTTTTGATGGTTGTGTTTTCATAAAGTAATTAAATGAACTCTTTAAGCCCCTGGTGCGTGACGCATCGGGGGCTTTTTGTGCCCAAATGTTGTCAGCATCATGGCTTTATCACAAACTCGACGGCATCGATGGAAATGGTGGAGTGGGAAGTTTCACCGAAGAAGAGAAGAATATGCTCCGTGGAGCACTATGCGAGGTTTCAAACCGCATACGTGCTGCTGCAGACAGAATTTAAACAAAATCTCTTTTCTTGCATCATTTAGCCTTTTTCCATCGGTCAAACATACCACGAACGCACAAATTTCGTTAAAATCCGTGAGTCTTATAGCACTCACTTCCTATTTGGTTATATGACTTTTTTTTATAACCTTTGCAGCAAATTTTAACGCTATGCCAAAAAAGATGAACATAACCCAAAAGGACCTAGACCGTGTTAAGAAAAGGTGCCTAGAAAGCTTAGGAGACTTCTTAAGCGAGTTGTGTCGTGACAAATTGATGGGTCCCACTAGCGTTGAAAAGATTTTCAGTTTCGATCACACTACATTTAAACGGATATGTGAAAAGGATCAAACCATAACTGTTAAAACGATGGCTAGGACGATGGGAATCATAGCAAGTTCCTCAATGGACTTAAGGAAACATGTGACAAGGAACTGAAAAATCTCCAGGAAGATGATAAAATGAAGTTAAGTCTGAAAAGGAAAAAGATTGATGTGTTGAATAAAAAGAGAGTGAAATGCACGGAAGCCATGGAAAAATACAAGAAGACTTTCGGTATTATAGCAATCAGCTCTTGGAACTAATCGGACAAAACGATGAATTTTAATCATTAAATAAGAAATAACCGGTCAAGATGCTAACATCAGAAGCCTAGTATTAACATTAAATAATCAACAACAAAAAGAAAGTAAACACAACCTTACCCGCCCCCACACCTTACGATAGTAGGCGCTCGGCAGTCTCCAGCGGCTTACGCTAAAAACGTTAGCGCAAACACACGTCCTCTACTAAAATGAGGCGGAAACAGTTAACAATCAACATAAAAACAATAAAAGAAGATGAAACTTTTTTTCTATAGAAAATTTATTCGCTTCGTAATAAAGCACTTTACCATCGTTATCAACAATACCATACAGATGAATGGTGGACAATATATCGAACACATGAACAACTATCAGGGAAAGGAGGATGAGAGATGTCTGGACAAAGAATGATCATCATGAACGCTGGTAGCTCGTACTTCGAGCATGTGGAAAACTATTATGGCAGCAATGCCTGTGAGCAAAACTCATGCAGAAATGCTGAGATGCCGGCTGAGCTGAAAACGGAAAGGGCTCAGAGGATAAAGAACAACCTGATAGAGATAGGCTTGGTAACCGAAAATTTCATGCCTTCAGGACTGTCATCATCCGAAGCTGCCATCCTTGCCAACCAGATAGGTACAGAGTTGAAAATCGATAATATATGGAGCGTATTCGGCAATTATTGGGGTCCTAATCCGAACTCGATGAGAGCCGCCTACAACCGAGGAATGGATCAGAAGAAAACGATTCCCTTCCTCGAAAAAGTGATGCCTGCTATCAGAGGCTAATCTGGCAGGTAGTACTAGTACGCGTACATAGTACGTACTAGGTAGAAGCGAGAAATTTGCCTTACCTTTGCCCCCGGAATTCAGAACCAATGCGGTCTGAGTTTCGGGGGCTTTTGTGTATCTGCACATCAACCATGGTGGGAGCCCCCAATCTTCTAAATTATTTAAAATGATGGAAGTGAAAGCGTATGTGTTCAGTCCTCCTCCTTACAGACGGCTGAGAGTAGTGAAAACGGAAGAGGGGATTACCCCACAAACCAATCTTTTATTAACGAAATAACATGACAGAAACACAACATGTAATTGCACTGAACCCTTATCGCAAGGGCAATAAGGGGAAGGTGTTTTCCAACAGTATGGCGGTGTATGACAAGGTGATTGCATCGCCGGAAATCAGGAAGATGATTCAGCAGATTAGGGGCGAACTGCCTATCCCGAAGGTGAATGCTAACGATGAGGAGGCGGTGAAGAAGGCGCAGGACAGACTGAAGAGCGAACTGCCTTTCTTCTGTCCCCACTACGGCATTTTCAAGAACAATGTGCGCAGACAGGAGAATGCCCAGCCCGAGAGCTTCATGTTCCAGACTATCATCGACGTGGATGACAGGGAGTATGTAGACAAGGCTATCGAGAAGGCAAGGGAGCTGAACTGCTCTGACAGCATCTGGAACGGCTCGCTGCTGCACCTCTGCTACAGTGCCCGGAAGAAGCTGCACATCGGTATCAGACTGCCGGTGGGAATGACCATCGAGGAGACGCAGAAAGCATATTGCGAGGCGCTGGGGGTGCCGTATGACGAGAGCTGCATCACACCCGAGAGAATGATTTATCTTACGGATAAGGACTCGGAAATCTACAGGTCGAAGATGTGGTGCGCCGTGCTGAGCGAGAAGGAGATTCTGATGCGAAGGCAGGCGTATCTGGACCGCGGACTGACCGTGGACGGAAGAGGGAAAGTTAATAGTTTACAGTTAAAAGTTAATAGCAATGGAAAGAATAATGAAAATAATAGACTATCGGGCAACGACGGCAATCCTGCTGTTTCTGCTGGCTCTGCTGTTCAGCCTGCCCAACCTGGTGATAGCCATGGTGCTGATGCTCCTCATATCGGGGATTCTGGAGGCAATCAGAATGCTGGCGGACTGGGAGCCAGGGAGAAGAATCTGATTGCGTTTGACCTCTTTACGCAGGCTGCCGGACTCGGGGGTATGGAGATTGATACCGTGGGGTCGAGGCACTCTTCGCTGCTGGCTATCATGAGCGCCGGTGCTTCGAGGGTGATGGAGGAAGAGGAACTGATGAAGGTGGTGAGGGTGAAAATGCCGAGCTACTATCAGGAGAACGACTGCCATCAGCTGATTCACGACTTCTATGCGAAATATGCTGACAATACGAAGCCGATGTCGAGGGAAGTGATGAGGGTGAATGCGCTTGCAGAACAGAAGGCGAATGAAGTGAAGAGTGAAGAACGAAGAGTGAATAATTCGAATGCTGTGACTAATTATGCAGTTCAAAGTTCGAATCTCAAAGTTCAAAGTACCGGGGAGGATTATCCTGACCCGCCGGAGATGCCGAAGAAACTGCCGAAGCTGGTGGAGCTGCTGATATCGAGGACACCGGAAATTTATAAGCCGGCTGTGGCGCACGCTATCTTCCCGCCGCTGGCTACGCATCTCTGGAAGACGAGGTTCCGGTATATTGACAACGTGGAGCACGAGGCGAGACTGATGACGCTGCTGCTTGCGGGTACCGGAGCGGGTAAGAGTAGCGTGAACAGGCCCATCGATTTCATTATGGAGGATATCAGGCTGAGGGATGCTGAAAACCTGAAGCGCGAAAAGGCGTGGAAGGATGAGATGCTGCGCAAGGGTGCCAACAAGGATAAGCGCAAGAGACCTGAAAACCTGATTATCCAGGAGATTGATGCGGATATGACAAACCCGGCTTTCGTGATGAGAACGGCCGAAGCGCAGGAACATTTCCTCTATACTTCGCTCAATGAGCTAGACCAGTTTGATGCGCTCAAGGGCAGCGGAAGCCAGCAGTTCCGCATCATGTGTCTGGCAGCAGACCCGGGTAATAAATATGGACAAACTCGCGTAGGAACAATGAGTGTCACGGAGCGTGTTACCATCCGGTTCAACTGGAATGCATCTACCACCATCCAGAAGGGTCAGCGTTACTTCTCTAAAGTTCTTACCGATGGTCCTATCAGCCGTATCAACTTCTGCACCATCCCCGAAAGGGAAATCGGCGAAGATATGCCTGTTTACGGAACTTATGATGAATCGTACCGTGAGGCGCTACGGCCTTACATCGAAAATCTGAACAAAGTAACGGGTCTGATTGAGTGTAAGGAGGCGTTTCAGCTTGCTCTCAAACTGAAGGATGAGAATGCTGAGTTTGCCCGGCTGTCGCAGGACAGGACGTTTGAGAATCTCTCGTTCCGTGCCAACGTCATCGCTTACCTGAGGCGTGCGTGCTGTATGTAGCCAATGGTTGCAAGTGGGAACCGGAGATTGATGAGTTTATCCGCTGGAGCGAGCAGTATGACCTGTACTGCAAGATGCGGTTCTTCGGCGACATGATTGCGAAGGAGAACTTTACGGCGCAGAGGAGTTCGAAGCGTGGGCCTCAGAATCTTTTACAGATACTGCCCGATAGCTTTACGGCTGCGCAGTTGCTTGCCATCCGGCTAGAGCATGGACTGGATGCGAAGGGTACCGATATGATGATCAGGCAGTGGCTGCACCGAAATTACATCAGGCGAGCGTATCAGTATACGGGCAAGCGTGACAGTTGTGACAGTTGTGACAGTTTTGAGAAGCTTAAGTACCGCCACGACGGTATGGTTATTAAATCTTAAATTTATTTTTACTTATGCAGATAGTTTTAAAACGTATAGCAAAGAAGAAGACCTACACGATAGGTCGCCTTTACATCCTGAAGGATGAGGATGTGAAGAAGCGCACGATTGAGAGTGTGAACAAGTGCAGGGGACTGAAGACGGTGTGCGAGGTGCCTGCGGAGAAGCTGAATGCGGACTCGTATTTCTGTGATACGCTGGAGCCGTGCTGGCGCAACCTTCTGGGTGTGGAGCTGAGTCCTGCCGAGGAGAATGTGCGGTTGGGGCGTGTATCGGGCAAGAAGGCGCAGAAGATGAAGGGCAAGACGGCGATACCTGAGGGTACTTATCCGCTGGTGATCAGCAAGTCGCCGAGTTTTAAGATGTGGTTGCCGCTGCTGTTGGGCGTCCCCAATTTTAAGGGCATCCGCATCCATGCCGGCAATTATCCCGATGATACGCAGGGCTGCATCCTGGTGGGTGAAAACCGTGTAAAAGGCATGGTTGTGAACTCCCGCATCTGGCTCCACCGCCTCATCAATGCTATTACCGCTGCGAGAGACAGGGATGAGAGCATTTGGATTACCATTGGGTAGTGATTAGTGTTTAATTTTAATACCATTTTTAACATGAAAACAGAAGAAAATACAAAAAAGGAAGAGATGAAGAAGGAAAAGACTGTGGGATATACAGCTGTGTTTGAAAACCCTGAATTCGGTAAGATTCGTATTCAAACCGATGAAAACGGGGAGCCTTTGTTCTGCGCGAAAGATGTATGTAATGCGCTGGGGTACAAAAAATCGTATGATGCTGTAAAACAGCTTGTTAACCGACTTGATACCGCAAACGCGGTAGCAAGGTTCCGGGAAGTCTCCGTAAGGATGGAACCTCATCAGAGCGATTCCAGCAGATGCTCTTCGTCAACGAGAGCGGATTCTATGCTTTGGTTCTCGGCTCCAAGCTTCCAACGGCGGTGAAGTTCAAAAACTGGGTTACTTCCGAGGTGCTGCCACAGATTCGCAAGACGGGCGGTTATATTCCGGTAAAGCAGGGCGAGAGTGATGAGGAGACGATTCGGCATGCTGAAGAGATTCTCAGAGCTACACTCAAGGAGAAGGAGAATCTGCTGAAAAACCAGCAGGTGCAGATTGATCAGCAGAAGAAACTCATCGGAGAACAGGATATGGAGATTCGTCGGCTGAACGGTGTGGTGGACGAACAGGTGGTTTGCATCGCCAAGAACGGTGAGAACATCATCCAGTTGGAGAATCAGGTGGATCATCTTCTGCCGAAGGCGCTCTACACCGACAATGTGCTCAACTCTGTTTCCTGCTATACCACCACGCAGATAGCGAAGGAGCTGGGTATCACGGCACAGGAGTTGAACCGCCAGCTCTGCGCCCTTCATATCCAGTACTACCAGAGCGGCCAGTATCTGCTCTATGCTGATTATGCCCACATGGGCCTGGCGAAGAGCCGCACCCGCTACTCTACCCTCCCCGACCCTCACTGCGATGGGGCACAGGAGAAACTGGGCACCGCCTATACCCACACCTACCTCGTATGGACAGAAAGAGGAAGGAAGTTCATACATCTAAAGGTAAAAGGGTAAAAAGGTAAAAAGGTAAAAAGGTAAAAAAGTAAAAGGGTAAAAAAGTAAAAGGGTAAAAAGGTGAAAAAGTAAAAAGAGCCTAGCGGGGGTAAGCTAGGCTCTTTTTTCCTTTTTTAGGGGGACCAGCAATGGAATCGCTGGGGATGGGGGCAGGAAGGGGCTAAAGCTTCTTTTTACCTTTTTACTTTTTTACCTTTTAAAATTTGGTAGTTAGTGAATAAAGCCGTAACTTTGCATGCTCTTAAGCAGAATAAAGGAAATAGATTAGTAATTAAAAGCAAATATGAATAATCATACGACATCAATAACGACAAACAAGAAACATCACTACCGGGAACTGCTAGCTATCGGCATTCCTATCATCATAGGACAGCTGGGTACCATCATCCTGGGATTTGCTGATACGCTGATGATAGGCCATCACAGTACACCCGAACTGGCGGCTGCCGGACTGGTGAACAATATCTTCGGTCTCGTTTTCGTATCCTATATGGGATTCACCTACGGACTCACTCCTATCATCGGACGGCTCTACGGCGAGGAACGGACCGACTGCATCGGACAGAAAGTGCGCAATGCCTTCTGTGCCAACATGCTGACGGGCATCATCTTCACCCTCGCCCTCGTTGTGCTCTACCTGAATCTGGGGCGCATCGGACAGCCTGAAGAGCTGCTCTCGCTCATCCGCCCTTACTTTCTGGTAAACCTCGCCTCGGTGCTCTTCATGGGCATCTTCTTCACGATGAAGCAATTTCTCGACGGACTCGGACAGACCAAGGTGGCGATGTGGGCGATGATTGGCGGCAACATAATCAATATCCTGGGCAACTGGGTACTGATTTACGGTGTGGCGGGTTTCCCAGAACTGGGTTTGCTGGGAGCCGGTATTTCGACGCTGGTGAGCCGCATTCTGATGGCGCTGGCGATGGTGTGCATGCTGATGACGGGCAAGAATCTTGGGGAATACAGACGCGATATTCTGCACAGTTCTCTGACCAAGGCTGACTTCAGGGAGATGAACCGGTTGGGCTGGCCTGTGGCGCTACAGCTGGGCATGGAATCGGCTGCCTTCACGCTGAGTTGTGTGATGGTGGGCTGGCTGGGAACCATTCCGCTGGCGGCTCATCAGGTGATGATTACCCTCTCGCAGCTCTTCTATCTCGTGCTTTCGGGCATGGCGGCTGCGCTGGCTATCCGCGTGAGCCATTTTATGGGTCAGAAGGACTACGGGGCAGTTCACCGCAATGCCTACGACGGGTTCCGGCTGAACCTGCTGTTCTCGCTGTGTATGGGTTTGCCGGTGTTCCTGCTTCGCCATCAGATAGGTGGCTGGTTTAATGATAATGTGGAGGTGCAGGCGTATGTGGCTACGCTGATTATCCTGTTGATGGTATATCAGTTTGGCGACGGACTGCAGTATACCTTTGCCAATGCGCTGCGTGGCATCGCCTGTGTAAAGCCGATGGTGCTCTATGCCTTCATCGCCTATTTCGTCATCTCCTTGCCGCTGGGCTACACCCTGGGTTTCCCTTGCGGCTTGGGCATTCTGGGCATCTGGATTGCCTTCCCGTTTGGTCTGACCATAGCGGGAGAAATGTATCGCAGAAGATTTGAGAAGGAATTGAAGAAGATTGAGGAATAAGAATCAGGCACGGATTTATAGACTGAAGGAAAAAAACAGGCACGGATTACACGGGTTACACGGGTTTATAGAGACATGCTCGAAACGAGTTATTATCTCGAAAAAAAATCCGTGTAATCCGTGAAATCCGTGCCTAAAAAATCTGACGGAATTTACTCAGCAACCTGCTCAGCACGATCATCTATGTTCTCACCCTCTGTAGGAGCGAGAGTAGCCTTGAAATCGGTGATGCCGTACTTAGCAAGAATGTTGTACCACTGGAGGAGCTTCTTGATATCGCTGTCGTGAACACGGTCTCGATCGTAGTTAGGAAGAACCTCAGCAAAATAAGCGTGAAGCTCAGCAACAGGCGCCTTCTTGTAGTTGAAAGCGCTAGGCTTGCCCTCTTCCTTCTTGCTTACACTGTCGAGCACTTCCCAGAGTGGCACCTCATCAGCGTCTGTATACATAGCGATGTCACCAAGGCTTGTTACGCGGTCGGTAGCGAAAGCTGGGATACGCTTGTGAGTCTCATCGAGTGTTTCTACGATGAGGTTTCTGTTACCTCTTGATACCAATTTATAAAGGCCTGGTTTGCCTGCAATTGAAAGGATTGTTTCCATTGTCTTTTCTATTATTCTTTATTATTAATGATATCCAATAATTTTCTTACCTGTGCTTCGATATTCTGCTCGCCATCGTTCACGATTTCGAAATCGGAGCGGGCTGCGAGCTCTTCCTGCGGCATGACGGCATCTATCCACTGCTGCGCCTTCTCTGCCGGGATATGGTCGCGCTGCATGATGCGCTGGATGCGGACCGGAACGGGAGCCGTTACGCAGACCACGAAATCGAGGTGGATACGGCGGTAGAAACCGCTATCGAAGAGGATGGCACTCTCCATCCACTCATAGCTGCTCTGCTCGAAATCGCGCGCCACAGCCGGATGAACCACATCGTTGACAGCCTGCTTGTTAGCCTCGCCAGCCAGCAGAAAGTGAGCCAGCACGGGCTTCTGCAAAACGCCCTCTGCACTGTAAACCTGCTCGCCCACCAGCTTCTTCAAACCAGCTTGCAAGCTGGCATCGGTGCGCATGAGCCGCTTAGCCTCATCATCACAGTCGTAAACCCTGATGCCCTGTTTCTCTAATATCCGGCACACATAGCTCTTTCCGCTACCTATACCGCCCGTTATCGCTATCTTCATCACGATGAATTATTAACTGTAAATTATAAATTACTAATCATCATGCTGTTCCAGCAGATAATCTACCATTTCCAGTTCGAGATGCGCCTTGCTCACCGAGCGCGGCACGCTGCGCAACTGGAGTTGGCACTTGTCAGAAGGGTTGTTAACCAGATCGTTATAATCTACTACCACCTTAAACTGGCTCGGTTTGATGGTTCTGAAGAGGCTGGCTCCGATGGTGAATCTTACCGCCACTTTAGATGGAAAGGTACGGAGCACCATGTTATCAGGCATGTTGATGGCCGTAACAGGCACATCGACCGACACTTCGGTAAGCACATCAGGATATACCGCCAGACGCACCATCCGAGGCACAATCTTCATGCCACGTATCTTCTTGATAGGTACGCTGCGATGAATGGTATCCTGCAGGTTGCGCATGTTGAACGGCTCGATTTCTACCGATTGCAACTCATCGAGCTGCTTCTTGTTGGCATAAACCGTAACCGTAGACGGCAGAAATTCGGTATGCGCCAGATAATAGCTCTTGCTGGTTGTAATCTTACCTCTGAACACCACAGGCACTCGCTTGGAAGAGCCGTAGGTGAAGAAGAAATCAAATTTTGCCGGCTTAATGGAGAGCAGTTTGGTAGAGCCATAGAGCTGGGATGCCACCTGTTTCTGCACATCAGCCATCGGAATCTGTCCCGTTCCCGTTTCCTCGTCGGCATAATTGGAAAAACGGAATGTGAGCGGATGAATCTTGCCTCCGTAAGCATAGGTAACGAGTGTGAATCCCTTATCGCGCACCGTAATATTCACAGTATCAGTGAGTTCGCCGGTTATTACCGCATTGCGGGGCACGCCCGTTAACTGCACAGGAATATTGAATTCTCTCTCTGTAGTCTCATTGAGCGTCATCATCAGCCAGAAGATGCCGCTGAGAGCGAGAAAGAACAAAAAAATCAGAAACTCCTTATTCAGACCACTGAACAGGAAGTTTCTGACAGCTTTTAATATGCTCTTGATACTACGCATTAGGTGTCTGACTAGCTGTATCAGCAAATACGTAGCCCTTAGCTACAGTGATTACCACGCCACGAGCTATCTCAACATCAACGGTATTAGCCTCGAGGTTAACACGCTTAACTGTGCCGTAAACACCGCCGCCTGTAACCACCTTGGTACCCTCTGCCAAAGCATTCTGGAACTTGCGAATTTCCTTCTGCTTCTTCTGCTGAGGACGGATCATAAAGAACCACATGATAGCGAAGATAGCTACCATCATGATGAGAAAACTCATGCTGCTACCACCGGCAGCTGCTTGCAATACTAAATTTGTCATGTCGTTAAAAGTATTATCTATTATTATTTATGTTCTACATATAAAAAGGTGTGACCAGCAAGAAAGGCCTCCGTTATTTACTCACCCTCGCCCAGAGCGCGATGAATGCGCGGACGACGGCCGGCTGGGTGCTGGTTGTCTGGGCGCTGTTCGCCGTGCTGTGCGTGCTGCTTGCGCTCAGGCATCTCCTTCTGGATGAGGTTGCGGCTGATGAGCTCGCGGCAGATGCTGTCGAGCATACCGTTAACATAACCGCCGCTGCGAGGAGTGCTGTATGCCTTGGCAAGTTCTACATACTCGTTGATAGTGACGGTAGCCGGGATGCCAGGGTAGTTCATCACCTCGGCGATGGCAATCTGCATGATAATCACATCCATATAGGCAAGACGTGAGAAATCCCAGTTGCGCAAAGCCTCGCTCATATAGCGCTGGTAGGTATCGCAGTTGAGGATGGTAGCACGGAAGAGCTTGCGTGCAAACTCTCTGTCTTCAGCATCCTTGTATTCTGGCAGCAATTCCTGCTTGGCCTTAGCATCCGGGTTGAAACGCTTGATAGTCTTCAATACGAAAGTATCTATGATATCCTTGTCATCATTCCAGTAGAGGCTCTTCTCCTCAAGGAATGCATCAAGCTCTTCATTATTCTGAATGAACTGCTTGTAGATGCGGCGCCATACCTCGCGGTCGCGGCTGTACTCGTCGAGATCGGCGAGTTCCTTATCAATAGCACCGCTGATATAATCAGCATAGAGATCGCTAGACGTAATCGCAGTATACAGTTTGCGCACCATTTCGATATCCTCATCCCAGTTGGAATGCTTTACATCTATCCATTCGAGCAGCATCTTGTTCTCTTCGAGCTGCAGAGCGAACTTATTGAATGCGAAACGTGGTGAAGGTTCCTGCTCACCCTCTCTCTTGGCACGAGCTACATCTACATCGTAGCGCTTGCGTGCCTCCTGGGTGATGGCAACGATGAGCTGCAACATGTAGTTGTACAAATCGTATGACTTGGAGAGACTAAACATCAGCTCCTTCTCAGCGTTATCCATGTTATGATCGCTGTTTTGATAGTATGCGTAGGTTAACTGCACAATCTTACGTCTTATCAAAT
>ENA-OQHU01000109-OQHU01000109.1-human-gut-metagenome-genome-assembly--contig:-NODE-109-length-12124-cov-2.843794_pt1 | contig 12124 bp, 13 predicted proteins | sample MGYA00242568_ERZ504729 | MGnify/ENA primary metagenome ERZ504729 (study PRJEB26092, sample SAMD00036223) | human gut metagenome | host: Homo sapiens | study: EMG produced TPA metagenomics assembly of... | reverse complement strand
CATACCCCATTATCAGGTGGTTATTGCGGTGAGGTCCCACCTCTTCCCATTCCGAACAGAGAAGTTAAGCTCACTTGCGCCGATGGTACTGCAATGCAATGCGGGAGAGTAGGTAGCCGCCTCCTTTCAATTTCAGAAGCCTCGATTACGAAAGTAGTCGGGGCTTTTCTGTTTTTCCTACAGTTCTGCTTTCTTATCGCAGCTTTATCCCACAGATTACGCGGCTCCTTTTATCTTTTTACCTATTCGGTCCTGGATTTTGTAAATGTGTATAGATTCAAAATAAAAAAGGCTGACCAATAAGGTCAGCCCAATTTGATATTATTTGTTTTTACGGTGATTTCGTGTCTTCTGCTTTGACTTTTTCGCTTTGCTGGAAGAAGTATTAGCTGCAGGCTTTTCCTTGCGTACAGGAGCCGAATCGCCAGCTAGGGTGAAATCTAGTTGTTTCTTTTCCAAGTTGGCTTGCGCCACCTTGATGCGGATAGCATCGCCTAATTGATATTTATTATGGTGGCGACGACCAATCAAACAGAAGTTCTTTTCGTCGAAGTCGTAATAATCGTCAGCGATGTCGCGCATCGGAATCATTCCTTCACAATGGTTTTCGTCTATGGTAGCATAAATTCCGTAAGAAGTAATACCGCTTATATGGCATCGAATTCCTCGCCGAGTTTATCTCCCATGAATTCTACCATCTTATATTTGATACTGTCACGTTCTGCATTCTGTGCAATCTGTTCCATTTCAGAGCAATGCTCACAGAGTTCTTCGTAATGTTTCTCGTTGGCACTTCTGCCGCCATCTGCGTACTTGGTAAGCAAGCGATGAACCATCGTATCCGGATAACGGCGTATAGGTGAGGTGAAGTGGGTGTAGTATTCAAATGCCAGTCCAAAGTGTCCGATGTTGTGAACGGAGTACTTTGCCTTCATCATGGCTCGGAGTGCAACCATCTGGATGAGGTTGTTCTCTGGTTTGCCTTCGCAATCTGACATCAACTTGTTGAGACTTCTTGCTGTAGCGCCTTTTGTACCCTCTGTTTTCATCTTATAACCAAACTTCACAACGAATTCACGCAAGGTTTCCAACTTCTGTGGGTCCGGATTGTCATGAATACGATAAGGAAGCGTCTTTGGCTTCTTTCCTTTCTTTACCTTTCCGATACTTTCAGCCACCGTACGGTTGGCGAGTAGCATGAATTCCTCTACGAGTTTATTGGCATCCTTAGAGCGCTTGTAGTAGCAGCTACTGGTTTCCCCTTTTCGTCAACGTCGAAATGCAACTCTTCGCGGTCAAACTTAACAGCACCATTTTTGAATCTTGCGGCACGAAGTTTCTTAGCCAGTCTGTCAAGCGTAATGAGCTGAAGTGCGTTTTCTCCCTGATAAGGATGTTCCTTGGTTTCGGCTGGAGCAGGTTCGCCAGTACCATCAATCACACCATTTGCTTCGAGGAGTTCCTGTACCTCTTCATATTTATATCGGCGGTCGCTCTCGATGACGGTATGTACGATGCGATAGTTCTTGACTTCGGCATTGTTGTCGAGTTCGAAGATGACGCTGTACGCAAGTTTTTCCTCATTAGGACGAAGCGAGCAGATAAAGTTACAGAGACGCTCTGGGAGCATCGGGATGGTGCGATCTACAAGATATACAGATGTTGCACGTTTCACAGCTTCCTTGTCGATGATACTGCCCTCTGTGACGTAATGTGATACATCTGCGATATGAACACCTACCTGCCAGTTACCATTCTCCAATCTCTGGATACTGAGGGCATCATCAAAGTCCTTGGCATCCTTCGGGTCGATGGTACAAGTGAATACCTTGCGGAAGTCCTCTCGTTCTTTGTAATCCTGTTCTGTGATTTCGCCGCTTATCTTGTTGGCTGCATCTTCTACATTCTTTGGATATTTATAAGGTAATCCATATTGAGCAAGAATAGAATTCATCTCAACATCATTATCACCCATCTGGCCAAGAATGTCAACAACCTCGCCAATAGGACTCTTGTTTTCTCCATCCGGCCACTCGATAATCCGGACTACTGCCTTATCATCGGTCTTTCCTCCCTTCACCTTTCTTCTAGGAATGATGATGTTGTGAGCAAAGACATCGCCAGGTGTCACGAGGTAAGCCAGATCCTTATCTACTTTCAGACGTCCTACGAAGGTATCTTTAGCGCGTTCAAGGATTTTGTTGACCTGTGCCTCCTTGATGTGATTCTTACGACGAGCCAGGAAGGTGAATTCCACCCTGTCGCCATTAAGTGCTCCCATCGAATTGCGTTCAGAAACGAAAATAGGCTTCTCGCTATCATCAGGGATAACAGAGTTTTTGCCATTTGCCTTTCTGACAAATTTACCTTCCATCACCTGTATGCTTTGATTCAGGCGATAAGAATTATCACTTACCTTAGCCAGGTAGTCATCCCATGCCATTTCCTCCATAATGTCAATCGCCAGCATCTTGAGCGGATGTGTCGTAAGACGGAGGGAACGGAATATCTCTTTAAAGCTGAGCGTTTCGCCCGGTCTTTCGGCAAAGAATTCCTGCAGCATCTCAGTGAGCTGCGCTTTGTTCATTCTTTTGCCACCTTTTTTACCTTTTCCCATAAATTATGACTATTATTAGTTTTATAAGGCAAAGAAACAAAAAAAAAAGGAGAAAACAAAGTTTCTTGGCATCTTTTTTCGTTTTTTATTAAATATGAGGCAAAACTGACCATAATATTTCTTCATTTTTCGTATTTCAGAGCAGAATATAGCTTATTGATTCTTTTTGTCTATTCGTAAATGTAGTTCTTCCAAAATTGTGTTTAGGGGGTCTTGGATGTTACAATACTGTTACAACTTGAAATATCGGTAACAAATATTTCGTAATAACGGAAATTCTTATTATATTTGCAACCGAAACGTAACAAACATTTCCACAAATACAAATGAATATGGATACAAGTCAATATCTTGTGATTTTTTTTCAGATTCTCGGTTCTTTAGCTTTGCTCATCTATGGTATGAAGGTGATGAGTGAGGCCTTGCAGAAGATGGCAGGATCTCAGTTGCGCCACATTTTGGGCGCTATGACAACCAACCGATTTACGGGAATGCTTACAGGTACCTTTATTACCTGTGCCGTTCAGAGTTCCTCTGCAACTACCGTTATGACGGTTTCTTTTGTAAATGCAGGTTTGCTGACTTTAGCCCAAGCTATTTCCGTTATTATGGGTGCCAACATTGGTACCACGTTTACGGCATGGATTATGTCGCTGGGTTATAATGTAGATTTAACGATTGTCGTATTCCCTGCGTTCTTCCTCGGCATTATGCTGATTTATAGTAAGAAGCGCCGTTATTTCGGAGATTTCCTTTTTGGTATCGCCTTCCTCTTCTTCTCGCTCGTTCTGTTGAGTAGTGCGGGTAAGGCTCTTGATCTGGAACATAATCCGGCGGTTATCGATTTCTTTGGTTCTTTTGATACGAAGAGTCATTTCACGATTGTAGTCTTCCTCCTGATCGGTACGCTTATAACCTGTATCGTACAGAGTTCGGCAGCTGTGATGGCCATCACCATCTTACTCTGTTCTACGGGTGTACTTCCTATCTATCTGGCATAGCCTTGGTAATGGGTGAGAATATCGGAACTACCGCTACAGCCAATCTTGCCGCTTTGGGTGCCAATGCCCAGGCTCGTCGTGCAGCCTTGGCCCATCTGGTATTCAATGTCTTTGGTGTAATCTGGGTTCTCTGCCTGTTCTATCCATTTGTAGATTTCGTTTGCTCTATCGTGGGGTATGATCCTGATGGTGGTATGTCTGCGGCACAGAAGGCAAAGTTGTTGCCAATTGTCCTGGCGATGTTCCATACCTGTTTCAATGTTTGTAACACGGGCGTTCTGATTTGGTTTATCCCACAGTTGGAAAAAGTTGTCTGCAAACTTATCAAGCCTAAGGCAGATAAGGAGGATGAAGATTTCCGTTTGCGCTTTATCCAGGCTGGCATCATGAAGACACCAGAACTTTCAGTCTTCGAGGCACAGCAGGAAATCGGAAGTTTCGGCGAGCGTATCCACCGTATGTTTAGTATGGTGAGAGAGTTGCTGGATACTCAGGATTCCAAGACTTTCGACAAACTCTATGAGCGTATCGAGAAGTATGAAGGTATTTCTGATAATATGGAGATAGAGATTGCTAAGTATCTTGATCAGGTGAGCGATGCTCATCTGAGTGATGATACCAAGGCGAAGATCCGTGCGATGTTGCGTGAGATTTCTGAAATCGAGAGTATTGGTGACAGTTGCTTTAATCTTGCCCGCACCATTAAGCGCAAGGGTGAAAACAAGGAGGAGTTTACTGCCAAGCAGAGTGAAAACATTCATCAGATGTTTAAGTTGGTAGATGAGGCGCTGACTCAGATGAACTATATGTTTGCTCATGAACGCCATTCTATCAGTCTCAACCATACGTACAATATCGAGACTGAGATTAATAATTATCGTACTCAGTTGAGAAACCAGAACCTGGATGATGTGGATAACCATCTTTATACCTATGGTGTAGGTACATTGTACATGGATATCATTCAGGAATGCGAAAAACTGGGTGATTATGTGGTTAATGTCGCCGAGGCTCGCATGGGAGTCAGAACATCTGAGGCTGTGTAATGCAGAATGTTATTGATAGAAAGAAAATAAAAGTAATAAAAGCAAACGGGGAAGTATCAATGGATGCTTCCCTGTTTGCTTTTGTTGTTTATATATTCTGAATGTTTTTATTTTTCCAATATTTCCTTCAGTTCCTTCATACCATCTGAAGCCCCTTTCATGATGTGCTCTATCTTGTAATATCCATTGGTGTTTACGGCACCCGGGTCTATCAGATAGATAGGAATGTGAGGCTTGGTATATGAAATCAGACCTGCAGCAGGATAAACGTTGAGTGAGGTTCCGATAATGACGAAGATATCGGCTTGCTGTACAGCTTCGGCTGCCGGCTCAATCATAGGAACGCTTTCGCCGAAGAAAACGATAAATGGGCGCAACAGGCTTCCATCTCCAGCTTCGGTTCCCGGCTTTACCTCGCAGTCATCCTCAGGTAATTCCTTGATGTAGCGATAGTCGTAAGGGTCGCGTGAAGAGCAAACCTTTGATAGTTCGCCATGCAGATGGATTACATTCTTGGAACCTGCCTTCTCATGCAGATTATCTACATTCTGGGTGATTACCGTCACATCGAAGTCTTTTTCCAGTTCCTTGATGAGTTTATGCCCCTCGTTAGGTTGCGCAGCATAGAGTTTATGGCGCAACATATTATAGAAGTTTGTTACTAGGGTAGGGTCAGCTTCCCATCCCTCATGGGTAGCTATCTGTTCTACAGGATAGTTTTCCCATAATCCATCATTGCCACGAAAAGTTTTGAAACCACTCTCCACAGACATGCCTGCACCGGTTAAAAATACGAGTTTCTTCATCTTATCACGTTTTAATTATTCATATTTTCTTAATCTTTTATTAAGAATGCACAAATTTAGCAATTTTTCTGCAAATAACATCGTTTTAAGCGAGAAAAATGTTATCTTTGCACTCGTTTTAAGGACAAAAAGTACATTTTAAGATTATTAATACATTATTATAAATAAATTTTATGGATAAAGTAAGTTATGCTTTGGGCATCGGCATCGGTCGCCAGTTGGCTTCTATGGGTGCAGAGAGTTTGAATATTGATGATTTTGCACAGGCTGTAAAGGATGCCATCGCCGGTAAACTTCAGCTCGGCGAGCAGGAGGCTCAGGAGTTGGTACAGAACTTCTTTGCAGAGCAGGAGGCTAAGGCTCAGGCTGCTGCTGCCGAGAAGGGCAAGGTTGCTAAGGAAGCTGGTGAGAAGTTCCTCGCCGAGAACGGCAAGAAGGATGGTATCATCACTACTAAGAGCGGTTTGCAGTATCAGGTTTTGCGTGAAGGTAATGGCAAGGCTCCTAAGGCTACCGATCAGGTTGAGTGCCACTATGAGGGAACGCTTATCGATGGTACTAAGTTTGATAGCTCTTACGACCGTGGTCAGACTGCTACCTTCCCATTGAACCAGGTTATCGCTGGTTGGACAGAGGGTCTTCAGCTCATGACCGAGGGTGCCAAGTTCCGTTTCTTCATCCCTTATCAGTTGGGTTATGGCGAGCGTGGTGCTGGTGCATCTATCCCTCCATTCTCAGCATTGATTTTCGATGTAGAGCTCGTTGCCGTTAAGTAATCTGTTAGTAGATATATTTAAATGAAGTAAAGGCAATCCTGGAATAATAATAGATAAAAATAAAAGATTTAAAATATAAATAAGGAAATGAAAAAGTTATTTTTCGGAGCCCTCGTGGCTTGTGCTGCTGCAACATTCGTAGGTTGTGGCAATTCTACTCCTAAGGCAGATCTCAAGACTGATGTAGATACTATGAGCTATGCTATGGGTATGTCTCAGACTCAGGGTCTGAAGGAGTTTATGGTAGAGCGCATGGGCGTTGATACTGCTTACATGGATGATTTCATCAAGGGTCTTAACGATGGTGCCAACGCTGGTGACGACAAGAAGAAGGCTGCTTACTACGCAGGTATTCAGATTGGTCAGCAGATCTCTAACCAGATGGTTAAGGGTATCAACCACGAGGTATTCGGTGAGGATTCTACAAAGTCTATCTCTCTGAAGAACTTCATGGCTGGTTTCATCACAGGTACTACTGGCAAGAAGGGCTTGATGACAGTTGAGCAGGCTGCTCAGATAGCTCAGGCTAAGATGATGGCTATCAAGGCTAAGAACATGGAGAAGGAATATGGTCCTAACAAGGTTGCTGGTGAGAAGTTCCTCGCTGCCAACAAGAAGAAGCCAGGAGTTGTTACTCTGCCTCAGGTGTTCAGTACAAGGTAATCAAGGAGGGTAACGGTCCTATGCCAAAGGATACTTCTATGGTTAAGGTTAACTACGAGGGTAAGACAATCGACGGCAAGGTATTCGATTCTTCTTTCAAGCGTGGCCAGGCCGTAGATCTCCGTGCTAACCAGGTTATCAAGGGTTGGACTGAGGCTTTGGTTCACATGCCAGCAGGTTCTGTTTGGGAGGTTTACATTCCTCAGCAGTTGGCTTATGGTGAGCGCGAGCAGGGTCAGATCAAGCCATTCTCTGTATTGATCTTCAAGATTGAGTTGATTTCAGTAGGTGGCAAGTAATTTTTGTGGGAACTCATTTTTATAGAGGACTTATAAATGAAGAAAATATTAATGACAGCACTCGTCCTCGTGGCGGGTGCTTCTTTGTTTACAGCTAGTGCTGCAAGCAAAAAGAAGGTTAAGAAGGCGGCTACTCTTGTCGAGTTGAAATCATCAGCCGATTCTTTGAGTTATGTAGCTGGTATGAATGCCACTCGTGGTCTGATTCCTTATATCCAGCAGAGTTTTCAGGTAGATACTGCCTATATGGAGAATTTCCTTCGTGGTTACAAGGATGCGCTTGCCATGGGAATCAATCCTAAGACCGTAGCTTATTCTGCAGGTATGGAGGTTGCCAAACTGGTAGAGAAGCGCGTATATCCTGGCACAAAGGAAGAGTTGAAGAGTACAGGCGATTCTATCAGCCATGCTATGTTCCAGAATGGTTTTATCGCAGCTTTGGCTAATGATACTACATTCTTTACCTCTAAGACTGCTGCCGATTTCCAGAAGGAAGCTTTGGCTGGTGCCGGCGAGAAGTTCCTTGCTGCTAATGCCAAGAAACCTGGTGTAAAGGTGTTGCCTAGCGGTTTGCAGTATAAGGTGATTACCGAAGGTCATGGCGAGGTGCCTAAGGCTAGCGATGAGGTAGAAGTTATCTACGAGGGTCGTCTGATTGATGGTACCGTTTTTGATGCTACATCCAAGCATGGTGGCAGCAAGACAGATAAGTTCCGTGCCAACGGATTGATCAAGGGTTGGACCGAGGCGCTTACTCTGATGCCTGTGGGCAGTAAGTGGCAGCTTTACATTCCTTACGAGTTGGCTTACGGCGAGCGTCAGGCTGGTCAGATTCCTCCATACTCTACTTTGGTGTTCGATCTTGAGCTGGTTAGCATCGTAAAGCCAGAGGTAAAGCCAGAGCCAGCAGACAAACAGAAAGAAGATGCAGCAGTAAAGAGTGCCGACAAGAAGGTTGTTAAACCTGTAGCCAAGAAAGTTGCGCATTCAAAGAAGAGAAAGTAATTACTGAATTCATTTCAACAAGTAATTACTACTAAATATAATAAGGTAAGAGTCAAGGATAGAGTGTTATCTTTGGCTCTTTTGTTTCTTTTACGTTTGTGTTTGTTGCTTTTGCATAAAAAACGGGAAAGCGAATCTGTTAGTTCTCTTATTTGCGTTATCTTTGCAGAAGATAAGCTGCACTCGGCAAAATATTCAAGCAAGCTTGATATTCTGCGCTCGTTTGCATTATCTTTGCACATGATAATAAACAACTTCAATAATCATATTTTTAATCTAAAAGATAATGATGAAACAAATTACAACAACCGTATGTGCAACTGTGCTGATGGCTAGTTGCTGTAACATAAACAATACGGAGCAGCAAGTGAACCAACAGGTAGATGAACTCTACAGCAGGATGTCACAGCCAGAGCGTATCGCTCAGTTGAGAAGTGGGTATATGGATGAGCTTTTTGATGCGGAAGGCAATTTTGGATACAGTCAAATGCAAGCAGCTCATTCCTTATGGTATTGGACATTTTTCCCAGTACGCCAGTCAGGAATTGGTTGATGCCAATTTCTTGCGAAAGCGTGTAGCTGTTGTACAAGATTGGTTGATGCATCATACCCCTAACGGAATCCCGGCTCTTTTTCACGAGGAAGTTCTTTCGGGTATCAATACGCAAGATGCAACAGTCTATCCACAGCAGATAGGTCAGGCTTGTTCGTTCAACCCAGAGTTGGCAGAGCTCAAGACTTTGCAGACAGGTACTGCTCTTCGCAAGATGGGTGGCGTATTGTCGCTTTCCCCTATGGTAGACGTCTGCCGTACTCCAAGTTTTAATCGTCTGGAAGAATCATACGGTGAGGATGGCTATCTTTCTGCCGTTATGGGTACTGCTTTTGTCAAGGGTCTTCAGCAGGGAGACCTCAAGAAGGGAGTGGGAGCTTGCTCTAAACACTATCTGGGATATGGTGGTGGCGGTGATGCTGATGAGAAGGAGATGATGGAAGATATCCTTTTGCCTCATGAGACGATGATTCGTCTGGCAGGTTGCAAGGCTTTGATGCCGGGTTATCATGCTGTTCATGGTACCAAGTGCGTGGCAAATAGTGAGATTCTCAACGATATTTTGCGAGATTATCTCGGATTCGATGGAATGGTGGTGAGCGATTATACTGCCATTGACCAGTTGCCGGGACTAGATACTCCTCTTCAGAAGCTGTGGCTGCTATCAATGGTGGCACTGATGTTGATTTCCCTAGAGGCGAAAACTATCAGTATTTACAGGAAGCCTTGGATAAGGGACTTGTTAAGAAAGAAGTTTTTGAGCGTGCTGTAAAGGATGTTCTGCGTTATAAAATTCGTGCAGGACTGATGGATAAAAATCCATATCTGTATAGTACGGAGGATGTAAAGCTTGATACTAAGGAAGAACGGCAGACGGCTTACGATATAGCTAGCCAGTCTATTGTCTTGTTAGAGAATAAAGGTGTTTTGCCTCTTGTGAAGGAGGCTGATGTTAACAGCGCCAAGCAGGTTAAGAATATCTTGCTCACGGGGCCTAATGCCAATTCCATTTGGGCGATGTGTGGCGACTACTCTTTCCCTTCTATGTTTTATTTCTGGCAGAGTTGGAAGAAAAAGTGGGATGATAGCCACTTGCCACATATCGTTAAATTGCTAGAGGCAATGCAGGCAAGTAAACCTGAGGGTATTAATATTAAGTATTCTCGTGGTTGTGACTGGACAGAGGAGATAGAGACCAAGTTTGAAGAGTCTGGCGATAAGCGTGCTTGGGAATATCAGCTCCTGCATCGCAAGGTTGATTCTGGCGAGAAGGCAGACAAGGCAGAAGCTTTGGCGATGGCAAAGGAAAGCGATGTTATCGTTGCTGCTGTAGGGGAGAATGTGATGCTCTGTGGTGAGAATCGTGAGCGAGATGGTCTCAAGCTTCCTGGTAAGCAAGAGGAATATGTTGAGGAACTCTTAGCTACAGGCAAACCTGTAGTCCTGATCGTCTTCGGCGGTCGTGCGCAGGTTATCTCCAAGATAGCTAAGCGCTGTGCAGCAGTCATCCAGGCCTGGTATCCAGGTGAAGAGGGTGGTACAGCTGTGGCTGACATTCTTTATGGCAAGATTTCACCATCAGCCAAGCTGAGTGTCAGTTATCCTAATACTGAGGTTTATGAGCCTATCTGCTATAATTATTCCATCCGGCAGGATGCCCGTGTAGAGTGGCCTTTCGGTTATGGATTGAGCTATACAACCTTTGCCTATAAGAACTTGCGGGCAGTTAGGGAACTCTCTACTGCTTCAGAGTCGAGCAATATCTACTTTGAGGTTACCAATACGGGTAAGGTTCGTGCCGATGAGATAGCGCAGGTATATCTGTCGCCAACTCAGAGCAACCAGCAGATTCATCCTATCCAGTTGCAGGGCTTTACCCGCATCTCTCTCAATCCTGGCGAAACCAAGAGAGTATGCATCAGGTTCTATACTGATCAGTTTGGTTATTATTCTCATCGAGGCAATCGTCAATGGAACATAGCTCCTGGAACGTATGAACTGAAGATTGGAGCCTCTTCTCAAGACATTCGTCTTAAGCAGCAGATAGTTTTGACGGGTGATAAAGTGGTGAAACCTTTGCGTGATCATTACTTCTCCGAGGTTATCAGATAAGCGTATGATTTTTCTACTAAAAGTAGCAAAATGCCAAGGTTTTTGGTTAAAAACAGTATAAAAAACAACAAAATGCACGGATATTGCAAAATATTCGTGCATTTTGTTTGCAGTTTCAATAGATTTTATTAATTTTGCTATCTGGTATAGAAAAGTACCTTATAAATAGAATAATATAAAACAAAACGAAATGGAGAAAATAGACAATCTAGACAGAAAGATTCTCGGCATCCTTTCTAAGAATGCCCGTATTCCTTTCAAAGACGTAGCAGCAGAATGTGGCGTGTCTCGTGCTGCCATCCATCAGCGTGTTCAGCACTTGATGGAGGATGGTTTCATCACCGGTAGCGGTTTTGATGTAAACCCTAAAAGCCTGGGTTATTCTACCTGCACTTATGTAGGTTTGAACTTGGAGCGTGGTAATATGTATAAAAAGGTGGTAGAGCGCTTGCAGAACATTCCTGAAATCGTAGAGTGCCACTTTACAACCGGTTCATACACCATGCTGATCAAACTTTATGCCCGCGACAACGAGCAGCTCATGGATCTGCTCAACAATAAGCTTCAGGCTATCCCTGGTGTGGTTTCTACCGAAACGCTTATCTCTCTTGAGCAGAGCATCAAGCGTGAGATTCCTGTACTTCTCGATGAAGATTAATAAGAGTCTCCATACCTGAGTACGATTTTTAGAAGATCTTGAATCATTATTTATTGAAAGTAAACAAATGGAAACATTTGACTTAGAGTCGCATCTCCAGGATGCATACTCTAGATTTCCCGAAGCGAAGCATCAGCCCATAATTGGCCTTACTGCCAATTATGAAGGTATCGATGCTACGCTTCGCGACCGTTATTATAAGCAGGTAATAGCGGCTGGCGGTACGCCGGTCATTATTCCTCCTGTTGCCGATGCTCAGGTCATCGTCAATACCCTGGAGCATCTTGATGGATTGATTCTGACGGGTGGCGGCGACCATAATCCGCTGTGGATGGGCGAAGAGCCTTCTCCCCGTCTTCACAATATCAATCAGGAACGTGATGCTGCCGAACTGATGATTGCCCGATTGGCTTTCAACCGCCAGATTCCGATGCTTGGCATCTGCCGGGGCATCCAGACCCTTGCCATTGCGCTGGGCGGAAAGGTGTGTCAGGATATAAAGCAGCTGGTAAAGCACAGCCAGGATGCTGACCGTACTGAACCAACCCACATCGTAGAAATCAAGAAAGATTCCACCTTATATAATAT
>ENA-OQHU01000108-OQHU01000108.1-human-gut-metagenome-genome-assembly--contig:-NODE-108-length-12242-cov-2.421213_pt1 | contig 12242 bp, 9 predicted proteins | sample MGYA00242568_ERZ504729 | MGnify/ENA primary metagenome ERZ504729 (study PRJEB26092, sample SAMD00036223) | human gut metagenome | host: Homo sapiens | study: EMG produced TPA metagenomics assembly of... | reverse complement strand
CTTTCTTCTACAGGTGCTGGCTAAGGCTTGTAGGTAAGGTTATCCCTGAGTTGAACGGTAAGTTGACAGGTATCTCTATGCGTGTTCCTACTTTGGACGTATCTGTTGTTGACTTGACAGTTAACTTGAAGAAGGCTGCTTCTAAGGAGGCTATCTGCGCTGCTATGAAGGCTGCTTCTGAGGGTGAGTTGAAGGGTGTACTCGGTTACACAGAGGATGCTGTTGTTTCTTCTGACTTCTTGGGTTGCGCTTTGACATCTATCTTCGACGCTAACGCAGGTGTTTATTTGACAGACACTTCGTTAAGGTTGTTTCTTGGTATGACAACGAGATTGGTTACTCACACAAGGTTGTTGAGTTGATCAAGATCATGAAGAAGCACAACGGTTAATTCTTTGCCTCTTAACGATTAAGTATATGGCCGTCCAGTATTTTTTCAATGCTGGACGGCTTTTTGTTTTTATAAGTGAGAATTTCTTTTCATTTTATTTTGTTTTCTCAATAATTTCATTTAACTTTGCGGCATGAAATATTCGATGATAACCATATTGGGACCTACGGCGAGTGGTAAGACGAGTCTTGCTGCCGCTCTTGCAGCCAGGATCAATAGCCTGGGTGCCCATTTGTCGGGTACCCCTGCCAAGGGCGCTGAAATCATTAGTGCTGACAGCCGCCAGGTATATCGCGGCATGGATATAGGTACAGGTAAGGATCTGGCTGACTATACCATCCATGGCAAGCAGATACCTTATCACCTCATTGACATCTGTGAGCCTGGTACGAAATATAATCTCTTTGAATATCAGCAGGATTTTTATGATGCCTATCAGGATATTCAGAAGAGAGGGGCATTTCCGATATTATGTGGAGGTACAGGACTCTATATTGAGTCGGTGCTGAAAGGTTATCATCTCTCACCTGTTCCGCAGAACCCGGAACTCCGTGAGTCATTGGCTCATAAGAGTTTAGAGGAACTTACGCTGATACTGAAAGAGCTGAAGGCGAAAACGGGTTCTAATATGCACAATCGCACAGACGTGGATACAGCACAGCGAGCTATCCGGGCGATAGAGATTGAAAGCTATAATCTGGAGCATCCGATGCCCGAACGTGAACTCCCTGCGGTTGATTCGCTGATTATCGGTGTCAGCATAGACCGGGACGCAAGAAGGGAGAAAATTTCACGGAGACTGAAACAGCGATTGGATGAGGGAATGGTAGATGAAATCAAGGGACTGCTAGATCGTGGTATTCCTGCCGAAAATCTCATCTATTATGGTTTGGAATATAAGTTTATTACAGAATATGTGATCGGTAAGACTTCATACGATGAGATGTATCGCGGTCTGGAAATAGCAATCCATCAGTTTGCCAAAAGGCAGATGACGTGGTTCAGAGGTATGGAGCGCAGAGGCTTTACTATCCATTGGTAGATGCATTGCAGCCAATGGAGAAAAAGGTGGAGACGGTTTTGGAGCTGATGAGGAGCTAGGCTGCGGCCTGGAATCTGGCTAGGGCTGGCATCCGATGGAATCGGATGCAACGATGGCTAGGCAGAAGTAATATTTTTCTAATTACAAAGAAGAGACAAATTACAAAGAAGAGACAATGGTAAACGAGAATAAATGGGGGCTGCTTTATTGCCCTAGAGGAGGCTGGCGAAGTAACAAGCGCTGGGAAAAAATAGAGAAGGTGCTCAAGCAGCAGAGCGTGGATTACGACTTTGTGCAGAGCGAGAATCAGAAGAGCGTAGAACGGCTCATCAGAATGTTTATCAACAATGGTTATAAGACCATTGTCATCGTTGGTGGAGATTCTGCGCTCAATGATGCCGTAAACTGTCTGATGCAGATAGATCCGAAAGAAAGAGAAGAGGTGGCACTGGGTGTTATTCCTAACGGACTGATGAACGACTTTGCCCACTTCTGGGGATTCAGCGACAGCGATATCGAGAAGACGGTGGCGTCGCTGAAAAAACGTCGTATCAGAAAGATTGACCTCGGTTGTATCCGCTATGTGAATAAGAAGGGGGAGAAATGCCGTCGCTATTTCCTCAACTGTATCAATATCGGACTCATTGCCGCCATCATGAACCTGAGACGAAAAACCCATCATATCTTCGGTTCACGTACCCTGTCGTTTCTCTGTTCCTTCATCCTGATGATATTCCAGCGTCTGGACTATAAGATGCATGTGAAAATCAATTCGGATGTTATCAAGCGTAGAGTGATGACGATGTGTATAGGCAATGGAACTGGATATGGACAGACCCCGAATGCTGTGCCATATAACGGACTGCTCGATGTGTCGGTGGTATCTCATCCTAAGACAACCCAGCTCTTTGAGGGAATCTATCTTTTTGTGAAAGGTAAGTTCCTCAACCATAAGAGTGTGCATCCTTACCGTACCCGAGAGGTAGAGGTGCTCGATGCCCAGCATGCCCTGATAGGTATTGATGGCAGATTGATGAATACACCGGTAGGTTCATTCCAGATTACTGTAATTCAGGAGGTTATCAACTTCCTGATACCCGTATAACCAATATGCCCGTAATAAATGAAATGTATCAAGAAAAACGTATAATGTAAAACATATAAATAAAAAATAGCAGAACTTTATCCGAGTTCTGCTATTTTTATGATTTTTTCTTCCTGTAAGATTTTGATTTTCCTTCCTTCAGTATTTATGATTTCTTCTGCCGTAAAGGCTGAGAGCGTACGGATGGCATTGCTCGTTGTCATATTACAGAGATTTGCCAGATCTTCACGACTCAATCGGATGTCAAGAGTTTTTCCGTCTTTTTCTAACCCATAAGAGTCTTTCAGAAATATCAGACCCTCGGCAAGTCGGGCACGGATATGTTTCTGGGTGAGGTTCACGGTACGGTCGTCCGATTTACCTATTTCCACACTGAGATATTTGATAAAGAAGAAGCCGATGTTGAAACTCTTGGAGAGCAGTTTCATGAGAACTGCCAGCGGGAACTGGGCAACGACGCAGTTTTCCAGCGACATGGCTGCCGTCTTGTATATCTCATCCGCAAAATAGGCTCTGAAACCAAAAAATTCAATCGGTTTGATAACACGGATAATCTGGCTCTTGCCACCGATACCTTCTTTGTATATCTTCACTTTTCCCGCTATGAGACATAGTGCATATTCGGGAGTACCCTCGTTCTTGTAGATGATTTCGTTCTTCTTATACTTCTTGGTTTCCAGATGTTCTTTCAGTAAATCGAACTGGTCATCAGTGATGCCTCCCCATAGCTTAGCAATCAGCATTGCTATATTTTCTTTATCGTATTTTCCTCTAGCTGCCATGTGTACAAATCTTTTAAACTGAAAACTGAGTGCAAAAGTAATGCTTTTTCTCGAAATAATCAAGCATTTTTGTCTAAAATATGTTTAAAACATAAAAGGCAATTTTTTCTAAAAATGGCATACAAAAAACTTTGTTATACCACAAAAAAGTGTTACCTTTGAAAGCAATTAATTTAGTCAATAAAAATATAGAACCTTAATATAGATCTATGAGTTATCTAAAATTCGAAAAGGCCCTTATGGTGAATCTTCAAGAGTCGTTGCCTAAGGAGTTGTTGAGAACAAATCGCTCGGGTGCATATTCGTGCTCAACGATTGTAGACTGTAATACCCGCAAGTATCACGGATTACTTGTCGTGCCGGTTCCAGAACTGGACGATGAGAATCATGTGCTCTTGAGTTCGCTGGATGTTACGGTGATTCAGCATGGAGCTGAGTTTAACCTCGGCTTGCACAAGTACCAGGGCAACAACTACAGTCCGATGGGCCACAAGTACATTCGTGAGTTTGATTGTGATAAAGTGCCAACTACCCTTTATCGCGTAGGTGGTGTTATCCTGAAAAAGGAAGTTGTATTCCAGCATTATGAGAATCGCATTCTAATTCGCTATACTCTGGTAGACGGCCATTCGGCTACAACCCTTCGTTTCCGTCCTTTTCTGGCTTTCCGCAGTGTCCGTCAGTTTACTCATGAGAATGCTACCGCGTCTCGTGATTATGCTGAGGTAGATCATGGCATCAAGACCTGTATGTATGCAGGTTATCCTGATCTCTACATGCAATTCTCCAAGAAGAACGAGTTAAATTCTGTCCAGATTGGTATCGTGGCGTGGAATATCCAAAGGAGCAAGAGAGAGGTTATGCTTCTAACGAAGACCTCTATGTTCCTGGCTATTTTGAAATGGATATCAAGAAAGGCGAAACCATCGTCTTTGCTGCTTCTACATCAGAAATCAAGGCGGTCAGCCTGAAGAAGCTCTTCGACAAGGAAGTGGATGAGCGTTCGCCTCGTGACAATTTCTTCCACTGTCTGGTCAATGCGGCTCATCAGTTCCATCGTCGTGAAAAGAACGGTGACCGTTATATCCTGGCAGGTTACCCTTGGTTCAAGTGCAGAGCACGCGATACATTCATCGCGCTTCCGGGTCTCACCCTCTCTATCGAGGAAGATGACTACTTCGAACTGGTGATGAAGACTGCTATGAAGGGATACTACGAGTTTATGGAAGGCAAGCCGGTCAGCGTTCATATTGCTGAGATAGAGCAGCCTGACGTGCCATTGTGGGCTATCTGGGCTTTGCAGCAGTATGCCAAGGAAACCAGCAAGGAAGAATGCTTCAAGAAGTATGGACAGTTTATCAAGGATGTTATCAGCTTTATCCAGGGTAACAAGCATCCGAACCTGAAGCTCGAAGAGAACGGATTGCTCTATACCGATGGTAAGGACAAGGCTGTTACCTGGATGAACTCTACTGCCAACGGCAGACCAGTAGTTCCACGTACCGGATATATCGTAGAGTTTAATGCTTTGTGGTATAACGCTTTGTGCTTCTGTGCTTCTCTCGCTGGAATAGTTGGCGAAGAAGACAGCCAGCAGAAACTCCTGACTCTGGCTGAGCAGACCAAGCAGGCATTCCTCGATACCTTCCTCAATGAATATGGCTATCTCTACGATTATGTTGATGGAAATATGATGGACTGGAGCGTTCGCCCGAACATGATATTTGCAGTGGCTTTCGATTATTCTCCATTGTCGCAAGACCAGAAGAAGCAGGTTCTTGATATTTGTACACGCGAACTCCTTACTCCTAAGGGATTGCGTTCACTCTCGCCAAAGAGCGGTGGATATAATCCTGTTTATGTAGGTCCGCAGCCCCAGCGCGACTATGCTTACCATCAGGGTACGGCATGGCCATGGCTCGGTGGCTTCTATATGGAGGCAAGTCTGAAACTCTATAAGCGTACCCGTTTGAGCTTTATCGAACGCCAGATGGTAGGTTATGAGGGCGAAATGTCTTCCCACTGTCTCGGTACCATCAGCGAACTCTTCGATGGAAACCCTCCATTCGCAGGTCGTGGTGCCATCTCTTTCGCCATGAATGTGGCTGAGATTCTGCGTGCGCTCGAGTTACTTGAAAAATATCAATATTAATAATAGGAGGACTGCTATATGAAAGTTTTAATGTTTGGATGGGAGTATCCTCCTCACGTATTTGGTGGTTTGGCAACTGCCAACTTTGGTATCTCCCAGGGACTTCATGCCCAGGGCGATGTTGATATCACATTGTGTCTGCCTCATCCTTTCGGTGATGAGGACCGCAGTGCCTGCAAGATTGTGGCAATGAACAATGTGCCTATCGCCTGGCGAGATGTAAATCACGACTATGTGCAGCAGCGCGTAGGCAATATCATGAATCCGGACGATTATTTCCGCTACCGTGACCACATCTATGCCGATTTTAACTATATGCATGTAAATGACCTCGGCTGTATGGACTTTGCTGGTGGTTATCCGTCAAATCTTCATGACGAGATCAACAACTATAGCATCATTGCCGGAGTTGTAGCCCGTTCTGAAGAATTTGATATTATCCATGCTCACGACTGGCTTACATTCCCTGCCGGAATTCATGCCAAGCGCGTGAGTGGCAAACCATTGTGCATCCACGTTCATGCTACTGATTTCGACCGTAGCCGTGGAAAGGTGAATCCTACCGTTTACGCTATCGAGAAAGACGGTATGGATAATGCCGACTGCATCATGTGTGTATCCGAACTGACCCGCCAGACGGTGATTCACCAGTATCACCAGGATCCACGCAAGTGTTTCGCCATGCACAATGCCGTATACCCATTGAAGCAGGAGTGGCAGGATATTCCACGCCCAAATCATAAGGGCAAGGAGAAGGTAGTAACCTTCCTGGGACGTCTTACCATGCAGAAGGGACCTGAATATTTCGTAGAGGCTGCCAACATGGTATTGCATCGTACCCGCAATGTGCGTTTCTGTATGGCAGGTTCGGGCGATATGATGGATCAGATGATTTATCTCGCTGCCGAAAGAGGCATTGCCGACCGGTTCCACTTCCCTGGCTTTATGCGCGGCAAACAGGTTTATGAATGTCTGAAAGACAGTGATGTCTACGTGATGCCATCTGTGAGCGAGCCGTTCGGTATCTCACCTTTGGAAGCTATGCAGTGCGGCACACCAACCATTATCTCCAAGCAGAGTGGATGTGGAGAAATTCTGTCCAACTGTATCAAGGTAGACTACTGGGATATCCATGCCCTTGCTGATGCCATCTACAGCATCTGTCACAACGAGAGTCTTTTCGATTATCTCTCAGAGGAAGGCAAGAAAGAAGTAGACCAGATTACCTGGGAGAAAGTGGGAGCCCGCATCAAAGACCTGTACCTCAAAACCTTAGGGTGGAAGTAGGTTAAGTGAAGAGTGAAGAACGAAGAATGAATAATTTTGAGGCTTTACTCATCTTACAAGTTAAACGTTCAAATTTCAAATTTTATGAAAACAATTTGTTTATATTTCGAGATACATCAGATTACCCATCTGAAACGCTACCGCTTCTTCGACATCGGTACCGACCATTATTACTATGATGACTACGAGAACGACCGTAGCATCAACGAGATTGCTGAGCGCTCTTATATGCCAGCCTTGAATGCCCTTCAGGAGATGATTGAAAAGAACGGCAAGTATTTCAAGATAGCTTTCTCGCTTTCGGGTGTGGGTATGGAGCAGTTGGAACTTCATGCTCCTCAGGTACTGGAGAAGCTTCAGCAGCTCAACAATACGGGTTGTGTAGAGTTCCTGGCTGAGCCTTACTCTCACGGACTTGCTTCTCTGGTTAATGAGGCAAGTTTCAAGGATGAGGTGATGCGCCAGTGTACTAAGATTGAGGAATATTTCGGAAAGAAACCTGCCGTATTGCGCAACTCTTCGCTCATCTATAGCGATGATATCGGTAACGATGTTGCCAACATGGGATTCATTGGTATGCTCACCGAGGGTGCCAAGCACGTGCTCGGCTGGAAGTCTCCTCACTATGTTTACCATTGCGCCCTGAACCCTAAGTTGAAGCTCCTTTTGCGCGATGTGAACCTGAGCGATGATATCTCTCTGCGCTTCAGCAACAGCGATTGGGACGGTTATCCACTCTTTGCCGACAACTATATGAACCAGATTGCTGCCTTCCCAGAGGAGGAGCAGGTTATCAATATCTTCATGGAGCTTTCTGCTCTTGGTATTGCCCAGCCTCTGTCAAGCAACATCCTCGAGTTTATGAAGGCTTTGCCTCAGTGTGCCAAGGACCGTGGCATCACCTTCTCAACACCTAGTGAAATCTGTAAGAAGATCAAGTCGGTAGGCGAGGTGAATGTGCCTGATACCTTGAGTTGGGTAGACGAGGAGCGTGATGTAAGTTCGTGGTTGGGTAACCCGATGCAGCGTGAGGCTTTCAACAAGCTTTACAGTGTGGCAGACCGTGTACGTATCGCCAACGATCCGCGTATCAATCAGGACTGGGATTACCTGCAGGCAAGTAACAACTTCCGCTTCATGACTACCAAGCCAAGCAATGTGGGTCTTGACAGAGGTATCTATTCAAGTCCTTTCGATGCTTTCACTAACTATATGAACATTCTTGGCGACTTCATCACCCGAGTAAACGACCTCTATCCTACTGATGTTGATAACGATCAGCTTGAGAGCCTGCTTACTACCATCAAGAATCAGGATGAAGAGATTGAGATGAAGGACAAGGAGATTGTCCGTCTTCAGGCTAAGATTGAAAAGATAGAGAAGGAGGCCGAGAAGCACCATGGCGAGAAGCCTGCTAAGGCTGCTCCTGCCAAGAAGGCCGCAGCTAAGCCTGCAGCCAAGAAGGCTCCTGCCAAGAAAACAACAAAGGAAGAGCCTACAGAAGAAAAGAAAGATTAGAATTTTTAGATTACTCATAAAGATTAATCCCCCTCGCTGCATTGATTTGCAATGAGGGGGATTTTTTGTTTCCCAAAATATTCTCTGAAATAACGCGTTAGCTGGAAAGCGTTATTTTTCGAAATGAATCCAGTCTACGTCGAAGAAGGCAGCATCGTTCTTCTTGGCTGTACGGGTGTTGAAGAAACCGAGCTTGGCACCAATCCACTTGCCTTCACGCACAGTGAAAGGATTGCCTATCTTGGTGAATTTCTTACCATCCAGACTGTAGCTCCATTCAGCGATAGCCTGTATCTGGTTGGCTATGCCTTCGCTATGAACCTTCACGCGGAGCCATACATCCTGGGTCGCGATGCGGGAAGAAGGAATATCATCTACGGCATACTTCACGGTGTAAGGTTGAGGCTGCTTGCTGGTCTTGACGGCCACTTGCTTTACCACCTTCTCAGTCTTTCCCTTCTCAGCCTTCTCGCAGGTTACATATTGCAATACAACACCCTCTTCCTTGGTATCAACAAACTTGAGTGCCGCATAGTCCATGCCTTGTATAATCATGCCGGCGCTTTCGCCCAGTACCTTATCTTTCTCCTTATAAGCCTCGGTGCGGTTAGGTATGAACTTCACCTTGGCAGTAGCAGTAAAGTTCTCGGTAGGGAGTTTCTGGAGCAGAAGGTTTGGCAAATCATACAGGTTCTTTACATCTTCAGCCTGCTGCACACCATAGAGACGCAACTTGGAGTTCTTGGCATCACAGAAGTACCAGTACTGACTGTAAGGACCGTTCCATTGCCATTGCAGACCTAAATCTACGCTGTTGAAATCATCCGATTCCTTAGGCTGGAAGTTACCGCTTGATGGCAGGTTTGGCTTCTTCCATTGCTGAACAGGGTCACCGCAGCCATCGCCATCCTTGTCGTCACCGATGACGAGCCAGTCGCTTACCCATTTGGCTGGTTGCAGATGAACCACACGACCATAGGCGTGCTTATCCTGGAAGTGGAGAAACCAGTCTTCGCCGTTCTGGGTATCTACCCATGCACCCTGGTGAGGGCCGTTTACCTTCTTGTTCTTTCCCTGTGCCATACCCACATACTCCTCGTAAGGACCAAATGGATTCTTGGAACGCAGTTCTACCTGCCAGCCATACTTTACTCCGCCCGCAGGACTCATGATATAATAATATCCGTTGCGCTTGTAGAATTTAGTACCCTCGATGGTTGGCTGGTTTTCATGACCGTCATATACGATGCGTGAAGGACCGATAACCTTGGTGCCGTCAGGTGACATCGGAGCTACGAAGAGCACTGATTTGATACCGGCTCTGGAACCGGCGCATCCATGCGAAAGATAAGCCTTGCCGTCTTCATCCCAGAGAGGGCAGCAGTCGATAAGACCTTTTCCTTTCATCACCCAGGTGATAGGCTCCCAAGGACCGCGTGGGTCTTGTGTCTTGGTCATGAAGAGTCCCTGGTCAGGATCACCGCAGTAGATATAGAACCATCCGTCATGATAGCGGATGGATGGTGCCCATACGTAGTTACCATGCTGAACCTTCTTGCGCCAATCCAGTTCGGTGCCCTGGTATTCAGGCAAAACAGGATAGTCATCGAGTAGGGCAGCACCGATAATCTCCCAGTTTACCAGGTCGGTGCTGTGCAGAATCTGTAAGCCTGGGAAACATTGGAAGGAAGAGGAGGTCATATAGTAGTCATTGCCCACACGGCATACGTCAGGGTCTGAGTAGTCGGCGTCAATAACCGGGTTGCGGTACATTCCGTTCTTCAGGTTCGGATTCCATGTCTTGGATACCGCCTTCTGGGCATTCACGCTCAGCGCAGAGAGCGGCGAACTCAATGCGATGGTGGCGAGAATGCACAGGAGTGAATGCGATTTTATTTTCATTGTTACCGATGTTTAAATGAATTATTTAGCTACGTATTTCTTGTTGTTGTAGATATAGATCCCTTTTTTGAGACCTTGCAGGTCTTCTGCCTTGGCATTGAGCTTTACCATGCGACCGCTGAGATCGTAAATGTTGTTATTGTTTACCTTGGCGGTTAAAACAACATTGTTGATACCTGAACTGGTTACTTTTACACCTTTTAGAATGATAACCCAAGCGGCTTGTGTCCCTTGTGGTGTGAAGGTAAGAACGCCAGTAGCAGGAGTGGCAAGTGTAATATCAAACTTTGTGCTCGTATCCGTTTGGGTTAAACGGCTAGGGAATACGTATTTATCGCTGGCAAAGGTTGTTCCGTTCAGTTCGCTGAGATAGCAGGTTTTGTTGTCTTCATTTGCATATCCTGCAAATATAGCCGATGTAATGGTAATATTCTCAGGCAGGTTGATGGTAAACTGTACGCCCTTGCTGTACTTGATGGTTTTGCTTTTAGCTGTAGCGTAACCTTTGCTGCTCTCTATGCTGCAACCGTTATTAAACGTCCATGGTGATGGATCTGCGGTTGAAGAAGTGCTGGTTGATGCATCCAGAATATAGCTTACTTCTGTTGTCTCACCTGGATTGGGAGTGGGATTTGTACCTGCCCCTGTAGCATCACACTGGTCATCTACTATAGAATCGTACTGGCGAATCCAGAGTTTGCCAGACTGGCATGTAATCTTAGAGTTGTTCTTGAACACGAGATTATCTACGAAGCGGATATCGATACCCGTCTTTGCCGAAATCTGCACATTGTCGAGTGTTACATTCTTGATATGACTCTCAGGACGGCCAATCAGGAAGATGGCTTTGCCATCGCAAACATCTGTTGTCTTCACGTTCTGAAGCAGAATGCCGTTGTAGGTTGGAGTTGTGCTGTCCACCGCTCTTGCATTTGCCTTATCTACGGCTGGATCGCTGTTGTAATTTTTGTCGTAGAAGCAGTCGATAGAGAATGGGTTCTTCACCTTGGTCATGGTGAAGTTGGTGAACTTCCAGTCCTCCTCGCCACCGCCACGCAGCGTACCGTCACTGTTGATACCCGTCTTCATGCGGATACCGGCAGTTGTGCCATTCATGGTGATGTTGTCGAACCATACATGCTTGATGTTTTTGGTGAAACTACCGATAGAAGCACCATGTCCTGTACCAAAGTCGCAGTTCCAAACATGGATGTACTGTGCATCATTGTCGCAAACTACGTTATCATCACCTGTACTGATGTTGCAGTTATAGATGTTCATGTGGTGTCCCCAGATCGAGATACCATCTGTGTTATGAGAAGGCTGTTCAGTCTTGGTTTCAGAAGAAGGGTTATAGATGGTTACATCATGAATGGTACCATGGTTCGCACCATTGCTGTTACTCAAGGTGATGTTGACACCCGGAGTATTCTGAACCTTGAGATTGCGAATCAGGAATCGGCTGCCTTTCTCGAATCGGATCATGGCTCCAGGATTGAAAGTCTCCTTGTTGTCGCGAGCCTTCCACCAGCGGGTTCCCTGTCCATCGATAATAGAAGTTTCACCTTCGCCCTCTATAACGATGTCGCTCTGGTTCTTGTTCTTACAACCGATAAAGAGCGTTTTGTTGTTAGGTGCCTTACCATATTCAACGAGTTTCAGAGTCGCTCCTGCGCAAAGGTGGAGCACAGTCTTTGACTTGATGCTGAGTACCTCGGTCTTGCTTGTCATCTGATCTGTACTACCAAACATCCAGGTACCGGCAGGAATCACGACCATACCACCTGTTGTAGGCACAGCATCAAGTGCTTTCTGGATAGCCTTGGTGTTGTCTTCTGCCGTAGTGGAAGCACCATAATCCTTGATGTTGAACGTGTTTTCCGAAGTGATGGTTGGCAACTGTGGCAGTTCTACGGCAGTCCATCCTTTTGGAGTGTTCTGTGCGTTCTGCTCGGCTGTGATACCAGCGAAAGTTTGTGCTTTAGCGAACATTGGCAGAGCCATAAGCGCAGCCAGCACGACTGTCTTAATGATTGATTTCTTCATTTCTTCTTTAGGTTTAT
>ENA-OQHU01000107-OQHU01000107.1-human-gut-metagenome-genome-assembly--contig:-NODE-107-length-12262-cov-1.971899_pt1 | contig 12262 bp, 7 predicted proteins | sample MGYA00242568_ERZ504729 | MGnify/ENA primary metagenome ERZ504729 (study PRJEB26092, sample SAMD00036223) | human gut metagenome | host: Homo sapiens | study: EMG produced TPA metagenomics assembly of... | reverse complement strand
GACAGCCATTTCGAGCCTTTGCGCATATCCTGCACCACAGAGCTATCGGCTCGTCTTCCATCGTAAAAAACATCGTTGTTCTCGTTCATCATAACTTCGGATTCAGTGGGTGAATAAATCAAATCATCTGCCGTGCGGATAGAGCGTGCCGACAAGCGGTATCAGCCGCTTCACCTCCTCTGGCTTGTAATAGAACCTGCGGTTTATCTGCGAGTAGCCGATAAGCCGCCTGTCACGCAGCGTCTGCAACGTGCGCGGGCTTATTCTCAACTGCCCGCAGACCTCCTCGCCCGTGAGCCATCTTTCCATGCGCCCCGTGTCGCTTTTGCGCCTCAGGGCGGCGACCTTCTCCGAGAGTGCGCCGAATGCCGCCACCATCATCTCGAAAGTCTTTTTCTCGATAGATACTATTTCCATATTCATGTCATTTAGAGTTTGCCGCAAAGGTAACGAAACGGCATACAAGACGTATCGTTTTCCGCTGAAAGGCTGCCTGTTGCGCCGTTTGACCGGGTTACGGAGCCATCTTCCGCAAAAATCTTACGTGAGTCACGTAGTGAGTTGTTAAAGCCCCTTTTGTTTATTGCCGAATTTTGTCGCAGAAACAAAAAGAAAGGACTGAACATGAAAGTGATAACAATGGAAAGTTCCGCCTACAAGGAGATGATGGCGCAGATTGCGAACATCGCAGGGTACATCCGCGAGGCAAGGGACGAGAAGAAACGGAAGCGGGAAACCGAAGACAAGCTGCTTGACACGGCACAGGCGGCGAAGATGCTCAACGTGAGCAAGCGCACCATGCAGCGTATGCGCACCGACCACCGTATCGAGTATGTGGTGGTACGCGGAAGCTGCCGCTACCGCCTTTCCGAGATACTGCGGCTATTGGAGGACAACACAGTAAGGAACGAGGAAGGGACAATAGACACCCTGTTCCACAACCACACGCTGCGCACGGGCGGCAAACCAAAAGGAAGGAGGACATAGGTCATGGAACTGCTCACACGAAACAACTTCGAGGGCTGGATGCAGAAGCTGATGGAACGGCTCGACCGTCAGGACGAACTGCTGCTGGCGATGAAGGCTGAGGGGAAACAGCCCACTATCACGGAAAGCATCCGCCTTTTCGACAATCAGGATTTGTGCATGTTGCTCCAGATAAGCAAACGCACCCTCCAACGCTACCGCAGCGTAGGCGCATTGCCCTACAAGACGCTGGGCAAGAAGACCTATTACAGCGAGGAGGACGTGCTGACATTCCTTTCCAACCATATCAAGGACTTCAAAAAGGAAGATATAGCCTTCTACAAGGCTCGTATCCATAATTTCTTTCATAAATAACCCATTAAAACATTTTTCAGATGGCAAAGAAAAAAAGACGAAAAGGACGTGCTGGTAGTCCGTGACGAGAAGACAGGCGAGATCAGCGTGGTAGCCGGGCTGAACGCGGACGGCACACCCAAGCGCACCCCCGCAAAAGCGGAGAACGCGCAGAGTTTCCTGCAATTCGACCGACATGGCGACGTGCTGGACAACTTCTTCAAGAACTTCTTCCGGCAGTGCAAGGAACCCAGCCGCTTCGGTTTCTACCGCATTGCGGCAGACCAAGCTGAAAATCTCTTAGAGGTGATGAAGCAACTGCTGAAAGACCCCGAAGCGAACAAGGAGCTGCTCGCCCCTCACAAGGTGGACACCTCCGACTATGAGAAGAAGGTGCAGGAGGAGATGGCAGCACAACAGACAGAGAAACAAGAACCTCAAAAACAGGAGAACATGGAACAACGGAAAGAACAGCAACAGGACAAATCCGAACAGATGCAGGGCAAACGTGGCTACCAGCCCATCGACGAGAGTAAAATCAACTGGCAGGAGCTGGAGGACAGATGGGGCGTAAAGCGGGACAACCTTGAAAAGTCCGGCGACCTTACGAAGATGCTCAACTATGGCAAGTCCGACTTGGTAAAGGTCAAACCGACCTTCGGCGGCGAATCATTCGAGCTGGACGCCCGCCTCTCCTTCAAGAAGGACGGTGAGGGAAACATCAGCCTCGTGCCGCACTTCATCCGCAAGGAGCAGAAGCTGGATGAGTACAAGGAACACAAATTCTCCGACAATGACCGGAAGAACCTCCGCGAAACGGGCAATCTCGGTAGGGTCGTGGACATTGTGGACAGGGAAACGGGCGAGATCATCCCCTCCTACATCAGCATCGACCGCAAGACGAATGAAATCACGGACATTCCGGCAAGCAGGGTGCGCATCCCGGAGCGCATCGGCAAGACGGAAATCACCACGCAGGAGCGGGACATGCTCCGCGCCGGACTGCCCGTACGCGACAAGCTCATCGAGCGCAACGACGGCAGAAAGTTCGTCACCACCCTGCAAGTGAACGTGGAGCAGCGCGGCGTGGAGTTCGTGCCGGGAACCGGCAAGTCGCCCCGTACCGCACAGACACAGGAAACCAAAGGCGACACATCGAAAAGTCAGGCGCAGGGCGGGGAAAATGCCGCACAGACCAAGAAGGAGCAACGCCGCAACACGTGGACGAACGAGGACGGCAGCATCCGCCCCATCAGCAAATGGAGCGGCGTGAGCTTCACCGACCAGCAGAAAGCCGACTATGTGGCGGGTAAAGCCGTGAAGCTGGAGAACGTGACCGACAAGCAGGGCTTCCATGCCACGATGTATATCAAGTTCAACCCGGAGAAGGGACGCCCGTACCGCTACGACACGAACCCCGATGTCGGGCAGCAGGTCGCCCCGTCCAACGAGAGCCGCACGCAGGTGGCGGTGAACAACGATGGCAAGACCAACGAGGCTACAAAGAATCTGAGAGAGCCGTTGCAGAAAGGTCAGACCAACCCGAAGGACGCCCGCCAGCAACAGCAGCAGGAGAAGCCGCAGAAGAAAACGGGCAAGGGCATGAAAATGTAATCCCGTGTCCGCCACTGAATCCAAAATAAAATCCAAAGTATCAACAAAAAAGAAGAAGACATGAAGACAATCATTGCAGAAAAGCCCTCCGTGGCACGTGAAATCGCCCGCATCGTGGGCGCGACAAAGAGAGAGGAAGGATATTTCGAGGGAGGCGGTTATGCCGTGACATGGGCATTCGGACACCTCGTTCAGCTTGCCATGCCCGACGGCTACGGCGTGCGCGGATTTGTCCGTGACAACCTCCCGATTATTCCCGACACATTCACGCTCGTCCCCCGTCAGGTCAGGACGGAGAAAGGTTACAAGCCCGACAGCGGCGTGGTGTCGCAGATAAAAGTCATCAAAAGACTGTTCGACACAAGCGAACATATCATCGTGGCGACCGATGCCGGACGCGAGGGAGAGCTTATCTTCCGCTACCTCTACCACTATACGGGTTGCACCACTCCTTTCGTGCGCCTGTGGATCAGCTCTCTCACCGACAAAGCTATCCGCGAGGGACTGCGGAAACTCGAAGACGGCAGCAAATACGACAACCTCTACCTCGCCGCCAAAGCGCGGAGCGAATCCGACTGGCTCGTGGGCATCAACGGCACACAGGCGTTATCCATCGCCGCCGGACACGGCACGTATTCCGTGGGGCGGGTGCAGACACCAACGTTGGCTATGGTATGTGAACGCTACTGGGAGAACCGCCGCTTTACGTCCGAAGCATTCTGGCAGCTCCATATCGCAACGGACGGTTGCGACGGCGAAGTCGTGAAATTCTCATCCTCCGAGAAATGGAAAGAGAAAGAACCGGCGATGGAACTATATAATAAGGTAAAGGCGGCAGGTTGCGCCACTGTCACGAAAGCCGAGCGCAAGGAGAAGACGGAGGAAACTCCCTTGCTCTACGACCTGACCACGCTCCAGAAAGAAGCCAACGCCAAGCACGGCTTCACGGCGGAACAGACGCTTGAAATCGCGCAGAAACTCTACGAAAAGAAGTTGATAACCTATCCGAGAACGGGAAGCCGCTACATCCCCGAAGACGTGTTTGCCGAAATTCCCAAACTGCTCGCTTTCATCGGCACACAGCCCGAATGGAAAGACAAGGTGCGGGCAAAAGCCGCCCCGACACGCCGCAGCGTGGACGACGGCAAGGTGACAGACCACCATGCCCTGCTCGTCACGGGTGAGAAACCGCTCTTCCTCTCCAAAGAGGACAATACCATCTATCAGATGATTGCCGGGCGCATGGTCGAGGCATTCTCTGAGAAATGCGTCAAGGATGTGACCACTGTCACGGCGGAATGTGCCGGAGTGGAGTTTACCGTAAAAGGCAGCGTCGTGAAGCAAACCGGATGGCGTGCCGTCTATGGCGAGGAAAAAGAGGAAATTACCATCCCCGGCTGGCAGGAAGGCGACACGCTGACACCGAAAGGCTCGTCCATTACCGAAGGAAAGACCAAACCCAAGCCGCTGCATACCGAAGCCACCCTGCTCTCGGCAATGGAAACGGCGGGCAAGGAAATTGAGGACGACGCACTGCGGCAGGCGATGAAGGACTGCGGCATCGGTACTCCCGCCACACGCGCCTCCATCATCGAAACGCTTTTCAAGCGCGGTTACATGGAACGCTGCAAGAAGTCGCTTGTTCCCACCGAAAAAGGACTTGCCCTCAATTCCGTCGTCAAGACGATGCGCATCGCCGATGTTGCCATGACGGGCGAATGGGAAAAGGAGCTGGCGCGTATCGAGCGCGGGGAACTGTCCGACGACACCTTCCGCAAGGAGATAGAGGCGTACACACGTGAGATAACCTCCGAACTGATCTCGTGCGACAAGCTCTTCGGCAGCCGTGACTCCGGCTGCGCGTGTCCCAAGTGTGGCACGGGCAGGATGCGGTTCTACGGCAAGGTGGTACGCTGCGACAACACGGAGTGCGGACTGCCCGTGTTCCGGCTGAAAGCGGGACGCACCCTGTCCGACGATGAAATCAAAGACCTGCTCACCGAAGGGCATACCAAGCTGCTCAAAGGGTTCAAGAGCAAACAGGGCAAGAGTTTCGATGCTGTTGTCGCCTTTGACGGGGAATATAACACGACTTTTGTGTTCCCGGAGGCTAAAAAGGACAAGAAATTTTCAGGACGGAAGAAATAGTATTAACTTTGCCACTTGTTCAGAGTAATGAATTGTTCTTCGATACCGGATTACACTCATACTTTGGATTTAGTGGTGGCACTCGGAGGGATACCGAGTGCCTTTTTCTTCCTTTTTCCAACCGATTATCCCGTTAATTATCAATCCGCTAAATCCAAAGTAATGAACAACAAGAAGAAAAACGAGGGTCAGACCGACTTTTCCTATTACGGTCTGTACCTGCTGGACTATCTCCGCACGAACAAGTTTGAACAGGCTGACGACACCGCTTTCATACGGGAACGGGCCGACCGTGCCGCCGAAACGTATGAGAGGGCACGGCTTGAAGGCTATCCCGCCGATGGTGCGCAGGAACTGGCGATGGACACGCTGCTGCGCGGGCTGCATTATTCCCGTTACGCCATCCTCCGCGAAGTCGTGGAAAACGAGTTTGCCGATGAAGTGCCGGAAGAGAAGCGTGAAGCCTTTGTCCTGAAACTGCTGCCGCTTGTCGGCAACGTGTTCTCCGTCTATGACCTCTCGGATGACAATTTCGCCCTGTCTTCCGATTACGACCTGCTCTACACGGAGCTGACGGGAGCAACCGTCCTTTACTTAGACGAATATGGCGTTTAACCGCAAACAGAAACTGCGGGACAACATCGAGGCGATACGGACGGCATTCATCCTTGACAGGGAAAATAGGACAGCGACAACCGAAGAGCGTGCCATACTTCAAAGGTACTGCGGTTTCGGCGGTCTGAAATGTATCCTCAACCCTGCAAAGGAACTGACGGATGCCGTCCGGTGGGCGAAATCCGACCTCGAACTGTTCGCCCCGACGGTGGAGCTGCACAGGCTTATCCGTGAGAACAGCAAGGACGAAACAGAGTACAAGCGGTTTGTGGATTCGCTGAAAGCGTCCGTGCTGACCGCTTTCTACACCCCCAAAGAGATAACCGACACCATCGCGGACGTGCTGGCAGATTACAGCGTCCGCCCCGCCCGTATGCTCGAACCGTCGGCAGGTGTCGGCGTGTTCGTGGATTCCATGCTGCGGCACAGCCCCAATGCGGATGTGATGGCTTTCGAGAAGGATCTGCTCACGGGTACAATCTTGAGGCATCTCTATCCCGACCAGAAAATGCGCACCTGCGGTTTTGAGAAAATCGAAAGACCGTTCAACAATTATTTCGACTTGGCGGTGTCCAACATTCCGTTCGGTGACATTGCCGTGTTCGACGCGGAGTTTCAGCGGAGCGACTCTTTCGGCAGACGCTCCGCCCAGAAAACCATCCACAACTATTTCTTTCTCAAAGGACTGGATGCCGTGCGTGACGGCGGTATCGTGGCGTTCATCACCTCGCAAGGGGTATTGAATAGCACCAAGACCTCCGTGCGTAACGAGCTGTTCAGTCAGGCCAATCTGGTATCCGCGATACGCCTGCCCAACAACCTGTTCACGGACAACGCGGGCACGGAGGTGGGCAGTGACCTGATTGTCCTGCAAAAGAACCTCAGCAAGAAGGAAATGTCGCAGGACGAGCGGCTGATGACCGTGATACAGACGGACACGAAAACCGCCCTGACCGACAACGCCTATTTCATCCACCACCCGGAACGCATCGTGCATACGATGGCGAAACTTGACACAGACCCCTACGGGAAGCCCGCTATGGTTTATCTGCACGAGGGCAAGGCAGCAGGCATCGCCGGGGATTTGCGCCGTATGCTCGACGAGGATTTCCATTACAGGCTTGCCATGCGCTTGTATTCGGGTTCAATCCGGCAGGCAGGAACGGAAGAAAAAGTTGCCGTTCAAAATAAAGTAGAGCGTCCTGCCATAAAATTGGAAACAGTATCCTCGGCGCAGACGGTGGAAACTCCGACAGAAAAGCCGCAACCCGCAGATGAAAAGCCGGAGATAGAACCGCGCCCGCAATATTCCGCAGGCGTGCAGCTCACCCTGCTTGACCTCTGGGGGATGACGGAAGAGGTCAGCCAACCGAAAACCTCCAAAAAGAAAAAGACGGTGAAAAAGGCAGTTACGGCAAAGTCCACTCCGCCCAAACCGAAAGTCACGGTTACACCGACAGCTCCAACTGCAAAACCCGCAATGGAGAATAAGGAGGTGAAAGCGGAGAACACCGCCAAGCCTGCCGACCCGGACGACATCTATGCCACACTGGACTGGGATACCAATCCTCCCATCAACGGTTTCTATGAAATGATGATGGGTTTGACGCCGGAGCGTAGGAAAGAACTTCGGGAACTGGCAAGGCAGCATAACGAGAAACAAGTGGCGGAAAAGACGGAAGTGAAAGCCGTGCCGGAAACTTCCCGTGAGCAGCCACGACAGGAGGAAACACAGCCGGAGGCAGTCGCCGCACCTGCCGTTACAGATACCCCATCGGAAGCGGTGGGGACTTTCCTTTTCCCCGACATCGAAGCGGAAAAGCCGAAGGAGGAAGTCGTGGACCTTTCTCCGCGTGCCTACCACCGCACGCCGGAGATGCACCTGCGCGAAGGGTCGCTGGTGGCTGACCGGGGGCGTCATAACATCGGCTACCTGAAAGACATCACGCCATACGGGGCGACATTCCAGCCGCTCGACCTGAAAGGATACCAGAAGGAAAAGGCGTTGTTGTATGTGTCGCTGCGTGACGCCTACGAGCGTCTGTACCGTTATGAATCGCTCCGGCGCGAGGCAAATGTTCCGTGGCGAGAGCATCTGAATACCTGTTACGATGAGTTTGTCATGCGCTACGGCAACCTCAACGCCAAGCAGAACGTGAAGTTAGTGATGATGGATGCGGGCGGGCGCGACATCCTTTCGCTGGAACGGATGGAAAACGGAAAGTTCGTCAAGGCGGACATCTTCGAGCATCCTGTTTCCTTCGCGGTGGAGAGCCATGCCAACGTAGGCTTTCCTGAAGAAGCACTGTCCGCGTCGCTCAACAAGTTCGGCACGGTCGATCTCGACTATATGCGGGAGATAACCGACAGCACGGCGGAGGATTTGCTCACTGCCCTGCAAGGGCGCATCTACTACAATCCGCTCGTGACCGGTTACGAAATCAAAGACCGTTTCATCGCCGGAAATGTCATAGAGAAAGCGGAACGCATAGAGGCATGGATGGGTGACAATCCCGAAAATGAGCGTATGCCGGAGGTGAAGCAGGCGTTGGAGGCTCTGAAAGATGCCGAGCCGCAGCGCATCGCCTTCGAGGATCTGGACTTCAATTTCGGGGAACGCTGGATTCCGACGGGTGTCTATGCCGCCTACATGAGCCGGCTGTTCGACACGGAGGTGAAAATCGCCTATTCCGCAAGCATGGACGAGTTTTCGGTGGTGTGCGGCTACCGCACCATGAAAATCACGGACGAGTTTCTGGTGAAGGGGTATTACCGGAACTATGACGGTATGCACCTCCTAAAACACGCCCTGCACAACACCTGCCCTGACATGATGAAGTCCATCGGCAAGGACGAGCATGGCAACGACATCAAGATGCGCGACAGCGAGGGAATACAACTCGCCAACGCCAAGATTGACGAGATACGAAACGGCTTCTCCGAATGGCTCGAAGAGCAGTCGCCGCAGTTCAAGGAGCGGCTTGTGACGATGTATAACCGCAAGTTCAACTGTTTCGTGCGCCCGCGCTACGACGGCTCCCATCAGACCTTTCCCGACCTCAACCTGAAAGGGCTGGCAAGCCGGGGTATCAAGAGCGTCTATCCCTCACAGATGGATTGCGTCTGGATGTTGAAACAGAACGGCGGCGGAATTTGCGACCACGAGGTGGGAACCGGTAAGACGCTGATAATGTGCATCGCCGCGCATGAGATGAAGCGTCTGAATTTGGCACACAAGCCGATGATTATCGGGCTGAAAGCCAACGTTGCGGAGATTGCAGCCACCTATCAGGCGGCATATCCCAACGCACGTATTCTGTACGCTTCGGAGAAGGACTTTTCGACCGCCAACCGTGTGCGCTTCTTCAATAATATAAAGAACAACGACTACGATTGCGTCATCATGTCGCACGACCAGTTCGGCAAGATACCGCAGTCGCCGGAATTGCAGCAGCGCATCCTGCAAGCAGAGCTTGACACGGTGGAGGAAAACCTCGAAGTGCTACGGCAGCAGGGAAAGAACGTGTCGCGGGCGATGCTGAAAGGATTGGAGAAGCGCAAGCACAACCTTGAAGCGAAGCTGGAGAAGGTGGAACACGCCATAAAGTCACGCACGGACGACGTGGTGGATTTCAAGCAGATGGGCATCGACCACATCTTCATAGATGAGAGCCACCAGTTCAAGAATCTGACTTTCAACACGCGCCACGACCGTGTGGCGGGATTGGGAAACAGCGAGGGAAGCCAGAAGGCACTTAACATGCTCTTTGCCATACGCACCATACAGGAGCGCACAGGAAAAGACTTGGGTGCGACCTTCCTCTCCGGCACGACTATCAGCAACTCACTGACTGAATTGTACCTGCTGTTCAAGTACCTGCGCCCGAAGGAGCTGGAACGGCAGGACATAAGGTGTTTCGACGCTTGGGCGGCGATATTTGCCAAGAAGACGACGGATTTTGAATTTAACGTGACGAACAATGTGGTCCAGAAGGAGCGTTTCCGCTACTTCATCAAAGTGCCGGAGCTTGCCGCCTTCTATAATGAAATCACGGACTACCGCACGGCGGAGGATGTGGGCGTTGACCGTCCTGCCAAGAACGAGATACTGCACCATATACCGCCCACGCCGGAACAGGAGGACTTCATACAGAAACTGATGCAGTTCGCCAAGACGGGCGATGCCACCTTGTTGGGCAGGCTGCCGCTTTCGGAAACGGAAGAAAAGGCGAAGATGCTCATCGCCACGGACTATGCCCGGAAAATGGCACTCGACATGCGCATGATAGACCCGAATTACGAAGATCATCCCGACAACAAAGCGAGTCACTGTGCCAAGATGATCGCGGAGTATTATCAAAAATACGACGCCCAGAAAGGCACGCAGTTCGTTTTCTCTGATTTGGGGACATACCAGCCGGGCGACGGGTGGAACGTCTATTCGGAAATCAAGCGCAAACTGACGGAGGACTACGGTATACCGCCAAGCGAGGTGCGCTTCATTCAGGAGTGCAAGACCGACAAGGCGCGGAAGGCGGTGATAGACGCCATGAACGCCGGGACGGTGCGTGTGCTGTTCGGCTCTACCTCTATGCTCGGAACGGGTGTGAACGCCCAGAAACGGTGTGTGGCTATCCATCATCTCGATACGCCGTGGCGACCGTCCGACTTGCAACAGCGTGACGGACGCGGAGTTAGGGCAGGTAATGAGATTGCCAAACATTTCGCCGGGAACAACGTGGATGTAATCATCTACGCGGTGGAGAAGTCACTGGACAGCTACAAGTTCAACCTCCTGCACTGCAAGCAGACTTTCATAAGCCAGCTCAAAAGCGGTGCGATGGGTGCGCGTACCATCGACGAGGGGGCAATGGACGAAAAATCGGGCATGAATTTCTCGGAATACATGGCGTTGCTCTCCGGCAATACCGACCTGTTGGACAAGGCGAAACTGGAAAAGCGGATCGCATCGCTCGAAGGGGAACGCAAGTCGTTCAACAAGGGCAAGCGTGATTCGGAGTTCAAGCTGGAGTCAAAGACCGGCGAGTTGCGCAACAACACGGCTTTCATAGATGCCATGACGGAGGACTGGAACCGCTTCCTGTCGGTGGTGCAGACCGACAAGGAGGGCAACCGCCTTAATATAATAAAGGTGGACGGAGTGGATTCCGCCGATGAGAAGGTCATCGGAAAGCGTTTGCAGGAGATAGCCAAGAATGCCACGACCGGAGGGTTGTACACGCAGGTCGGTGAACTTTACGGTTTTCCGATAAAGGTGGTGAGCGAAAGGATACTCAAAGAGGGATTGGAGTTCACCGACAACCGCTTCGTGGTCGAGGGGAACTACAAGTACACCTACAACAACGGGCATCTGGCGATGGCTGACCCGTTGGCCGCCGCCCGCAACTTCCTCAACGCGATGGAGAGGATACCCTCCATCATCGACCAGTACAAGGCGAAGAACGAGGTGCTGGAGATGGAGATACCGCAGTTACAGGAGATAGCGGGTAAGGTGTGGAAGAAGGAGGACGAGCTGAAGCAGTTGAAGTCCGAACTTGCCGCCCTTGACCGAAAAATTCAGCTGGAGCTTGCGCCACCCACGCCCGAAGTCGCAGAAAAGGAGAATGAAGGGCAACAGCTCAAGCCGGAAGCGGAAGATGTGAGGAACAGGCAGGCGCAATATCCCGAAAATGCACCGCCGCAGATACGCAGTCCGGCGGATAGTATCGTTGCCAACCATGTCATAATCGGGCGTCCGGGACTGTATGCCAAGGAGGAAACCCGGTCCAAAGGATTGAAAATATAACCTAAGGAATTTTATCTGAAGTATTAATAAGGGCTATCCCAAAAGGTCTAAAAGTAAATTTTATCCTTTCTGCAAGTATCTATAGGATGGCAACTGCATTTTTTTCTTTTTGGGCAGCCCTTATTAAAATTTATTCTTATTTTAGGTTATATACATTCATGTCCATTTATGTAAAAAATTCCTGCTGACCTTGTTTATGTCTTGTCAGTCACCATTTGCAAAACCATATTTGACCCTCAAAGAGGCTGAATTTGATAAGTAACTTGCTACATACTCATAATAAGGAGCTAAATAGAACACGAATGGGAAATACACAAATGCTAAACTAAAGAAGATATTGGCCAAAATAAACGCTATACCGAGAGAGAAACTTGATTTTTCAACTTCCTAAAACGGTGTTGTTCAAACATTTCTACTTATTTGTACTTGCCAGTTGAACCTACGCTTCCCTAATAAAATGTCTATGGTAAAAAGTTAAAAAATCCTCCCACTTTTGTTAGATATATTTTTTTGTGTAATTTTGTAATCGTTATGCGGCAGTAATAATATACATATTAATACGAGTTAGTAATCCTGTAGTTCTCATATGCTACGAGGAGGTATTAAAAGGTGCGTTTCGACAATGCATCTACTGTAGTATATTATTGCTTAACCTAAAATCCGCAACTATCATCCAATACACGATTAAGGGTAGATTTATGAGTCGTTAGTAGCAGCTTTCAGTAAAAAGCAACAGCACAACATCAATATGTAGCCACC
>ENA-OQHU01000105-OQHU01000105.1-human-gut-metagenome-genome-assembly--contig:-NODE-105-length-12476-cov-1.627824_pt1 | contig 12476 bp, 10 predicted proteins | sample MGYA00242568_ERZ504729 | MGnify/ENA primary metagenome ERZ504729 (study PRJEB26092, sample SAMD00036223) | human gut metagenome | host: Homo sapiens | study: EMG produced TPA metagenomics assembly of... | reverse complement strand
AACCTTTTCGCCACGTTCTGCCTTGTGGAGCATATCTACGGCATTGTTGACATCCCTCTCCAGTATATCAATGAGGCAAGGATTCTCTTTCAGTTCTCTTGACCAATAATCGGTCATAGCCATGCTTTCCGGGGAGAGTTTGGCAGAGATTCCCAATTCCTGGAGTTTTACGGCGGTGGCAACCTCTGTGACCAGACGCTCCTGCTTCATGGCATCCTCTGCAGAGACCTTTCCGTTCTTCGTTACCATACCTTCACGAGCCAGTCGCTGCCCATGGCCAGTGGCTGTAACAAGTAGCGATACTGCATCACGGGCATAATCCTCATATTGTTCGTAGGAAGATGCTTTGGGAAGGAAGACAATGTCTTTCTTGCTGTCGTAATGTGCTACACCAGTAGAGTCACTGCGGATTTCGACCATGTTCTCACGTGCTTTTTCCAGAAGCTTTTCTACACCTTGGCGAATGCCTGTGGAGACAGACTCAACATCTTTTCGGTCGTTCAACCTGCCGTATTCCTGGACTGTTGATTCAAAGGCGGTCTTGTCAACCATGGGTAGGGTAGTCTGCTCGATATTGAACAGGGCTCTTACTTCACGGCTTCTGATTCCTTTGTAGTCAGCTTGCTTGTCTGAAGGGAGAGTCTGGTAGTCTGCACGGCTGATTTTGTCCTCAGGGTTGTGCTTGTTGACATACTCGTTCCAGTTGTACCAGAGGAACGGTACTCCTTTCTCTTTTGATTGAACAGACTCACCACGTTTCTTCGCTTCCGAAAAAAGCGTATATTGGTTGGTTTTGTAGCCGTTTTGAGCGGCGTGCATTCCTAAGATAATGGCATTGAAGGCTGATACCTGCAAATGCTTCTGGTAGAGTCCAGGAGCCTTGCGACCGTTGTTGTCCAGCCAAATGCCATTATCTTCCTTGGCTTTCCCGAACGCCTTAGTGAACAGTTCCACCTGACGTTCTGCAGCCATCTTTTCTTGCTGATTCTTTTCTGTCATGGATATGATGTTTTTGTGATCATTGCTTATAGCCAAGAACCCCAAGTACCTTGGTCTCGGCTATGGATTTGATTTCCCACTCTGTCACACTGCTGCTCATGTGCTGACGTAGCATGCGGTCTGCTTCCTTTGTCGAAGGAGCATTGACGTAGATGGTCTGTGGTGAGAACTTCTTTACGCCTGTGTCTTCATCCTCAGTGACAAGGGAGACGACGGTCTGTACCAGTGGTTGCCTTCATTCTCGTCTTCTTTCAGAATCTCAGTGATTGGTTCACGTGAGATGGCCGTGATGTCGAAGTCTCTGGTACCGATAAGCTCTGTAGCAGCTTTGGTGGCACGTTTCTCTGTCTCGGTGAAGCTCTCGGCATCTACCAGGTATTCTTCACTGACTTTCTTGTTCTTTCCGGTGTCAAGGGCTTTACCGTATTTGACACGGAACTTATACCAGTATCTTTTCATCTTTGTTCTATGTTATCTTTGAGCAAGTGGTCTCTCGATGACTGTCTGTCGTTCGCCAGCCTCGTATTTCTCGGATGCTATCTGTCGCATCTGGTCATTCTTTGCCAGCACAGCATTGGCAAGGGTGTTGAGAGGCAGCGCTCCTTGACGGTAGGCATCCACAACTCTTTCAGGAAGAGCTATGGTGCAGGGCACTCTGTCAATGTTTGCTATCAGGCAGTTGGCTCTTATCTCCGGATTCTGGATACGTGCATTCAGAGGTTCTTCGGGATAGATGCGATAGTTTACTCTGCCACCAGCTTGTTGCGGATGATCCTGTGCCTTGAAGTTGTCCAAGGCTTCATGTCCTGCCTTATTGAGAAGATTCATGCCTCCCATTCCTATGAGCACCATTTTGAGAATCGGGTTCTTGACGAACATACCTGCGACAATGCTTGCAATAGGCATCATGTTGTCCTTGATATTGATGGACTTGGTCTTACCTGTGAACATGCCGACGAGCATATCAGGAAGCATGGCCAATACATAGCCAAGATTATGGCCTATATCGCTGATACCGTTGAGGCCGAATGACGTGAGAAGTCCTTGCCAACCGTTCATGTTAGTCTGTTCGGGCTGCGTGTTGCTGGCTTCACCTTCAGATTGGTTCACTCCTTCTGTTGGTTCTGCCTGCTGTGCTTCCTCAGATTGTGGCTTGTTCTGCGGTTTCTGCTCCGCTTGTTTCTTCTTTTCCTGCTGCGTTCGTCTGTATTCATCCTCCTTTCCCGGTGCAATGATCATGGGAACATCGGAACGGTCATTGAGTTTGTCACCAACATGGGTTACGAGCATGTCGCTTCCTATCCATGTGGCGGCTGTCTTCAAACCACCACCCAATCCTCCCATACAGGCAAGGTCGGTTACTGAGCCAAGGGCAATACCTGCGTTCTTTTCCCAGACAGATGGCTTATACCGCTTCTCTGCCTCTGAGTCTATCTTTTGCTCCAATGGCGATTTTGCGACTTCCTGCGGTAGATAGAAGATGGTACTGGTGGCAGCCTTTCGAATGATGTAGTCGATGGATGATTTCGGTATTTTGTCCTTTATCATCTTGTCGATCATCTTCTGTTCCATGGAGGCATTGACCGTGATATGCTGTCGCTTCAACTCTTTCTTGACCATCGCAATATAGTCTTCCGTGGTCTTGGATGTCCATTTGCCTGTGTATTTGAGGGTGTCATTTTGCGCCTGAATGGATGCCATACCACCGTCAGGTCCAGCTGCTGCCATCAGACCTGCAAACGAATTGGAGTTTGACCGCAACTCGTCTGCAAGCTTGTTCTGTAGGTCATTCCGAACTTTATTTCATAATCGGTATGACCTTAGTATTGAATATCTTATCCTGTTTTGACTCTACCATAGCTTTATGTTTACAAGTTTAATTGGTTGAGGATTTGCTCCCTGGTCTGTTCGATGGCGTTGTGATAGACTTCCATCTGTTTCGGGAAATATTCCTCCAGCCATTCGTCCTTCTCTATGTTGTCGTTGATGAACTTGATGGCCAGATTTTTTTCTATCTCAATGGCAGCTTCGCCTTTCTCGCTGTTGTTGAACCAAGCCTTAGTCCACCATCTGATTCCCGACTTGTCGGGATAGACGCTCACCAGGCGTGGAATGTCGAAGCTTTGAACATCGATGTCCAGTTCTGCCAGTGGGTCAACTATTCCGCTTGTCGTTATTGCCCAGTCTTGTGCTTTTTTTTTCGATGGCGCTCATGCTCGACAGAAAGATCTGATGGCGCAAGGCGAGATAGTTGAGGAAATCTCCAATAAGGAGGTTCTGTACTCGCTCGGCTATTGGAATACTTTTTGATCCCATTCCCAATGGATTCGCCATGGAAGGCAGAGTCTCATAGAAGTAATTCTTCATGGCCGACATGGTGAAGATATTGCGAAGTGCAAGTTCTGTATGCTCTGGTAGGGCATAGATGCCTTGGCTCATGTCGCTCATGTAGTCGGGGAAGAAGCGCATCATGAGTCTTCAATCTCCTTCTGGTCTTTGTCATACATGGTATGAACATCCATATCAAGAGTGACGAACTGAGGTGGTGCGCCTGGCTTGCCGTTCTGTTCCATCACTTTCAGATTGCTATAGATCATGGTGAGGAACTCCAGTGGATTGAGTTCTTCCCCCTTGTATTTGACTTCTACATGGAGGGAGTCGGCACTGACGGCGATGACTTGCCCTGCCTTTACCTCTTTGCCGTAGTTGGCAAACACGTTGCTCAGGTGGGCATAGGTCACTTCATAGTCACCGTATCGGGTAATCTGGTAGATGCCGTGAATAGCATCGTTGCCCAGTCCTGTCACCTTGCCGGTAGCTACTGCAGACAGCAGATAGTTCCTGACCTTGAAGTCAACTCCATGATGGAAAAATGACTCTCCAGTGTGCGGATGCTTCTGTTTGCCGTAGCCCAGGGACATGGTCACTTCTCCGTTTCTTTCCTCGAATGGCATGCAATAGCCACTGTCGGAATGCAGTATCATTTCTTGTGTATAGTGCATTGTATAATACTTTGTTATAGTGTTTGTTATCTTCGTCTGCTTACAGTATTGGTTTGTTTTACTTCTTGCTGCTTTTCTTCTTCCTTGTGGTTGCTTGCCTTACGGTCACTGTTGCCACCAAGTAGGCTGCTTAGATTGGCATTGTTGCCTATCATCATCATTCCGAGAACGGCTCCAGCTATCTTGCCTAACCATCCGAAGCGACCGAAGACGAGGAGGGCAGAGACTACAAGTCCTACAAGGCTGAGACCAGAAACGTTACCTTTGCCTATATTGCTGAAGAAGTTTCCGAACATGTCACCGCCATGACCAGAGAACATGGCTCTGAGGAAGCCAGACATTCCGCTCCACTTGGAATCCACGCTGCTGATAGCCCCATTTACGTTGTCTGAAAGCCCTGTAACTGAGTCTTTCAAGTCCTTCACGCCATCACCAATCCTAGATACGGTGTCGCCAATCTTCTTGGTGGTGTCTTCTCCTATGACGGCATCGCTGACTATGCCAACAACGCTTTTGTCCGTGGTGAGCTTCTCCCAACCGATGTAACCGAGACTTCCTCCAACCACTGCGCTTTTTGTGGCAGTACCTACGCCTTTCAAGGTCTGCTGAGGATGAAGCACAGCACTGCCCACTGTGTGTGCAGTTGCACTGGTCATCCTTCCTCCCAATCGGAGAGTTGATTTTTAAAAATGAACCCCCAACCCATAATGTTTTTTATTTCTAAATTATTGTACTGTTATTTGTTATCTGGTTATGTTGAACCTTTACTTCAATGTCTTGCATTCCTCCGCCATCGTTCTTTACATCGCTGTACAATGGTAGGTTTGTCAACTTCACTCCTGGCTCCATAGTCTATTTCTGCCCATACGTCTGACAGTCTGGTGTACTTCACTGCCCGTATCAACCGTTTGAGCTTTTGGTTCATCAGTTTGAGTTTCGGACGTATGCCAAAGACTATCTCCAGCCGCTGCTTCTCTGTCATCTTGTTATTAGAGAGGCATACCTGCCTGACATCATTGACTATCTCGACACTGCTCATGACAAGCTCCCGATAGAGCTTATTTCTATTTGCCGATAGAGCTACGGCCAGAGCATTGGTCGTCTGATGGCTAAGCTGGTGGCTGTAGGTGCCGAGCTGTCCAACGAGTCGGTCTATCTCATGATAGAAACCATAGATCTGAGCTGCATAGCTGATGATGCTGTTGAACCGGTCAAGATAGTTATTGAACTCCTTCTGCAGGTTGGTAGTACCTTCTACCTCTTCCTTGATCCATATATGGCCTGTAGATACAAGTTGCATCATCTGTTCCTGTTGCTTCAACTCTTTCTTGGCTTTGTCGGTATATTGGAATATCATACCTGCCAGGACAGGGTCATTGCCTTGGGCACGGAGAAAACTCCCATCCTGCCCATCAAAGGGAAGGATGAGAGAAAAGAGAAGTAATATGAGAGCATAGAGACGTTTCATAAATATTATCCTGAAATAAATCTTTTTTTATGGTGTTACAACTCTGGCACATCTGCGCCATCTGCCAAGGGCTTGACTGGCTATCACGGCATTGCTCCGGTCGAGCATTCCTGCCGTGACATTGTTCCAGACATCGGCCATGGTGTAGTATCTGATGCTTAGACATAGCCTTGACAGCTTCTTGTTGAACTGTGCCAGGCGATCGTTCAGTTCCCAGAGGGTTTTGCTTCGTTCTGCGCCAGTGAGCATATTCTCATTGCCACCTTTGGCTATGGCATCCTTTAAAGTGGTATATACCGTTACGAGCTCTGTGGCAGTCTCTATATAGAGGTTATTCATGCTCGCTGTTGCCACAATGCCCTGTGGGTTGCTTGCAATAGCCTTTTTCAGATTGCACAAGTTGATGAAGATCCTCACACCGTCGTCATAGAGCGAGGTGCAGGCTTTCAACGTAGAAGCATAACCCGATGCCGTTTTCAGATAGCTGTTGTACTTCTTTTCCCATTTGTGAATCTGGGAGAACTCGGCTGCGATGGTGTTCTGCAGGAATGCGGTCTTCTGCTGGTCTTCTATCTGGTTCTTGATCTGACCGTTGATAAGCTCGTTTCCCTCGGCCAAGGCAACATACTCCAATGGATTGCTGGAGGCAACCTGAGCATGAGCTATAGTAGGCAGCAGCATTAACGCCAAGGCAATGGTTGCAACAACCTTGCTTCTTCTGTTATCTGTTGGTAATTTCATATATGCCTTTTCTCTTTTTGTTGTATTCTACACGTTCACGAATGATTCTCACCACGTCCAACCTTTCCTTCACACCGTAGATGTCGAGTTTGGGATTAGAGCGGTCGCCGCTGAATATCCATACTGTCTTCAAACCGAACAACTGTTCCAGAATGTCACGGTTCTCGCTGAAATCCACCACTCGGTACAGCTCGATGTAGTCACTGGTTCTGGTCAGTACTCCATGCTGGATGATGAGCTGTTCAGAGGTGATGATGTATCTGAGTTTGTAGAGATATAAGCATCTATAGAGCATGATGCAGGTCATCACACCTCCAAGTACCACGAAAGGCATCTTGTAGGTGATGCTGTCGTGACCGGCAACAAGGAACAGGGCACAGCTGATGATGAACGACATCCCTTGCGAGATGATATACTGCGCCCAGTGAGGGCGTAGGGTGATGATGTTGTATCGTCTGATTGGGTCTGCCATATTCATTATCGTTTAAATCCATGATGTTTGGTTTCCTCGTTCTCTTCTTGCCGCTCAAAGGTCAAGTCCACACCGTTCTCGTCAAATGCGGTCTCTACTACGTCGGTCATAGAGAACTGTTTCTTATCCAAAAGCTCGTCATTGAAGTCCTTGTAGCCTTCCGATGGCTCTTCCCGTATAATCTTCACGGGAGCGAGGTCTTGGTCTTCGTGCAGGTTGAGCTTCTGTAGCAGTGCATCCTTGAAGTCCTTGAACGCTTTGTTCATCTTGTCAGCAGCTTCCTGCTTGTCTTCCTTACACAAAAAGGGAGAGTAGTGATACTCCAATGCCTCTTCTTTTGCTGAATCGTAAACCAGGTATAGCTGTTTGAGCTCATGGGGAAGTAGGCTGTAGTTCTCATCGTTGAAACTTAACAGTTCCTTGATGGTCTTCGGCTGTTTGTCGAAGCTTTCCATGAACTCTCTCATGCCAGCAGGTACATTTCCCGGTGCAACCGGACTCTGTTTGCTTGCTATATCCTCGAAGTTTGCCACAAACTGCTTTCCTGCCACATCCTTGTCAAAGCCAAGGTGGAAGGTGGCTTGGGGTGCTGTTTTCAGCAATCCCTGTATCTGCCCATAGCTTGGGTTACCTCCAGTAGAGACATAGACTCCGGCTTTCAGATCCTGCCGTCCATGCTGGTCCAATCCTGATTCCTTGCGCATCTGCAGCTGGTAAAATGCCATGGCATCGTATGCGCTTTCAAAGACAAGTACGATACGGGCATCCTGGAGTGCCGTTTTCTTGGGACTTGCCATCCATAATCCTTCGCTGGCGTTGGTGCCGGTAGCCATGCCTTTTCGGGCAGAACCATCCTTTCGAGGATAACCTCTTTCCTCTAAGCCTACACATTTGTCTGGTTGCCCAGGGATGTGCATAGGGAAGGAGAGATTCTTATAGATGCTGCCATCCTTGGCGGTTTTCGATGCGAGGAAGAAGCTGTCATGGAAGGCACAACGTGTGGCGAAATCAATTCCTCTTGACTTGAAGAAGGCGTAGAACGGCTTCTGTGACTCGAAGTCTTTAGGATTGAAACGGTCAATCTTGTAGTCATTGATGTCAAATGGCTTGCTGTTGACTGTTGGATTATGTACTTCCAGATTCCGATGTTCTATCGGGATGTTTAGCAGGCGTTGGCAGACCTTATGGACAAGGGCTGATTCCTTCATGCCATTCTTGTACTCCTTGAAAAGGTCTGGATGCTCCCAGATGAAGGAGGTAACAGAGTAGAGCTTGATGGTTGGCGGCTGGAAACAGCAGTTCTTGTTGGGCATGACAATGTACTTGTCACCACTGATTCTTTTTCCGTCGCTGCCCAGGCGTACATACGCAGGATAGCGCAAGCCATCACGCTTGTAAAACGTGTAGCCTGCGTCCTCCAATACGTCCTTGATGTTAAGACGGCTTCTGTAGTCTGCAAATGTCTGTTCGTCTGTCATCTCTTGAATGTGAATTGTTGTTTATCTGCCATGACCTAAGCCTACACCGTGTTCTCCAGCATTGAGTCCTGCATCGAAGGCTCGTGAAGCAAGGTCTTGCGGTGAATCCACGCTGCCCTTGAAATAGACATGTGGCCCATGGGCATGGTCATGATGGTGTTCTACGAATACTGCCGGTGCTGGACGGTCTCTGCCCAGTTCGCTCATCACGGCAAGTCCTGCAAGGAGAGCTCCTCCAATCTGAGCCCCGATATTCTTGCCTTCTCCAGGGATGGTTTTCATATCCACCTCCTTGAAGATGTGAGAAAAGAGTTTCATGCGGTGGTAGTCATCGATAGCCATGAACTTATCATACTGCTTTTGGGTAATCTCATGGCTGATGCTTTCTCCGTTGATGACGGCTGTCATGCGAAACTTGGCGTTGCCTTTCTCATCCTTCTGGATTTCTCCCTGCTCGTTACGCACTGGCTCAACCTTAATGTCATCAACCTGAACCTCTCTGCCATGCTTGCCTTCACGGAACCATCCCTTGCTTTCGTTCTGCTCATACAGGCTATTGCCATCTACATGGGCAACACTGCGGTCTTCTGGCTCAATAGTAATCTGGTCGCCATTAGATGGGAGTGACTGGTCAATCACCATCTGTTGGCGGTTGTTGAGTTCTGCCTCAATCTCTGGTCTGAGCTTCAAGCTGATCTGCTCTTTGGAATTGAGCATATCCATCGTCAGTTTGTCCTGGAAATCGTTTCTGATGGCATTGTTGATGATGTCGATACGGTTCTGGACTGGTACTTGCTTGATGGAATTGTTGGTCAACTTCTTCACCTCATCCTCTGTGAGATCATAGACAAAATCCTGCTTGGCAGCTGTGGACTGGATGGTCAGAGTCTTGTTGGCTGCATCTACGATAATGCCATGAGACGAAAGACACTCCTGCCATTTGTCATTGCTGAAATAGACCTTGGAGGTGATGAGTTCTTTGTATGGCTTGGCAGGTTCCTGGGGACGTGGACGAACCACTACAGGGGTAATGACTGATTGCAGGTCTGCCAACACATCCTGCGAAGGTTGCTGTACCATGTTTTGCTGACCACCTTTATAATAGAAGCCATAACCGCCATTGTGCAACTCGCCCGGCTTCATTCTGCCATCAGGACGTTCTGGTACGATTGGAGCACCCTGCATGAACATGGCTCCTCCAACTCTGCGCATGTGGAATCCTTCCTGACAACGTGGAGTCCAACCAAGGAATCTTCCGTGATATGGATCCATCATCATGTGGGCATGTCGTTTGTTCCAGGGAAGTCTGCCGTATTCGCCAACGCCTATGCGGTAGCCGTGGAGTCCCATGGCAACACGGCCATTGGCATTTCTGGCATGAACGAAGTCACGTGGCATGTAGAAATCATTCTTCACGAGTTCTGCCACGGTGTTATAGGCTTGCTTGTTGGCTGAGTTTGCTCCCCAGTCAACCAAGGCTCTGTGCTGTTGTGCGGTGATGGCGTAAGTCAGCAGAGGGGAATCGTGACCTTGAACGGCCAATTGATAACCTTCTCCTTGTCTGATGATATGTGCTTGCATACCATTCTTTCTGAGAATCTCCTGAAGCTCTGGTGCCAGGTCTCTGCCTACTGGTAATGCATTTGATCTGATTGACATATTCTAATGCTGTTTATTGATTCTGTACTGTGTGATTATTCGCCAGCTTCAATCTGCTCGCCCTTCCAATCGACAAATTCCTCTGCCGACTCCTCATTGACAATGAGATCCTTCTCTTTGCAGAAGGCTGTGTATTCCTCTTGCCATTCAGGGGAGTGGTGGTTGATGTAGTCAAGCCAGCCATATTCTCCGCTCTGGACTTTCTCCACGAGCACGTCTTCTGGATAGTACTTTACATTTGCCATGAAATCTTGTTTTATGGGTTAATACTTTGGGTTATCGCTGCATCATGCGCATACCCAGTTTCTTCTGTTCATTCCACATCTCTTCGGTATAGTTCTCTTCTGGGATGTAGTCGAGATTGCCGTCTTCATCCATAGCCCAACAGCCGAAGATGCCAAAGTTGAACTTATCCCAGTCACGCTTGGCTTCTCTCTTCCAGACAAGTTCGTTGCCTGCTGCGAAACGGATGCCGGTGTTGGAGTTGAGGTCGATACCGATGGATTGTTCCTCGTCATCCTCTACGATGGTAAGGATGTCACCATTCTGCAACTTCTGCATCTCTGCACCAGTAAGGTGGTACCGATCTGCTACATACTGGATGTTTCTACCGATGACCGGGGTTGGAACACTGAGCACCTGCTTGCTTTCAGGATCAAGCTGGAAGAAACACTTACTGCCGAGTTCCTTGCCAACCTCGTTGCTCTCCAAATGGCCAACGATAGGCTTTCCTGCAACAAGGTTCTTCTCCTGCTGCTCGTTGAAGAGTTTCAAGTCTAACTCATCGAGCTGTGGATAGAAGAGCACATCAACGCCATCTTCGGCTGTTCTTACCAGGCTGAATCTGGTTCGTGCCTTGACTTCCTCACCATCATCGGCTGTGATATGAACTGGCAGGACTGGCGACTTGCGGCCATTGTAGATGTTCTGGAGGACATCGGTCGGCAAGTCGTCAATCATTGTCTGGGTGAGTCCGAAACGTTCAAGGATGCCATAAGGCATCTCGTTCTCATCGAAATTGTAATTCATTTGCTTCTGTTTTATTCGTTTTTTATTTGGTGGCTGACCTATGACAGGTCTTATTCAGACTGCGCTTAAAGCCAAACCGACAACAAAGTTACATTGTAGATATAGAAGAAGTTAAACATGTACGTTAGTATCATCAAAGTTTTATAGATAGTTATGAAAGTAGTATGATTATTCTTCAATTATCATACTATAAACATAAATAAAGTTAGATATAATAGGGAAGAGGTAACTTCTTTCGTGTTATTGAACTGAGTCTGATTACCTTTGCAACATGAAAGCAATAAAGACACTCATATTGATACTGACAATGATGTTCACAAAGACTCCTTCACATGCCCAATTCAATACGATTGGGTATGTGAAGAAGCATAGTATATCTAAAAGAAGAAGAGTCCACGTGAAACAACTCATGTTGCCACTGTGGACTCTGTGATGAAGGCAGATTCTCTGCCTCCAGATTCTTCCCGAGATGTTCTTCCTTATCTTCGGGCTTCGTTTCCGTTGAAAAGCATTCAGATCAATTCAAGGTTTGGAATGCGTAATCATCCGGTGAAGCACAAGACTATTATGCACAACGGCGTGGATCTGGCAGCTCATTACGAGAATGTATTTTCCATGTTTCCAGGAGAAGTGACTGGCTGTGGCCATGACAATCGTTCAGGTAAGTATGTCACAGTCAGAACTGCTGGCTATACCATCAGCTATTGCCATCTTTCTTCTTTCTGGGTCTCAAATGGGATGTTTGTCAATGCAGGAGAGGTGCTTGGGGTATCTGGAAGTTCCGGTATGTCAACTGGACCCCATTTGCACCTGACAACAAAAAAGGATGGCAAGGTGTTTGACCCTGTCATCCTTCTGAAGTATGTTCAAAGCATTACAAAGTAGTGCTTGATTAGCATCATTGCTTCTTGCATTTTACCCAAATAGCTTCGTCACCTATAGACATTTTCATCTCTGAAACTGTAGATGTCGCAGTAATGATGGTATAAGAAGCAAATAATTCACCCTCAACATATGTGTTTAGTGTGTTTCCTTTCAAAGACCATGTTCCACGACCAGTTCCGAAATATCCTGAGCCGTAATAAGAACCGTCAGCATTGAATGTGGCGTAAGTCTTTCTGAAAGGCCAATCAACATAAGTGCCAGACTCAGATGTCTTTACTGCAGTCATCTCCCAGGTTCCTACAATCATAGACTTATCATAGTCTCCATTGTCTGAATCGTCATCACTGCTGCATGATATGAATGCAAAAGATGCTACCACGAGGGTAAGAAGGAAAAATAAATACTTTTTCATAATGTTCTTGTTATTTTTAATTTACCAATTGTCGTTTTCATTTCCAGATAAGCCATTCTTGATGCACTCCTCAATCTTGTCCATTACAACATTAGAGTAGGCATGAGCCATGACAAGTGCTTTGCAGGAAGTCTTCTTGTGAGAGTCCTTCTTGGCAAAAGGATAACATTTATCAAGTGGCCAATTCTGATCAGAACGGGTAGGGATAGTGCCTCCCATTGCACCATCCAACCGCCACCAACGGCAACATCGACAGAATAGAATGGTACTGTATAGGTAACACGAACCTTATTGTCCTTTATATCACACTTGATAACTGGTCTTAAATTAA
>ENA-OQHU01000104-OQHU01000104.1-human-gut-metagenome-genome-assembly--contig:-NODE-104-length-12498-cov-1.282596_pt1 | contig 12498 bp, 9 predicted proteins | sample MGYA00242568_ERZ504729 | MGnify/ENA primary metagenome ERZ504729 (study PRJEB26092, sample SAMD00036223) | human gut metagenome | host: Homo sapiens | study: EMG produced TPA metagenomics assembly of... | reverse complement strand
AGCAGGAGTTTCTCTCGGTGCAATGCATATTGCCAACCGTGTATTAGAATATATCTCAACTGCTGATAAATTAATCAATTCTGATGAATATGAATACTATAACTGGAGATTCGGTAAAATCGCATATAAGAAAACTGGTGAAGGATCACCTTTACTTTTAGTGCATAATCTCAATGTATGTTCTTCTTCCTATGAATGGAGAAACAATATAGAGGAACTTGCCAAATCCCATACTGTATATACAATTGATCTTTTAGGCTGCGGTTGTTCCGACCGTCCGGGATTAACATATACTAATTATTTGTATGTAGAATTAATCACGAACTTTATCAAACATATTATCGGAGAAAAAACTGATGTAATCGTTTCTGGTGAATCCTGTCCATTTGTACTGATGGCCTGTGCAAACGATGAAACAATTATAAATAAAGTTATTATGATAAATCCACCGAATTTGGTAGGCTTGGCAAAGATTCCTACAAAACGTAGTAAATTCATAAAGAATATCCTCTATTCTCCTATTCTGGGTACATTTATCTATAATATGTATGTAAATAAGAAGACAATTGCTCATGCCCTCTGCTCTTCTTATTATACTCAGAATGAAATTAGTGAAAAAGATATTCTCACCTACTTTGAAGCAGCACACAAAGAACATACAAATTCCAAATATCTTTTCGCCTGTCAAAAGACGAGATATACGAATGCAAATGTTCTTCACTGTCTGAATAAATTAAATAACAGCATCTCCATTATTGTAGGAAATAGTAATCCTGAAAATTCTCTGGCAGCCAGTGAATATCAGAACTATCTTCCTTCGATTGAAATTGCAGGAATGGCCAAGACCAAACAACTTCCTCATATTGAAAAATGTGACGAATTCATTGAAAATGTAGAAATTTTCTTGTCAGACGCTGAAGAATGTGAATAGAATATCGCATAAATTAGAAATTTTACTCACATCATATTTTTTCTAAAAATTAGAGTTATCCACATTTTCCACATGAGATATCCACACAGAGTGAATATCTCATGTGGAAATGTGGATAACTCCTTCTTTTTTTGAGGATATCTTCTTTTTAGACTTATTTTCTGACTATTTCGGCATTTTTCAACAATACACTCAAAAATGAAGACCTGTTCACCAGAATGCCAGTAAACAGGTCCTCCTATATTTGCTTATTTTAATGGTTCTTTTGCCGGTAATCCTGCTTTTCTAGGATATTTTCCCGGTGTCTGCTTTGTTTTTTTGATTTCAACAAGTGCACGACCCATGTCGGTTCCAGGTAATTGGAACTTATCCACATTCTTTACTTTTCCACCTAACAGTGAAATCGCATGTTTTGCCTGCTGGATTTCTTCTTCAGAATCTCCACTTTTATAAGAAACAAAACTGCCATTTACAGCTACAAATGGAAGGCAATACTCACTCAATGTTGACAGATTCGCAACAGCTCTTGAAACGCAGAGATCAAACTGCTCTCTGTATTCCTTTTTCTTTGCAAAATCTTCTGCTCTTCCATGAATTGTACTGATATTTTCCAATCCTAATTCTTCAATTACCGCATCTAAGAACTTAATTCGTTTATTCAGTGAATCAAGAAGTACAACCTTCAGATGCGGAAATGCAATCTTCAAAGGAATCCCCGGGAAACCGGCTCCTGTTCCGATATCAATCACGCTCTGCACCTTCTGCATCTCCTGTGTTCTTGCGATTGTCAGACTATCTGTAAAGTGCTTCAGATTCACCTCATCATACTCCGTGATCCCTGTCAGATTCATCACTTTATTCCACTCAACAAGCATCTCATAATACTTGTCGAACTGCTGCTTCTGCTGCTCATTTAATGTGATTCCGATTTTTTCTAATTCTAGATCAAATTTACTCTGTGCGTTCTCTCCCACTCTATTCTCCAATCATTTCTTCCCACGGAACAGTTTCAACAATCCGGCAATACCATTCCGTAAAATATTATTATAGCATTTTTAGATTCTCATCTATTACTTTAACTAACACTTTATTTACTGCTCAAATATACAAGAAGCACGGACACATCTGCCGGTGAAACTCCTGAGATTCTGGATGCCTGGCCGATTGACGACGGACGGATCTGATTCAGTTTCTGCTTTGCCTCAAGACGAAGGCTCTGAATCTCATCATAATTAATATTTTCTGGAATTCTCTTGTTCTCAAGCTTCTTAAACTGCTCTACCTGACGCATCTGACGCTTAATATAACCATCATATTTGATATTAATATCAACCTGTTCTTTTACATCATATGGCAGTTCTTCTCTGTGCTTATCGATCGGTGCAATCTTCTCATAAGACAACTCCGGTCTGCGAATCAGCTCTGCAAGTGTTGTTCCTGAGGTCAGCGGTGTGCTTTCATAGGATTCAAGCAATGCCTGTACAGCTTCTGTAGTACCTACATTTGTGTGCTCCACACGCTCGATCTCTTTCTCGATCATCTCTTCCTTTTTCAGCAGTTTCTGGTATCTCTCCTCATCGATCAGTCCCACTTCGTAACCAATCTTTGTAAGACGCATGTCTGCATTATCCTGGCGGAGAAGCAGTCTGTACTCTGCGCGTGAAGTCATCATACGATACGGTTCATGACTCTCTTTTGTGACAAGATCATCAATCAGAACTCCGATATACCCCTGGGATCTGTCGATCACGATACCTTCTTTTCCCTGCAGCTTTCTCGCCGCATTGATTCCTGCGATCAGTCCCTGGGAAGCAGCCTCTTCATAACCTGAACTTCCGTTAAACTGTCCACCACTGAACAGACCTTCAATCTCTTTGAATTCCAATGTACTCTTCAACTGTCTCGCATCAATGCAGTCATACTCGATCGCATACGCATTTCGCACGATCTTCGCATGTTCCAGTCCCGGCACACTTCTGTACATTGCATACTGAACATCTTCCGGAAGTGAACTGGACATTCCACCGACATACATTTCATTCGTCTCAAGTCCTTCCGGCTCGATAAACACCTGATGACGATTCTTGTCCGGGAATTTCACAACCTTATCTTCGATCGACGGACAATATCTCGGTCCCGTACCTTCAATTGCTCCTGAATAAAGCGGTGAACGGTCCAGATTGTCACGGATGATCTCATGTGTTGTCTCATTCGTATAAGTCAGCCAGCAGGACGCCTGATCGATCTGAACACTCTCAGGATCTGTAGTAAATGAGAACGGTACAACCCTCTCATCTCCTTTCTGCTCCTGCATCTTGCTGAAATCAATCGTATTCTTATCAATACGCGCCGGTGTACCTGTTTTGAATCGATACATCTTAATTCCGAGTGCTTTCAGACTATCTGTCAGGTAGTTGGCACTCTGAAGCCCGTTAGGGCCCGTATGTGTGCTTATTTCGCCGTAAATACAACGTGCCTTTAAATATGTACCCGTACAGAGTACAACGGCCTTACAGCGGTAAATAGCGCCTGAGTACGTCTGTACTCCTGTGATCTTCCCATCCTCTGCCAGGATCTCTGTCACTTCCATCTGACGGATATCCAGATTCTCCTGGTTCTGAAGCACCTGACGCATTGTTTTACTATAATTTGCCTTATCCGCCTGTGCACGCAGTGAATGCACGGCAGGACCTTTTGAACTGTTAAGCATCTTAGACTGGATAAATGTCTGGTCAATGACTTTTCCCATCTCTCCGCCAAGTGCATCCAACTCTCTGACCAGATGCCCCTTTGAGCTTCCTCCGATATTCGGATTGCATGGCATCAGCGCAATACTGTCCACACTGACCGTAAAGATCACTGTCTTAAATCCAAGTCTTGCAGTCGCAAGTGCAGCCTCACAGCCCGCATGTCCTGCGCCTACAACGACAACATCATATTCATCTTTATTTTCCCATACAGAACTTGCTGAATATTTCATTTACTAAATCTTCTCCTATTGATTCTCCGGTAATATTTCCAAGTGATTCATAGGCATCCATCAGATCGATCGAATAGAAATCCTCCGGCATGCCGGCATCAATGCTGAAAATGACTTTCTTCATACTCTCTCTCGCATTGACCAATGCATTTTTCTGTCTTGCATTTGTAATATAAACCTCTTCATTGAATGAGAGATCTCCCTTTAAGAACATTGCTTTCACGGTGTTCTCAAGTTCCTTGATTCCCTGCTCTTCCTTCGCAGAATCGCAATCACAGGAATCTGCTTCTGAACACCTTTTTGTGAAATCCTTTCGCGGATTATCTCTTCTGTCACTACGGTATCCAGATCCGACTTATTAAGCAGAATCACTGTTCTTTTATCATAAATCAAATCAAAGATTTTTTCATCATTTTCGTCAAGATTTCTTGATGCATCTACAACATAAATAATAAGATCTGCCTCTTTTGCGTATTCTTTCGCCTTATCGACACCCATTTTTTCCACAATATCGTCTGTCTGACGGATTCCGGCAGTATCAATGATATTCAAAGTCAGTCCCTGCAAACGAATCTGTTCCTCTAGAACATCTCTTGTCGTTCCTTCAATATCCGTAACGATCGCACGGTCATGACCAGCCAAAATATTCAGAAGTGAAGACTTTCCTGCATTCGGTTTTCCAAGAATTACTGTCTGGATTCCCTCTTTCATGATCCTTCCATCATCCGAGGAATCAATCAGTTCTTTCAGTTGATCGATTACCTCTTCTGCTGCCTCCTTTAGCACCTCACCGTATCCATCGACACTGATATGCTCCGGGTCATCCAGCGCAGTCTCAATAAACGCTGTATGATAAATAATCTTCTCACGGATCTCTTTAATCCTGTTCTTCACACTTCCTTTGAGCTGGCTGATCGAACTCTGCAATGCATACTCATTTTCTGATGTGATCACATCAATGACCGCCTCTGCCTGTGACAGATCCATCTTGCCGTTTAAGAATGCCCTCTTGGTAAATTCTCCCGGCTCTGCCGGTCTTGCTCCCGCCTTTAAGACCGTCTCCAAAACTCTGCTTACAACATAAGTTCCACCGTGGCAGTTGATCTCAACTGTGTCTTCTCCTGTAAATGTGCGAGGTCCGCGCATCACCATCACAAGTACTTCATCAACTGTCTCATCTCCATCCATTACATGTCCATAATGAATCGTATGCGTTGGCACTTCTGTAATCGTTTCTTTCCCTTTATATACACGATCTGCTATCTCCAGCGCTTCACTTCCGCTGATTCTTACAATTCCGATTCCCGAATTAGTCATACCTGTAGAAATCGCTGCAATCGTATCCTGATTCATGCCTTATTTCCTTTCTGTTTTCTCTTTACATTATTTCCTTTTTTCTATACTTTACATAGAAAAAAGGACGTTCCACACCTCACGAAAGTATCCGTGAAGCGTAAACGTCCTTTCGCTTCCGATTCATAAACAGTATTATTTCTTCAAAGTAATAACAACTTTTCTGAACGGCTCTTCTCCCTCGCTGTGTGTCATCACATAAGGATCTGACTGCAGTGCTGAGTGGATGATTCTTCTCTCATAAGGATTCATCGGCTCAAGTGCTACCGGTCTTCTGTTTCTCTTTACCTTATGTGCAATGTTCTTTGCAAGGTGTCTCAGAGTCTCTTCTCTTCTTGCACGATAGTTCTCTGTGTCAAGCTTTACTCTTACATAACCTTCCTGATGCTTGTTCGCTACACGGTTCGCAAGATACTGCAGAGAATCCAGAGTCTGTCCTCTCTTACCAATCAGGATTCCCATGTGCTCTCCACTCATATCTACACAAAGTGCACCGTCCTGATCGATCTCAGTCTTAAGCTCAACTTCCATGTCCATGGCTTTCATTGTATTCTTGAGGAAATCTTCTACTGCTTCGATTGTCTGAGGCTGAACTTCTACAAGTTTTGTCTCTTTCTTAACTTCCTCTTTTACTTCTTTTTCTACAGCTTTTTCAAAAGCAGCCTTCTGAGGTTCATCCGCTTTCTTTTCTGCAGCTGCTTTCTGAGGCTGAACTGCTTCAACCTTCTTTGGCTCTACTCTCACAGGTTCTTCTACTACAGGCTCTTCTACCTTCTCCTCTTTCGGTTCCGGTTTTCTTCTTGCTTCAATAACTGCCTGCTTCATTCCGATTCCCAGGAATCCTGCGCTTCCCTTCTCGATTACTTCGTACTCCAGTCTGTCGCTTGTTACACCAAGCTGGATCAATGCTTCTGTGATCGCATCATCAACTGTTTTCGCCGATACTCTGATACTACCGTTCATCCCGATTCCTCCATCTTCAAATCCTGACCCGTCTCCTGCTTTTTAAGAGAACGGTTAGGAGTTACGAATCTTCCTTTATTTTTTCTTGCCCTTTTTTCCTTTGGAGCTGCTCTCATCTTCTGCCTTCGGCTGGTTTGTCTGCTGTCCGCTGTTATAACGGCTTACCAGATTTGCCTTAGAAGCAAGGCTTCCCGGCTTAGAATTCTGAGCCTTCTGCTGTGCTTTCTGGATCTTTTCTTCTCTCTCTGCTTCAGAAATTCCAGATTTTCCTTTTGTAACAGTACCCACATTACGAGTACTTGTTGTTGCCATCTTATTGATCTCTTTTGCAGGAGCTCCGTGTTTCTCACGTTTCTTCTGTGCTTTCTCCTGGTTCTCTTTGATCATCTCATCAAGAGACTTTGTGCTGAGATATTTGTTGATTGCAAGCTGCTGAATACATCTTACTGCTGCACTTGCTGCCCAGTAGAGACCAAGACCTGCCGGAAGTGTGAATCCCATAAATACTGAGATCAGCGGCATTGTGTATGTCATTGTCTTCATAGAGCTTGCCATCGGGTTATCTTTGTCATCTCCTGCCGGCTGTGGCTGAAGCTTAACACTGATAAACTGTGTCAGACCTGCAAGTACCGGAATAAGTACTGCAAGGATGATCCCTACAACGGATCCGTTGTGGAATGCAGTTGTCAGCTGTGTCAGCGGCTGCTCTCCGATATTAATTCCAAGGAAACTGTTCAGATGAGTAACCTTATCCATTGTCTGCTGTGCAAGATCCGTGATACTCGGCATCTTTTCCATCAGCGCATTCCATGTAGAATCCTGGAATTTATAAAGTACATTTACAATTGTATCTGCCTGAGAATAATCATAAGCCTTTGGGTTCATAAGAACCGGGCTTGCTTCACCGATCGTCTCCATGATCTTCTGGAAGCCATTTGTATTCATGATTGCTTCTGTCACAGGCATATAAACATCTTTAACACCTTTTACATACGTCGGAATATCACGGATAACCGGATACAGTGCGAACAGAATCGGCATCTGGATCAACATCGGGAGGCATCCACCTGTCATGGAAGTTCCATACTTCTCATAAACAAGATTGATCTCTTCCTGCTGCTTCATCATTGAAGCCTGATCTTTCTTTCCTTCGTATTTTTTCTGAATTTTCTTGATCTCCGGCTGCATAACAGCTGACATCTTAGAAAACTTCTGCTGCTTGATTGTAAGCGGAATCATCAATGTATAAATAATGATTGTGAAAATAATGATACAAACACCAATATTCTCAATACCAATCTTACTAAGTACATTGAAGATACCATTCATTACCTGACCTAAAAGCCAGGCAATCTGTTTGATAATCGGCCAGTCTCCATAACCTGAAGCCAAAAGTCCGTATACTTCCATTACTTATCCTCCTTAAGGTACCGGATCATATCCACCTTTTGAAAATGGATTACAGCGCAGGATTCTCCATACCGCCAGAGCCCCTCCCTTGAGTGCTCCGTACTTCTCGATTGCTTCCAACCCATACTGTGAGCAGGTTGGATAATACTTACAAGTGCATCCGCCCTTCATTCCGGACAGATATTTCCTGTAAAAACGAATCATCCCATAACAAGACATACTTCATCTGCGCCACTTCCTTATCATTGTCTTATCAGACATATATGTGATGAAGCTTTCCGAGATGGATCAGTGCACTTTCCACATCATGATAATTCTTATCCTTTGCACTTGTTCTCGCGATTACTACTATATCATACCCACATCGGAAATGTTCTTCTGATAATCTGTAACTTTCTCTGATCAATCGGGTAAGATGATGTCTTACCACACTGTTTCCAACCTTCTTACTAACTGATATTCCCAGTCGGTTCTTATTCAGTTCGTTCGGGATTATATACATTACAAGACATTTATTAGCGAAAGATTTTCCATTCCTGTAGACTGACTGAAAATCTTTATTCTTTTTTAAAGACTCAGAAAATTTCATCAATATCCTCTTCATTCCAGATAACAAAAATCCTGTTATCATTTAATATTAAATAGAAGAAAAGGCCACATATATGCGGCCTATGCTGATAACTGTTTTCTTCCTTTTGCTCTTCTTGCTGCCAGAACTTTTCTTCCGCCTGGTGTGCTCATTCTTGCTCTGAATCCGTGAACTTTAGATCTTGATCTCTTCTTCGGCTGAAATGTCATCTTCATATTCTTACACCTCCCTTATGCCTGATATACCTTATAATAAAAGTATTCACAAAATTAACTTCGTTACTGCGCCTCAATATTAAAAGACACTGCTCTTAATTATAGAGGGAAAACCGCATAAAGTCAAGCTTTATCAACAATCTTTCCCTCAATTTCTGGCCTTTTTTTCATTTTTAAAGAGTTTTTTCACATTTTCTGTGAATAATTTCACAGTTCTTCGAAACCCTTATATATCAATGGATACAACTATTTTTTCACATAATTATACAACAGTTATACAGAAGTTATCCACAAAGTTATCAACATATGTGGATACTTCTGTATAACCTGTGGAAAACCACTAAATATCGTGTTGATAAAATTTTTTTTATTCATAAAAAACCATATTTATCAACGTTTTAAGATGTTGATAAAGTTATACACACTGTTTTTCCATTGATTCTACAGCTTTTTTGATGTAGAATGTAATGGAGAGACTCTACCATTTTTAGAGTTATCCACATTATTTTAGTACGAAGTTAATAAAAAGTGGCTGTTTTTCACTTTTTTAACAAACAGTTGCTGAAAACATTGTATTTGGGTAGGGGGAAGTCTGCCCTAAAAGCCATAATCAGGAGTTGAATGTGGATAAGTCCTGAATTATTTGCGCTGGATTTTCAACCTTTCCATTATAATTTTAAAAAATTAGGAGTTACTATCGATGAACATTGTAGAACAAAACTGGGATCAGGTACTAAACAAGATGAAGCTGGAATATTGCTCATCCAATATTTCTTATACTACATGGATTGCACCACTTACTGTTTATGAAGTCAAGGACAATACCGTATATATTCTCGTCAAACTGAAGGCGAGTCTTGAACATATTCAAGATAAATATCTGCTTCCTTTTAAGGTCTGCATCGCCGAAGTAACCGGTACAGAATATGAAGTGGAATTTGTAACCGACAGCCCGAAAGTGATTAAGGAAAAGAAAGAATCTTCCGTCCAGAAGACCCGTGTAAATGCGATTTATGAAAAGGCAAACTTAAATCCAAAGTACACGTTCGACACATTTGTCGTTGGAAGCAACAACAATTTCGCTCACGCTGCTTCCCTCGCAGTTGCCGAATCTCCGGGAGAGATCTACAACCCTCTCTTCTTATATGGAGGTGTTGGACTTGGAAAGACCCATTTGATGCACTCCGTGGCACATTACATTTTGGAACATGATCCCTCCAAAAAAGTACTGTATGTCACAAGTGAAACTTTTACGAATGAACTGATCGATGCTCTTAAAGTAGGTAAGAACGGAAATGAATTGGCAATGACCACATTCCGCGAGAAATATCGTAATAATGACGTTCTTCTGATCGACGATATTCAGTTTATTATAGGAAAAGAAAGTACACAGGAAGAATTTTTCCATACATTTAATCACCTTCATGTGTCAGGAAAACAGATTATCATCTCCAGTGATAAGCCTCCGAAGGACATTGAGACACTGGAAGCCAGACTTCGCACACGTTTTGAGTGGGGTCTGATTGCTGACATCTCCTCTCCTGACTATGAGACAAGAATGGCGATTCTTCGTAAGAAAGAAGAACTCGACGGACTTGAGAAATATCATATTCCGGATGAGGTTATGCAGTACATTGCCAATAATATTAAATCCAATATCCGTGAGCTTGAAGGATCTTTGAATAAACTGATCGCTCTTTCTAATCTGGAGAATAAACCGATCGACATTCCTTTGGCTGCTGAGGCCTTGAAGGATATGATCTCACCGGATGATACCCGTGCAGTTTCACCAGAACTGATCATGGATGTAGTTTCTGAACACTTTAATGTACCGGTAACTGAACTAAAAGGTAAAAAACGAAACGCTGAGATCGTTCTTCCACGCCAGATTGTCATGTATCTGTGCAGAAATATGACCGATACACCACTAAAATCCATTGGTGCCCTGCTCGGTGGTAAAGATCATGCTTCCATTAGCCATGGTGTACGCAAAATTGAGAATGATCTGAAGACAGATGAAGCTTTAAACAACACTGTGAATATAATTAAGAAGAAAATCAATCCTGTATAAGGAAGATAACTCTATAAAATGTGAATAACTTGTCAGTTTTTCGCGTTAATTGTGGATAACTTTGTAGAAAACCTGTAGATTTCTATGTGAATAACGTTGGGATAACAAAACTGTGGATTTTTTGCCAAATTTTTTTCCCCACAGTTTCAACACGTTATTTTTCTGTAATCTACATAGTTATCCAAACCCGCAAACCCTTGATTTTAAAGGGCTGCAGGTACTTATCCACTTATCCACACCCCCTAAGGCGGAGGAGACGGAATCGATTTATATAAATATACATAAATTACGCGAGGAAAAACGTTATCCACATATCAAACTGTAACCTTGAAACCTGAAAGGAGTAATCATCAACATGAGAATCATATGCAAAAAATCGAATCTCGTAAAAGGAGTCAGTATTGTTTCCAAGGCAGTACCCTCTAAAACAACAATGCCTATTCTTGAATGTATTCTGATTGATGCAACAACGGATGTAATCAAACTGACTGCCAATGATATGGAACTTGGAATTGAAACTACAATTGATGGAATTATTGATTCCAGAGGTATTATTGCATTAAATGACAAGATTTTTTCAGAAATTGTCCGTAAACTTCCAGACAATGATGTTGTTATTGAAACAGAATCTGACAATCAGGCAATTATTACTTGCGAAAAAGCGAAATTTAATATCGCAGCCCAGTCAGGAGATGATTTTTCTTATCTTCCGGCGATTGAGCGTGAAGATTTTATTACTATTTCCGAGTTTACTTTGAAAGAAGTTGTTCGCCAGACTATTTTTTCAATTGCTGACAATGATACGAACAAGATGATGACAGGAGAACTTTTTGAGATTGACAATGATGTTCTCAGAGTGGTTTCTCTTGATGGTCACAGAATTTCAATCCGGAAAATCGAACTGAAAGATGCTTATCAGCCGAGAAAAGTAATTGTTCCTGGAAAAACTCTTCAGGAAATCAGCAAGATTATTGGCGGTGAAGCGGATGCTGAAGTTGAGATTTCGTTTACAAAAAATCATATTGTTTTTGAATTTGACAGAACATTGGTTGTTTCCAGACTGATTGAAGGTGAATATTTCCGAATTGATCAGATGCTGTCCAGTGATTATGAGACAAGAGTACATGTGAATAAAAAAGAACTGTTAGATTGTATTGATCGTGCAACTCTGCTTATCAAAGAGGGAGACAAAAAGCCGATTATCATTGACATCAAGAATGAATCAATGGAGTTGAAGATCAAATCACAGATTGGATCTATGGATGAACTGATTTTCTGTACAAAAGACGGAAAAGATCTGATGATTGGATTTAATCCAAAGTTTTTGATCGATGCACTTCGTGTGATTGAAGATGAAGAAGTAGACTTGTATTTTATGAATGCAAAAGCACCTTGCTTTATCAAAGACGAGAATCAGTCTTACATTTATCTGATTCTTCCAGTCAATTTTAATGCAGCTGTCTAAACTCAGAAAATAATGGATTATGCGGAGCAGACGCCCTGCTCTGCAATTTTTTGACTTTTCAAAATCTAGAAAATTAAAAGTTTAAAAATATTTAAAAAGTTTAAACGAAAAATAAAGATCAAAAACACTGATAAAAATTAATTAAGGAGTGATAAGAAATGGAAATAATCAAACTGCGCCCTCAGGATGAATTCATTAAACTCGGTCAGGCGCTCAAGGCAGCCGGGTTAGTTGAAAGTGGTGTTGAGGCTAAGGACGTAATTCAGAACGGGCTTGTTCTTGTAAACGGAGAAATTGATACGAGACGCGGAAGAAAGCTTTATCCGGGCGATACAGCTTCTTTTGATGGAAATGAAATAAAAATTGAAAAATAATTAAAAAACGTGTAGAATAACATGTGAGAGGTTTTCTCGCTCGTGTTATAACGTGATGGCGGGGAAATTATGATAATCAAGTCTTTAAAGCTGAAAAATTACAGAAATTATGATTTATTAGATTTGACCTTTGATCCGAAAACAAAT
>ENA-OQHU01000103-OQHU01000103.1-human-gut-metagenome-genome-assembly--contig:-NODE-103-length-12548-cov-1.266162_pt1 | contig 12548 bp, 16 predicted proteins | sample MGYA00242568_ERZ504729 | MGnify/ENA primary metagenome ERZ504729 (study PRJEB26092, sample SAMD00036223) | human gut metagenome | host: Homo sapiens | study: EMG produced TPA metagenomics assembly of... | reverse complement strand
TTTAACTTATCTATAACCGATGTCAGAACTCTAAACTATCCGAACATATACTCTTCTATCAACTTATGTCTATTGCATTTTGGCGTTTAATCCATAATACATACGTTTGATATATTACTAGACAATGTATTGCTACCTCAAGTACAAGTCTAACCGTGCTATTCATAGACAGATACTGATTTGCATGAACTATAAGATTATAATTTGAATAAATGATGCGGAACATTCCCCAAATCGTAACCAAATAAATCATTATAGAATATATCTTACTTTTCTTACCCGAAACAAAATAAGCGAATGTTGCTACAGCACCAACTATATTCGGGATAATTAAAACAATCCACCATAAAACAATCTGAACATTTGAATTAATTACCATATTTCCAGTTCCAGTAATACAGGTCGCAGCAAAAAATGCAACAATTACGGCACCCATCCTTTTTGGTGATAGCATTCCTCGTATAGCATTAACAAAACCATACGCAAAGAAAAAAATCTGAATAAGCAATGCCAATACATTTATTACAATCGCTTGAATATCATTATAATCAATCCTCTCTGATTGCAACGGGAATCTAATTATAATGTCCACAATAGTGATAAAAAATGAAATTACCACAAACGCATAAAGAGCTATCATTATGTTATTGACGCTTTTCTTTTCAATAACAGGGTTACGTTCTACTACTTTTTCCATTTCTTTTCCAGATAACAGGTCGTCAAGACTCACTTCCAGATCTGCGATATTTTTTTTAGTAGTAAGTAAATCAGGGTAACGATCCCCCGTTTCCCTTAATTAAAGATATTGTTGGGTAAAAAAGAAAGGTCAGTCGATTTTGCCGATGAAGCGGTAGTAGATTTCTACTTCCTGCTCACGGCTTCCGTCCTCGCCCTTGACAGCTTCGTGGACGGTTATTTTTTCAATTAGAGTGTTCAGAAGTTCGGCGGTCAGCTCCACAGGGTTGACATACTGTTTCATTAGGGCAATCCACTTTTCAGCATCCGCTGCGGTCTGTACGGCGGCTTCCATCGTTTCGTGAAGCTGTCTTATTTTTGTTTCAAGTTCCTTTTGCTCGTTCTGGTACTTCTCGGACAGCATATTGAAGTTATACTCGGTTATGCGTCCGGCAGACCAGTCCTCATACATTTTAGCAAACAGCCCGTCAACCTCGGCTTTACGCTTCTCTGCCTTTTTCAGCTCCGCAGCCTGCTTTTTCTTCGCAGAGTTTCTTTCCCTGTCGCTGGCATTGAGCAGCCGTTTCAGCAGCTTGTCCTCGTCTTTCTGTGCCAGCATAGACCAGTATTGCAGTCTTGCAAGCACATAGGCATACAGTACATCATAGCGGATATAGTGCATGGAACACTGGCGTAATCCCTGTCCGTTCTTGCTGCAATGGTAGTACCCGTATGGGTTCTTGTTCTGCTTGTTTTCTCCATAGGCTAAAGACCATCCGCAGTCTGCACATTTTATCAATCCTGCGAAAATCTGTGTCGTACCGTTTCTGCGTTTCCTGCGTCTGCTTGCAATCAGCTCCTGAACTTTTTGGAACACTTCTTCGGAAATGATGGCTTCGTGGGTATTTTCCACACGATACCATTCTTCCTGCGGCTTCCGCACCTTTTTCTTGTTCTTGAATGAAATGTTGCTCTGCTTGTTGTGAACGCTGTGACCGATGTAGGTTCCTCTTTCAAAATGCTCTTGACCTGTGCAATCGTCCACGCATAGGCTTTTTCTGCGGGCGCACCGGCGTAGATATTGGCGAAAGTCCCATATCTTTCATAGTTCAGCCAGCCGGGGGTAGGTACTTTTTCTTCCACCAGAATCCGTGTAATGCTGGCGGCACCCCTCCCGTGTACGGCAAGGTCAAAAATCTTCTCTACAATCCAGCGTGTTTCCGGGTCGATCAGAAGATGACCTTTTTTGTCCGGGTCTTTTACATAGCCCAGCGGTGCATAGGCTCCATAGTGTGCGCCATTGGCAAATCTTGTGTGCATGGCAGCCTTGACCTTTTTGCTGGTCTGTCGGGCGTGCATTTCATTCAGGATGTTTAAGAACGGGGCAAGCTCGCTTTCTCCGTTGATGGTGTCCACATTGTCATTGATGGCAATGTAGCGTACTCCCTTGCTGGGGAAATAGATTTCCGTGTACTGACCGGTCAGGATATAGTTTCTTCCCAGACGGGATAAGTCCTTTGTGACAACGCAGTTGATTTTCCCGTCCTCGATGTCATCAATCATCCTTTGGAAACTTGGACGCTCGAAATTTGTCCCGCTCCATCCGTCGTCAATGTACTCGTCTACAACGGTCAGCCCATGCTCTGCGGCATACTGCCTAAGCATCATGCGCTGGGTCTGGATACTGCCGCTTTCCCCCTGTAATTCATCGTCACGGCTCAATCTCAAATATAGTGCAGTGTTATAAATCGTTGTATTGTATGGTTGTTTCACGGTTAAAAATCCTCCTTCTAAAAGAAACAACCCACGCTTATACAATACTCGCTGGTACAAGTATATCATAAGCGTGGGCTGATTGACAGTCGTTATTCCGTATTTTTTCAGGAAGCGGCGGCAGCGTGCTGGATCACATCTTCCAGCAGGCTGTCAAGCGGCTTCCCATCCTGTGCGAAATGCTCCGATACCTTGATACGGACTTTCCCCATGACAAAATACTGGGTGCCGTCTTTTTCGGTAAGCAGGGTGCCGCTGTTTTTGTTATTGCTCTCGTTTTTGCTTTTTGCCATAGGCAGTTACCTCCATAAATGAAATATGCCCGACAAGGGAATGTCAGGCAGGTGTACAGCCGCAGACTGTCTCCATGTCAACCAAACTGTGTCAACCGGCAGAAAAGACTTTGAAAACAATCCATAGGCGCTCTATGATTACTTTTTACTTTTTCTTTGATTTCTTGGTTGACATGGTTGACAAAGGAGAGAAATGCCCCAAATATCAGGCTTTTCCCCGTCAACCGGCTGTCAACCGAAGCGTTAACCAAACTGTCAACCGGTGGCTTTTCAGAATGGCAGTTCCATTTGCCGGGCTTCTTCTTCCGTGATTTCCTGAAAACCGTCCCCCTCCGGCGGGTCTTGGTTGACACGCTCCCAGCCTTTTTGAGAACCGTATTTCTTATACCGCTTCGGGCTTTTGTAGGCTGCCCAGCCCTGTATGATGCCGCCCGCAATGCCGGTATTCATAATCTCGCAGATTGCCCGTGTCTCCCAGTCTGCCGGGGAATTTAAGTTCCCCAGCGCTTCCTCATAAAGCTGCTTGGAACATACCCTGTCGCCGGTGTAGTCCTCCAAATAGGCGTAGATCATGCCGGCCTGTGTGTCCTCCTGCATGAAGTCCTGCTGATGGGCGTTCAGGTATCGGTTCATTTCCATGCTGAATGACAGCTTATACTTCCCACTGCGGTAAACCGTCATGGCTTCCGCCCACATCTGTTCGATATACGCCCTCGCCGCCGCTTCATCGTCCAGTATGTGAACCTCCGCCCGTTCCGGGTACACCGTCACGGGGAGAAAGCGCCGGTTGCCGGTGCGGTCACGGGGTAAAAAGTCCTGCCGGTTGGTCGTCCCTCCAAATACACATTGCCGCAGCCGGTCTGCCGGATGTGTCTCATACGGCACTTTGTAGGTTTCTTTCTGGCGGCTTAAGAATGACTTGATTTCCTCAATACTCTTGGCGTTGGCTGTGGCGATCATCTCCGACATCTCGATAATCCAATGCCCTTGAAGCTTGCGGTACACATTTTCATCGTCCAGCTTCTTCAAATCGTCTGAAAACCATTCGTCCCTGCCTGCCAGCAGCCGGAAAAAGGTAGATTTCCCGGCTCCCTGACCACCAACCAGACAGAGCATGACCTCAAACTTGCTCCCCGGTCTGAATACCCGCCGGATGGCTCCCATCAGGAACAGTTTCAAGGCTTCATAAGTGTATTCGTCCGTATCGGCTCCCAGAAAGTGATGCAGGGCATAACGGATGCGCTCTGTGCCGTCCCATTGCAGGTTGTTCAGGTAATCCCTGACCGGATGGTAGCGGTTTTCATTGGCAACAATCTTGATGGCGCTCTGCACCTTTTTCTCGCTGATAAGCCCGTAATTTTCTTCCAGATACAAAAGCAGGTAGTTCATGTCCATGTCGGTCAGCGTGGTACTGGTGCGCTCCCAGCCTAGCGGCTTCACAATGTCAATCTGCTCCGTCAAAAGGTTCAGACGCAGCGCCCCACGAAACAGCGGGTCACGCTGGAACACCGTCAGGCAGTTTCGGATGCTGTTCTTCACGCCGCCTTTCTGCGTCCCCTCTAATGTCTCCCGGATTTCTTCCGGTGTCTGCGCCGGTTCCATTGTGTCCATCGTCCTTTTGACCGCTTCCTGCGTTTCCGGCGGCAAGCTCTGAAATTCGCTGTTCAAGCCGCAGCACCTCCTTTCCCTGTGCGGCGATCAATGCCGCTTTTTCTTCTATTTCTCCGTATAACAAAATATCCAAAAGGTATTCTGTGTAGCTTATCCTCTGCAACGCTCCACAAAAAGAGGATGCCAGATGGCATCCTGCGGCTGTGGGGCGTATGCTGTTTTCCAATGCTCCAGCAGGCGCAGATAATCGCATAGCACCCGGAAACAATACCGTTCCGTTTCCTGAAATCTCTGCTCCGCTGATTTTTGTCGGGGCTGTGACCTGTTGTGACGCTTCCTATCTGGCGGCGCATTGCCGGATTTCTCATAGGAAACGCCGAAGTCCTCCGCAAGCCTGACCGCAGCTTCCCGTTTCCCCAATCCATGCAGCAAAGCGGCAAAGTCGATCACATCCCCGGAAGCCCCGCAGCCGAAGCAGTAAAAGCGGCTGTCCACTTTCATGCTGGGCGTGCGGTCATTGTGGAATGGACAGCAGACCATGCCGTTTCTCCCCACCCGGATTCCATAGAATGAAGCAGCCTGCCGTGTGGTAACAGACTGTTTCACCGCTTCAAATACATTCAAATGCTCCCTCCGTAAAAATACCGGTAGCGGTAAAGCTGCCGGTTATATCATAGCTCCATCTCATGTTTCTTTCTCTGTACTTCCTGTGGCTGCTCCCTCCGGCGCAGTGCGGTATCTACGGCGTTCTGCACCTGCCGCAGCCGTATGACTTCCTCCCGGAGTGGCTTGTGCTGCGGAGACAGTTCGGCATACTCTGTTTTTAACTGTGCGTATTCCTGTTTCCATGCTTTCAGGGCAATGGGTTTTCCGTCCAGTTTTTCTTTCAGAATACGGCGGGCGGCATAAAACAGCCGTAACTCCGCATCGTGGGATGTTTCAAATTTCTCCCTCTGTTTCTTAAACTTGATATTGTTCAATTCCGTATGAACAGGTTTTAGCCGCTGGTAATTCTCGCCCTCCCGTATCAATTCCTGCAATTCCTTTATCCGGGCAGATTTCTTTTTCATGGAGCCGCTTAATGCTTCAAATTCTTCACTGACAGAGGAAAGACGCTCCTGCAAATCCTCTAATGTGAGCAGCTTGTTTTCCGTCAGATAATTGACGGCTTCGGCAAACTGCTTTAAGTTTCCGGTTCTGGCTTTATTGCTCCATGCCCCTGCGTTGCGCTGGTTGTAATAAGCGATCAACAGGTCGGCAAGGCTCGGTGTCTGCGGTTTGGAAAGTTCTTCTTTTACCTCTGCCATCCAGACAAACAGGGCTTTGATCTTCTTCCTCACATCCTGCATGAGCCGGTTGGTGGCTTTAATCCAGCGGTTCAGTTCCCCTTTCTCGGTGCGGATGCCCTTTGCTTCCATCTGCCGGACATTAGCTCCCTCGTGGACAGTAGGTATCAGGTCAAGCCCCTGCCGCACATAGGAACGGTGGTCGATACGCACATCCAGCCCTTTTTCCTCAAATTTTGTATTAACGGCAGCCGCCCACTGCTCCCGCCAGTGTTCCAGTGTTTCCGGCTCGTGCCAGTCTGTTGTGTGGACAGCATTAAACATATAATCGCCATTTTTATCCCGGATTCGGTTTCCATCTTCATCAAGAAGATATTCCCGCCGCTGTTTTTGTCCCCATGTGCCATCCGGGTTCAAAGGGCGCATGGTTGTCATCACATGAAAATGCGGGTTAGGGATGCCGCCGTCCTCTTTCTCCGGGCTGTGAAAAGCAAGATCGGCAATCATGCCTTTTGCCACAAACTGCTCCTGCACGAACTTCCTCGCCAGCTCCATGTTTTCTTCCAGCGTCAATTCATTCTGCATGGCAATATCAAAGGAATAGGCAAGCTGTGCTTTTGGATGTTTCTCGCAGTTCTCCACAGCATTCCAGAGGGTCGCCCGGTCAAGATATATTTCCGGCGCATGGGGCGGCAGCATGATTTCCGAAGCGATCACGCCGCCCTTTTTGGTGTAGTCGCTGACTTCTCCATAGTAGCTGCTGTAAAGACGCTCCCCGGCTCGGTAGGCTGCGCTGGCAATGGCGCTCTGACCGGCGCTGCGCTTTATCTGTGCGATTGAAAAATGATAAAGTGCTATCCTTAGTCACCGCCTTTCTCCTGCCCGGAAATACGGGCGTGGTTTTCTGCGGCAGACCGGATGAAAGGCTCCGCCTGCGGCAGATTCAAAATGCTTTCCATGAGGGAATAAAATTCCGCTTCGGATAGCTCCTTTGTCTGTGGCACAATGCTCTCAACGGCTGCCCCACGGGTAATCAGCCGGTGCGTCCTCTGTTTCCGGGAACCGCTTTCCAGATACGCCTGCCGGTTTTTCAAACGCTGCATTTTCCGTTTTTCCCGTTCCAGCAGGACAGTGGTTTTTTCATATTCCTGCTTTAACTGTTCCAAAGATTTTTCCATGTTCTCACATCCTTTGCTGATAAGATAAAGAAAGACCATCCGCAGACAGTCTGTGTCAGTGCTTCTATAAAACCCGATGAAAAGGGAAAACCACAGAGCGGATTTCTCTTTGCGGCGGGTACACAGGGGATAGCCGCTTTAGCGGCGCAAGGGGGTGTAGCCACCTTGTCGGAGCGAAGCGAACGCAGACCTCGGATTGCTGATTTTATCAGCGGCAGAGGTAAGCTCCGCAGGACGCACGATTACATGGTCTTTAGACTATGTATAGAAGTGCGCCCTTAGTTCCTAAGGGATTTTGCCGTTTCCGGCAGTCTTGTCCTTTTTCTTGGAACGCTTGGAAAGATACTTCGGGCAGTCAACCACAACCGCCCGGAAGCTCTGTTTACATTCGTGCTGGCATTTCCGGCACAGTTCGTTGTAAGTGATACGGCTGCGGTCATTTAAGAAGAAAGACCATTCCAGCCGTCGCTTGTTGCTCATTCTTGCCATAACCGGCTCCTTTCTCCGTTTCTATCTGATGTACGCAGATAGGCTGTTTTGGTGTAGCGTCTCGGTATCATTTTTAAGGTTTTTCCCTCTGTATGCCCCTTTGGAAAGTGCGGCAGTATTGCAAGTCAGGGAATGATACCTCACGCTTATTTGTCACTTCCCGGTACGGTTTCGGAGCCTTTTGCCATCCATTCAAAGAAAGCAATCTTGCTGACCTTGATAAGCCTGCCCCTGCGGAACGCCGGAAAGCCGGGGGTGTGTACCAGCTCATAGGCGCTCGCTCTTGAAATTCCCATAATCCGCTGAATGTCCGCCACATCCAGAACCAGCGGTAAATCCTCGTAGCTGTTCAATCTCTTTTTATCGTTCATTCTGTTCCTCCCATAAATCAAATAGGTTAAAATGCTTCCTGTTGCCGTTCTCCCCAAAAGCCGTTTTCCTGCCCCATTCCTGCGGTGTTTCCCTGCATTGGTGCGCCGGATGCGTCACTTCTCCTGCCGGTCATATCCCTTTTGGACGGTCATTCACTTGTCAAGGTACTGTGTGGCACGAAATTACCAACTGCAATCATCATAGCGGACTATCCTTGACAAAACAATGCTTCTGCGATACCATGAGTGTAATGGATATAACTAAATTATATAATTACCATAAACAAAGGCAGGGGATAGGGATGGAGAATCAATTTATACGGCATGAGCCATGTTTTGAAAGGATTTTGTTTGTCCTGACGCTGGACAGGAAGAAAATGAAAGAGCGGATTTTGATTGGGGAAGAACAGCAGATCCGCTTCCGTCTGAACGGGAGCCAAAACGCAGAGGTGCTTTGTGATATGACACGCCCACTGGGAACTTTTTTGATAAACTTTGAGCGTGACACGGACAGAGACTGGAACTTATACGGGCTTTCTCCGCTGCGGCAAGCCCTCCACTCCAACCGATGGGAACAGCCGGAGCTGGAGCAGGCGGCAAGCGAATTTCTTTGGGAGAAATATCTTAGCAACGACCCTCTGAAAATGTATGTGGCGTTCCGTATCTGGAACAGCTATCTGCTTGCCAGAGAACCCCGTGACCGTAACGCTGCCTGTGACCGCTCATGGATAAATGAGCAGCCTGACCGGTGTATTCCATAACGAAACCATGAGCTTTGACAGGGAGACAGGAAAACCGAAACATTTTCAAGCTGGCAGCCTTTATTTCAAAGGCGCACCGTCAGAAGATACCCGGCTTGACCTCTGGTTCCCGGACAACCGGCGCACAGAAGAATGTGTGTCTGCCTATGCGTCCCTCTACCCGTTGATTACCTATTATCTGAACAGGCTGAATGACTGGGGGCTTTGCTTCCGGCGGTGCAAGGTTTGTGGAAAATATTTTCTGGCAAAGAGCCAGCGGTATGAGCTGTGCAGCGACAATTGCCGAAAAGCACAGGCGCTTCAAAACAAGCGGGAATTTGACGAGAGGGCAAGAGAAAATAACTATGACCTGCTTTATAAAAATGAATGCCAGAACTGGCGCAACAAAATAAACCGGGTAAAAAATACCGCAGGCTTTCCGGCTGACCGTCTGGAAAAAATACAGGTTGCCTTTTCCGACTTTAAGAAAGAAGCCTTGCAGAGAAAAAAGGCTGTAAAAACAGGAACAGCCAGCCCGAAAGAATTTACGGACTGGCTGTATCAGCAGAGTAATGTAATTGTTGAGCTGACCGAGATATGAAAAACTTTCTATCGTCAATTTCGCATTATTGCAATAACAGATTGCTTCTTCCATGAATGGTAATATTATCATCAAACTTTTGGAAGAACTATAAATGTCCGAGGTGCCTTTGATTTCGACAAAAAAACAGGCTGAATTGTTACAAAGCTCGGACATTTCAAAAATTTTTTGAGAAATGGCGAAAAAAGCGGGGCAGCACACGCCGCCCCGCCGATCCCATACGGTTATTCCATCGCCCGCATTTGTTCGATCAGGGATTGCTTTTTCTGTCTGCGGATTGTCCATACAGACAAGATCAGTTCCATTCCGAACAATACCAGAATGAACAGTCCCATTTCCAAAACCGGGAATTTGTAAGGCACTACATTTCCGGCAAAAGCTCCTATACTCATTTTTCTGCAAGCAAAGATGGAAGCCGGAAGCCCAACGATCAGCGTCGCCAATGTTGCAAAGAGCGCATAGCACAGCCCCTCACAAATGTTCATTTTACATAGCTGTTTTTTGTGTTAGGCCTATGGAACGCAAAATACTGTTTTCCTGCTTTCGGGCTATCTGGTTAGAGAGTGTCATGTTAATCAGGTTGATAACGCCAAAGAGAAATACCAGCCATGAAAGTACCTCCATACTGCCAAACGCAAAAGAATTTGTCATTTCTTCATATTCAATCACTGTATTGATTTCATCTAAGGCAATATTACTATGGCTGGCAACAATATTTTTCAATTCAGCTCCCACATAGTCCGCTTTTTGCGGGTCATTTACAATGCTCCATGAATAGTCAAAAGAGGTGATTTCCGGGTGCAGTTCGTGGAACAATGCTTCTGGTGCAAAAAGAGTTGCCCCATCTAAGTGCATCCTGCCATGTCCTGAATATACCTTTGCAGGAGCGTATAACCCCGATATGGTAACAGAAACGGATGGCTGTTCTTCTCCCAAAGAAATCTCAACCGTTGAACCAACACCCATATCCTCATTCTGCTTTAGCACATTATAGTCAATTACAATACTACGGGAATCTGTTGGCATGGTTCCCTCTGTCAAAGCCGCTTCAACTGCCACATAATTCATGGTCGGTCAGCATATCGCACATACCACCAGCTTGATGAATCTTTGTTTTATAAGTTGCATGGAGAGATTGCCTGCTTGGAATTATATCTGTAACGCCATCAATAGATAAGATTTCCTGTTTTAATTCTTCATTCAACGGATTTCCCGCTGCCATAACCTTTTCTTCTGTCATTTCAGAATCCAAATAAATTTTATAGTCGCCGTCCGGGAAAAACCGTCTTGCAAGCGCCTCTGGAGAACGCAGCAAAACAATGGAGGATACCACAAGCAGAATAATTCCGCCCAAACTCAATGAGGCTACAATAGCAACGGTCTTTTTTCGGTCACGCTTAAAATTCGCAATTCCCATTGAAACAGGATTGAGCTTGATATTCTTTTTTCGGCTTCGGATGTCCTTTTGTGCCGGGGTAAAACGGACGGCTTCAATCGGGGAAATCCCTGCCGCAATTTTTATCGGCTTACGGATGGAAACAGATACCATGATCCAACTGCTTATGAGTGTCAAAATAATCGTTGCCACATAGGAAACAGCATAAATCCCTTGGGAAACAAAAGAAAACCGCCGCATACACCCAGCACTGTGCCAATCAGAATCCCGATACTGCCGAGTTTACGCCCCTCCCGCTTTTACAATCCGCTTGATTTGCTTTGGCGTTGCACCAATCGTCCGAAGCTGCCCGTAGCTCTTGATTTTGTCATTGATGGAGATACGGAAGATACTCTGGATCACAATGTAGCCGCCAATCAGAACAAGGGCAATCATACCTGCCATCAGTGCAAAATCAAAGGATTTAGAAGCATAGGCAAAATACTTACTGTTCATTTTGGGCATAGGAAGCTGATATTCCTCCGCAATCTCCCTGCAATAAGAGGTCATCAGTTCTTCGCCCAACTGGTCGCTGTTTTTGAAATGGACATAGGCGCGATAGCCAGTCGGGTCAAACCCTTTCCATCCTGTCAGGGCAGCGTTGGAAAGAATGATAGCGCAGGTATTCGCTTCTTTTTCATTTTACGCTGTCCATAATGCCGGTAACGACATAATCACCATGAAAACTCTCTGTATCTAAGGTCACAGTGTCCCCAATTTTGGCATTGTTTCCATAGGTGGAAAGAAAGTATTCGCTTACGACAACTTCATTTGCTTTTTCAGGAACCCTCCCCTCTAACAACTCCATCTGCGCCTTGGTAATCTCCATCATTTGCGCGTCGCAATACACATAAGACGCATGATAGCCCTGTTCCGAAAGTTCCTCACCCAGCATATAGTAGCCGCCTACACGCTCAAACTCCGGCACTCCTTTTAAGTTTTCAATATCGTTTTCCTCTACACCTCGCCAGACCGCCTCATAAGTATCGAGAACCTGATTGCGCTGCATTTGTGTCAGGGAAGTAGACACTATTCCTGTAAAGCAGATCAGAAACGCCGCCAGCGCAACGGCAATCACCACCATCAGATTCCGGCGCTTCTCGCTTTGCAAACTTTTCTTTGCCAGCTTCTTTGTAATGGCGCTGGTATCATTCTCAAAAGGCCATGTCATAGCCTGCCACCTCCTTACTCCACAATCTTGCCGTCCTCAATGCGGACAATCCGATCTGCAAGGCGGGCAATGTCGTCATTGTGCGTAATCATCACAACAGTTTGCCGGAACTCTGCACTGGTGCGCTTGATAAGCCCCAGCACCTCGGCGCTGGTCTTGCTGTCAAGGTTGCCGGTCGGCTCGTCGGCCAGCACAATAGCCGGTTTGGTAATCAAGGCGCGGGCGATAGCCACACGCTGCTGCTGTCCGCCGGAAAGATTGTTCGGCATATTTTTCAGTTTATCTTCCAGCCCCAGCAGGTGAACGATCTCGTCCAAAAACTTCTGATCCACCGTGTCCCCGTCCAGCTCCACCGGCAGGACGATGTTCTCATACACATTCAGGATCGGAATAAGGTTATAGTTCTGGAAGATAAAGCCGATGTTGCGGCGGCGAAAGATGGTAAGCTGCTCGTCGTTCTTCTTTGCCAGTTCTTCGCCTCGGACAATCACGGTTCCGCTGGTGGGAGTGTCCAGCCCGCCCATCATGTGAAGCAGGGTGGACTTGCCGCTGCCGGAGGTTCCCACAACGGCCACAAATTCGCCGTCATTTACAGAGAAGTTCACGCCGTCAAGGGCGCGGGTGATATTCGGCTCTGTACCGTAATACTTTTTCAGGTCGATAGTCTGTAAAATTCTCATAAAATTCAATCCTCTCTTTGTTTGTTGTAAATGCGGAACGCTGCTGCGCCGGTGGCCGCCAACTGTACCAGAATCAGCACAGCGAACAGTCCGAAGCTCTCATAGTAGAACAGTTCATCCCAAAAATATAGTCTGTTCAAATGATGCCATTTATTGTATTCTAAATTTGTAGGTAAGCTGAACGGGTAACTTACCAAGGGATAGCGGCAACAGATGTCTATCTAACCATACTACCATTGAGATCG
>ENA-OQHU01000101-OQHU01000101.1-human-gut-metagenome-genome-assembly--contig:-NODE-101-length-12742-cov-1.119065_pt1 | contig 12742 bp, 15 predicted proteins | sample MGYA00242568_ERZ504729 | MGnify/ENA primary metagenome ERZ504729 (study PRJEB26092, sample SAMD00036223) | human gut metagenome | host: Homo sapiens | study: EMG produced TPA metagenomics assembly of... | reverse complement strand
TACAAACATGGCACTGTCTTATTATCAGAACGCAGCGAATTATTTCGCAAGAGCGATCTTCTCTATTTGTCCGGTAGGTTTGTCTTCTGACAACTACTATATTTTCGATAAAGAAGATCTTCTTCGTGATAATTGGCAGAGAAAACCTGCTTATGGCAAGGTTGCTCCGGCTGTAGTATCTGAACACACTGACACATACAACTGTCAGGTAGACCAGATGATTATGGGTATCGACCAGATTCGCCAGACAGATCTTCAGAGAAGAATGGGACCGGCTATCCGTGATCCGAAGCAGCAGAGAACAAGAACAATTGCAGAACAGGCAAATATCCATCAGGATATGCTGTTTGCAGATAAGTTCTTCAAGGCAGGAGCATGGAATGACGAGTACAGCGGTGTAGACAGCACAACTGTATCCGGAAAACAGTTCATTAAGTTTTCCAATGGTAACTCCGATCCGATTAAATTCATCGATGAGAGAAAAACTGCTATGCACGAAAGCACCGGCCGCACACCGAACCGCCTTGCTCTTGGAGCAAACGTGTTCAATGAGCTTAAAAACCATCAGGCGATTCTGGAAAGGGTTAAATACGGTGGAACTACTGCGAATCCGGCTTCTGTTACAGAAAATGTTCTGGCAGAGCTGTTTGGAGTAGAGAAGCTGGTTGTTCTCAGATCTATCGCAAACAAAGCTGCGATGGGAGCTGATGCAGATATGCAGTTTATCGGAGATCCGGATGCATTCCTGCTCTCCTATGCTACAAACTCCCCTGCTATTGATGAGCCGTCTGCCGGTTATATCTTCGCATGGGATATGCTTGGAAACGGTCAGATCCTTCCAATCCTGAATTACCTGGGAGAGAACGGAACACATTCCGAATATGTTGAAGGCTCATGGCTTTCGATATGAGAAAGACCGCTGACGATCTGGCAATGTTCTTCAAAGATGCAGTCTAAGAATGGAGGTAGCTTATGAGGTTAATTGCACAGAAGCCCTGCTCATTTGGAGGTAACAAGTTTTTCATCGGCGAAGAAGTTCCGACTGAGTTAGTTACCAATCCAAAGATGCAGGAGAAGATGGGCGTTATCGCTATTGCTACGGACGGCGGAGATATTCCGAAAGAGGAACTTGCAGACATGGTATCGACTGTTGGACAGGTTATGTTTGAAATGCCGATTCGGCAGAAAGGCGAAACTATGTCTTTGCCTCTCAATGAGGAACAGTTGTCCCAGGCTATTGAAATTATGCAGATGAGCACAAACGATGCGAAAGAGGCTATTAAAGGGCTCACGGACGAAAATGTGCTTATCCTGCTTAATGCCTGTGATTCCAGAAAGGCTATCAAGGACCTTACAGAATCCGTGGCAATAGGACTTGAAGAAGAGTCGGAAGAAGATGACGCTCCAGAGGGAGGAAAAGTGCAGGTGAGGAATAATGGCTGGTACATACAGTTATGATCCTGCAAAGCTGGAAAAAGAGGGAATGGACCTCATGAGATTCCAGCTCGGAGATACCATGGTAGAAGGCAAAGAGAAAACCTGTGCTTTGACTGATGAAGAGTACAATGCGATTCTGAAGATGCACAGTAACTGGAAAAGAGCGAAACTTGCATGTATCGAATCTATTTTCCGGAGATTTTCTTATGAGCCTGATACTGCAACAGGTCCACTTTCATTTCAGTTTGGGGCTCGGGCGAAGTTGTGGCAGGAAGAGTATGAGAAATTGAAAAAAGATCTCTCGAAGTCCTGCCTTTCTGTCGGCGCCATATCAGCACAGGGAGGATGCGGAAAATCACCGTATTTCTATACCGGCATGATGTCCCACGAAAAAGAGGGAGGTTAATATGATGTATCTCCGACCAGGGAATCTTGAAAAAGATTTCATTGTGAAACGAAAAAAGACTGATATATCTGATACCGGAACACCTTATTCAGGTTATGTGGACACCGGCCTTCTGGTGAGTGGCGTCCTTGCGGATGCTGACAAGAACCAGAGTGATCGGAAGAAACATTTATGGAATCAGGATCAGCACTCTCTTACGCATACGATTGTAAGCAAAGGAGAACCTGTTGCAAAGAAAGGAGACCTGTTGGCAATGGATGATCGGTATTTCCTCATCCTTCTGGTTGATGATACAGGAGCGTTGGGGATTGCCACCATCTATTATGCAGAGGAAAGGAATGATTTGAGATGACACCGGGAGAAGCACCAGAGGCTATCAAAAAGGCTGTTCAGGAATCCGTCAGGGAAACAAATCATAAGACCATGCAGAAAGCATTCAGGGTATCCAATGCAATGCGAAACAGCGTCATAGAAGTATTGACAAACCCAAGTCCATCTCCTCCGGGAAGTCCTCCTGGAGTTCGGAGTGGATTTCTGCGGAGGGCATGGAAAACTGGTGTCCGCAACAATGGAGGTTCCGGCGGTGGCGTTTCGATTGTAGCTTATGCTGATGCAAAGGCTCATTACGCCGGTTATCTGCAAGACGGAACAAAGAAAATGGCGGCAAGACCATTCGTTGATCCGATTCGCGAGGACGTACAGCCGGAAGTTGATGCTATTTTCGCAGATTTTTAAGGAGGTAGGGAATGTTAATTGTAAAAGAACCTACAGAAAAGTTTAACACCGAAGAAATTCGGAGAGGAACCCTGGTCTATGCGAAGCATAAAACATGGGAGAATGGAGAAAAAGGGTTTGTTACAACAGCAAGTGAAGATGAAGTGATTGTGCAGTATCCGCCAAAGATCGGAAATGTCACAAATCACTTTTTTTACGGGCAGAAGAGGTTGCGAAAGGAGACTGGGAAGTCCGTTATACAAACGATATGGAGACGATAGTCACATATCCGGAAGGAGGAACCAATGAACCTGAAACAGCTGATTTATAAGAGGCTTGTCCATGCGAAAGACATTGGAGGCCTGCTTGCAAAATACGCCGGACGCCCGGCTGTCTTCGATACTGAGGCTCCGGATGATAAGCAGGACGGGTGGGAAGGGAAAACACAGTACCCAAGGCTCAATATCGTCCTCGATATGCAGGCAAACGAGGAGCGTTCAAGCGTAGGCTCATTAACTATCACCATCTATACGGAACGCACGTCTATGGTCATTTTAGAGATTGAATCACTGGTGAAAACATGCTTCAGAGATTTGCTTATTTCACCGGAAGACGGAGGACCGTACAGTTTTGCATGGGCGAGAACAGATCCTTTTTCGATTGAAGGAACGAATGTTATCGGACAGGATGTTACTTTTGACATTATGGAATACTCTGCTCAAGAGACCACGGATCCAGATCCGATTGTCGCACTTTCGAGGTATATTAAAAAACTATACCCCGATTCGATTGTGCTTGGCGTGGATCCGGTCGGAGAGTTTACCGAGGCATCCGTTACACCGATCTTTTACAGTCGCCTTGTCACTATGGATAAGGCATCTGGACACAACATGAATATTGTTGCATGGATGGACTGCAGAATGGCAGTCCATCTTTTATGCCCTGATAAGGCAATGAACCTGAAAATGCTGGCAGCAGTCATGCAGAAAATCTCCGTTGACGAGAAAATTATCCTTCTGGATAACTCACCAATGAATATATCAGAGGTTCAAATCGACAAACAGGCGGATTACCTGAAACAGGGGCAGTTATATGTAACTGGGCGGTTTGGAGTCCTGAAATACAAGGAAAAACCGCATGCGATCGAAAGCATTATCACTATGTAAGGAGGGAAAGCAATGGCAGAAAAGAAAGAGCCTATGGCCAAAGCTGCTCCACAGCAGACTGCGGAAAAGAAAGAGCCTAAAGGCATTCTGTATCCTGCGGAAGAGCTCGCAAAGGCGGCTCATCGCTTTAACACAAAGGAAGAGTGTGTGGTTGCTGCACTCAAATACTTCGGTAAGAAAGAAGCGACCATCAAAGAAACGGAAGAATTAGTAAAGAAATTCTTGCAGAAGGAGGTCAAATAATGGCTGGAACATTTATTATCGGCGAAACCAAAATTCGCCCGGGAACCTATTTCAATATTCAGAAAGTAGGAGGAAACCAGCTCGCCGGTGCTGATGACGGTACAACGGCTGTTTTCTTTAAAGCTGATTTCGGACCACTGAACGAAGTGGTTGAGATCGCACCTGGAGATGGATACGAAAAAGTATTCGGTACAGCAGGAACAACGGATGCCATTCGTGAAGTTCTGGCAGCAGGAGTAAAGAAAGCCCTGTGCTGTAGAGTTGGAAAAGGCGGAACTGTTGCGAATACAAAACTGAAGACCGCAGGCGATGTGCCTCCGGCCAAGGACGCACTGTCCATCACAGCGAAGCATCCGGGAACAAAGGCATTCTCTATCGAGGTTAGAGAGAAACTTTCTGATACATCTCTGAAGGAGTGCATCATCTATGCTGGCACAAAAGAATTTGAGAAGTTCGAATTTGCCGCAGGAGAAGAGGAAGACGAGGTTAAGAATCTGGCAGCAGCATTCGTGAACTCTCAGAATTTTGCATGCGAGATCTTGGACAGTGCAACAGGAGTTCTTGCTGAAACAGAAATCACAGCATTTACCCCTGGAACAGATCCAACAGTATCTAACAGAAGATTACAGCACTGCATTTTTCTGCGGCAGAAGCATACCGCTTTAATACGGCTTGCGTGGATACTGAGGAAACTGCTGTGCACCTGCTCCTCGCTTCTTTCATTGACCGTATCTTCAATGCGGGACAGCTTGGACTTGCCATTGTTGCTGAGAAAAATACGGTTTCTCTGGATGACAGAATGGATCACGCCGCCGGATTCAACAGTGAAAAGATGCACTACGTTGTCAATGCGTCTGTAGAAGAATCGGGAGAAAAAGTGGAAGGTTATCTGGTTGCGGCCAGAATTGCCGGTCTGATTGCTGCGTGTCCTTCCAATAAATCCCTTACTCATTCTGTAATCAGCGGATTCACAAAACTTGTGGATGTGCTGACTCCTACTCAGATTACCAATGCTGAGAAAAAGGGATGTATCGTACTGAGCACGAACACCACGGGACAGATCTGGATTGACAGTGCAATCAACACTCTGGTAACTCCGTCTGACAATCAGGATGACGGATGGAAGAAAATCCGCAGAACAAAAAACCAGATATGAGCTTATTACTCGCTGCAATGACCAGGCAGACAGCCTGATCGGAAAAGTGGACAACGATACCAACGGAAGAGCAACGGTTGTAAGCCAGCTGCAGGGTATCGTTAATGCCATGGTAAATGAAGGAAAACTGGTGTCCGGTACTGTTACCGAGAATACCCTCTATACATCTGATGGAGATTACGCATATTTCGATATTTCCGTAATCGACAAGGATTCCATCGAACACATTTACCTGACATACAAATTCCAGTTCAGCAGCAGAACAGATGAATAAAGAAGGAGGATTAGACAATGGCAATCAATGAAAGAGCATCATCTGATGCACGCCACGCCCGTACCGGTAAAGATGCGGGCCTGTATGACGGAAATGGAACTCTCCTTGCCAGCATGGAAACATTTGCATCCAAGGCTACTTACAACAATGTTAAGTACCGCCCGCTTGGAGATCCGCAGGAACATGAGACGTCCGATTCCTATGGAATCACTATTACTGTAACGGAGATCGTCATTGAGGATATTGATATGTTCAAGACCTTAATGGAATCCATGAAAACAGGTGTTACACCGCAGTTTGTATTCCAGGGTGTACTGCTCGGACTGAACGGTTCAGAGGAACGTGTGGTTTACAGAGAATGTATCCCGTCCGGAGACATCGATCTTCAGAACGTAGCAAACGGAGATGTGATCAAACGTAATTGGAGTTTCTTCGTAAACGGAAAACCGGATCTGCAGAAGGAACTTTCTATTTAATCAATATGTTTACAGGTGGGGCGAGAGAATCGCCCCATTATTTTTAAGGAGGAAGAATCATGGCGAAATTAACAAGCGTAAACGGAAAACCGGAAGAAAACATTGAGGAAGAAGTAAGAGAGGAAACTTTCTCTGCAGAGGAAACCAAGAACCAGCTCAGAGTGAAAGAAGATGACTTTATCGCTGGAATGCTGTCAGCTGCAGCTTATAAATCCGAGGAAGTATCTCAGATTGACATCGTAAGAGGCGGAAAGCTGTTCTTCTCATTCCGGATCCACGCTCTCGGAGAGGAAGAGGCGAACAAGAGCCGTAAAAAGCATACGAAGTATGTTCGTAACAAACAGATCGGAGTCAAATTCGCAGAGGAAACTGACAATGCGAAGTTCCGTTCTTCCCTCATTTACCATGCGACTGTTGAGGAAGACAGAGATAAGCTGTGGGACAACAAGCAGGTATGGAATGGTCTGATTTCTCAGGGACACCAGATCGTAACCGCCCTGGATGTTATCGAGGCTGTTCTGCTCGGTGGTGAAAAAGACCGCATTATTGATGAAATCAATAAGATGAGCGGATTCAATTCTGAGAATATCGAAGAAGTGGAAAACAATCTTGAAGATGTTACAAAAAACTGATTCGCGCCGGCGGTAAAGTAACGCTTTTACATCAGATCTTCCAGCGGACCGGAATAACACCGGATGAGGTTTATTCCAAGACACCGGGAGTAAGGGCGTTTATGTTTGCGTCTATGATGGTTCGCCTTGAAGACGATGAGAAGGGAGGTGCGGCAAATGGCGGCTAAGGTCATAAAGATTGAGATCCCTATTGAAACTCAGGATAAGACTGATCCGGCGCTCGGTAGTGTGACGGCGAAGATGGAAGACTTGGATAATGCGGCGAAAAATGCTCAGAAGAGTATGGACAGTGCATCGAAAAGTGCTTCTGGATTTGAAAAATCACTCGGGAAAAGCATGGATAATGTCTCGAAGAAAGCCTCCGGGTTTGAAAAATCACTCGGTTCTGTTACAAAGCAGAAGTGGCAGATACTCCTTGAGGCAAAGGATAAAATCACTCCTACCGTAAAGCAGGCGATTACATACGTTAAGAGCCTGAGCAGTAAGGCTTGGCGAGTGACTCTGAAAGCAGTTGACCTTGTTACTTCCCCTGTAAAAAGAGTGTTCGGACTCTTGAAAAGCCCGCTTGTAGCCGCAGGAGTTACCATATCGGCTGGCGCGGGTATTGCCAGTACCGTAAAGACGTATGCAGAGTTTGAAGCTGCTATGAGCCAGGTAAAGGCTATTTCCGGAGCCACCGGAGAAGAATTTACACAGCTTACAGAAAAAGCAAAGCAAATGGGTGCCACCACGAAGTTTACAGCGGCACAGAGCGCGGAGGCCTTTAACTACATGGCTATGGCGGGATGGAAAGCCTCAGACATGATGAGTGGTATCGAAGGTATCATGAACCTGGCAGCAGCCAGCGGAGAGGATCTCGGAACCACGTCAGATATTGTTACTGACGCACTTACCGCTTTCAACCTGAAAGCATCCGATTCCACACACTTTGCAGACGTCTTGGCGCAGGCCTCCGCAAATGCAAATACCAATGTATCTAAAATGGGACAGACGTTCCAATACGTTGCTCCTGTTGCGGGCGCGATGGGATATAGCATTGAGGACACGGCACTGGCGATTGGACTAATGGCAAATGCTGGTATCAAAGGAGAGAAGGCAGGTACTGCACTCCGTTCTATCTTTACGAGATTGGCAGATCCTCCGAAAGATGCAGCAGGAGCTATTGAAAAACTCGGATTGAGCATTACGAATGCAGACGGAAGTATGAGACCTTTGAATGATGTTATGAAAGATCTCAGAAAGAGTTTTGCAGGGCTCACTCAGGAACAGAAGGTGCAGATTGCATCTCAGCTGGCCGGACAGGAGGCTATGTCAGGTCTTCTTGCTCTGGTAAATGCTTCTGAGGAAGATTACAACAAATTGGCAGAAGCTATCGGAAATGCAGATGGAGCATCTAAGAAGATGTCGGATACCATGCTGGATAACTTATCTGGTAAATGGACTTTATTCCAGTCTGCTCTTGACGGTGTAAAAATATCTCTCGGAGAGAGATTTAAGCCGTATCTTATGGATGCCCTTGATTGGATGATAGAAAAAATGCCTGATATAGAAGATACACTCCTTCTTACCATGGATAGGATCGATGAATTTGTGGACCACACAAAGGAAAAAATATCTGAATTTACCGGTACGAAGGAATGGCAGGACGCTGACTTATTCGGAAAGATAAAAATCGGATGGGATAAGCTGATTGCCGAACCGTTTTCTGAATGGTGGGATTCATCCGGAAAACAAAAGATAATGTTAAAAGCTGAAGATATTGGAAAAGGACTTGGATCTGGAATATCGGCCGGAATCCTTACGCTACTCGGAATCGACGTGGGTTCTACGATTGATGAGGGCGCAACTATAGGTCGGCAGTTCGCAAGTGGATTCGTAAGTGGATTCAATGCGTCTGAGATTCAATCTGCTATCGGCGGTGCTATTTCCGGAATCTTCAAAAATGCAGGAAAAATAATTTACCGGTGACGCAGATCTATCTTCCTGGTTATCCGCAGCACTTGTTGCGAAAGTTGCAACACCTCTTTTGGTGGCTGGTATCAAAGGAGTTAAACTCGGAAAAACGATATTCGGAAGTGGAGAAGGAGGATTAGGACTCGGAAGTGCTATTATCGGATCTGCAGCGGCAGGAACAGGACTGAAAGGTCTTGCGGCATCTGCCGGTATGTTTGGTCTGAAAATGGGTTCTACGGCGACTACCGGAGCAGGACTTATTGCTTCCGGAGCAGCTGCAGCAGCTGGTGGGGTTGTCGGCGGAGCGACACTCATAAGCGGAGGAATCGACGCCTACCATGCCATAAAATCAGACGAAGAAGCAGAAAAGAAAGCCTATGGTACATCAGCCGGACTTAAAATAGGCGGCGTAGCAGCTGGAGCTGCGATAGGAACTGCAATTCTTCCTGGAATTGGTACACTGATTGGTGCCGGAATCGGTGGTATTGCCGGTTGGTTCGGCGGAAATAAGGTCAAAGAAGACTACGAGGAGACAAAGCAGGCCGCAGAAGAAGCGGCAGCGGCAGCGGAGCTTATGGAGCAGAAATCAAAGTATGCCCTGGAAGGTTCCCGGTTTGAAAATTCAAAGCTGAAAGATGCATTCAATGACACAACCGTATCTGCAGAGAGGTTTGCCTCTATGATGCAAGAGGCGGCATCTAAGAAAGTACAGGACAGCTTTGGAAATATCAAATTATCCGTAAAAGAAATTAAGGTGCTGCAAAGCAGATTGTTTTCGGAGATCAGGAACAGGCATTTACGAAATTCTCAAGTGCGGCCAGTGATGCACAGAATTCTCTTGCGAATCTCCAGAGCTCAGTAAGCACAATGGATAAGCTGAATTGGAAAGCGTCACTTGGAATGAAGTTTGATGACAATGAAATATCCGAGTATATCGCAGGCGTTGACAATATGCTCTCGAGTGCATCGCAGTACCTGGAGGACAAGCACTATCAGGCGAAAGCCGCAATAGATCTGCTTGTGGAGCCGGGGAATGAAACCGACATGACTACCGGATTGAATGCCATGTATGCAGATATGCAGTCCAAGATAGAAAGCCTTGGAAAAGATCTTCATGCAAAAGTCAATGTTGCTCTTGAAGACGGAGTTATTACGCTGGATGAGCAGGCTGAGATTACCAATTACAGAATCGAGATTACGGATATTACCAATCAAATCAGCCAGGCGGAGACCGAAGCAAGTTTCCAGAGCCTGAAGGTTAAATATTCCGGTGCATCCCTCGATGCGGATTCTTTCGCAAATCTGGTTGCTGAAATCCAGACGAACGTTCAGGAGGCGGCTCAGTCTTATGACGATGCTTTGGAAGTTTCTCTTACAAACCTTAATCTGCAGCTACAGAGCGGTGCTATAAATCAGGAGCAGTTCGATGCACAGTTACAGGCTCTTACAGAAGGGTATCAGGCAAAGATAACTGACCTGTCCGTGAGGGTAGAGAGTTTTGAATTGCAGTCGATAGCTGATGCTTTCGGAAGTGAGCTGGACGGAATCTTACCGGATATAGAAGGAACGGTAGCTGAAAAGCTCGGAACCGCAATGCACAATGCTATGGCGGCAGGAGTTGATGTGGAGAACTGGGATGTTTCTACAGCTTCACAATGGCTCGACCTTGATGGACTTTCTGCGGAAACGCAGTCCGCTATCACCGAGTTAATGAGCCAGGTTGCAGCTTCTCTGCCTGATCAGATGAGCTCTGCACTTTCCGGAACCGATATAGACATGAGCGACAGTGTAAACAGTATGGTGAATTCATCTATTGAGAATGTTGATCTGTCTGGTGCCGGAGAAACCCTTATGGGAAAAGTCAATGAAAGTATGAATGGGCTGGATATGTCTGAATCCGGAGCAGGATTGCAGGATAGTTTACAGACTTCTCTGCTGACGTCTCTTGAAAATGTGGACCTTTCCGGAGCAGGGGAAACGCTGAATGCAAAACTCGGAGAATCAATGGCTTCGCTCGATATGTCTGAGTCTGGTTCTGGACTTCAGGAAAGCATACAAAGTTCCATTACTTCTTCGATAGAGGGAGTGGATTTGACTGAGGCGGCATCCAGCTTGAATACAAGCCTTTCAGCAGCACTGTCATCGGCAGAAAGTATAGATACAACAGGGTTTGCAACTGCCCTGCAGAGTAGTATCGCAGGATCCGTACAGGGACTTGATTACTCTGGAGTTACATCGGCGGTCGGAACTGGAATATCAAATGCTATCACAGCAACCATGGGAACTATCCAAGGTGCTATTTCTACGCTTTACAGTGATGTTGGAGCTGCGATAAACAGTGCTTTCGCCGCAGGTTTTACAACCACAACAACTGTTACGATCACAGTAAACTATCAGCTTGCAAATCCTACGGCCACTATCAGCTTCAGCGGTGGCGGATCCGGATCGGCAACTGTTTCAGGAAGTATTGCTTCTAATGCAAATGGAGGATTCTCTTATGGTCCAGAGCTGACATGGTGGGGCGAAGATGGTCCAGAGGTAATTATTCCTCTAGGCAGTAAACGTCGAAGGAGAGGTCTTGAGTTATGGGCACAAGCCGGACAGATACTCGGGATTCCACAGCACGCAGAAGGCGGCATGATAGGAAATCCTGCATCTGCAGCTACTTACTATGATTACACCGCACAAAATGCAATACAGGCCATTTCGGAAGAGGACAGCGATACTTCTGAACCGATTCCGACAAGTGTTCGGCATGAAGGCGAAAGTGGAACAAAAGAAGTTAAACTCAATGTGAATGTGAATCCGCAGTTTGTAATTTCAGGCGGCGGTGGACAGAGCGATGAGGATATCATGAGAATCATAAAGAGCCACTTCAAGGAGCTGGCTGATGATCTGGGCGGAGAGCTGGCAGACCGCCTCGGAGAAGTATTCTCAAATATGCCAGTGAACGCATAAGGAGGCATGGAATGGACATTTATCTTACCGAAACGGGAAGTGGAGGCAGAAGGTTTACATTTCCTAGCCTCCCGGAACGTATCAGAGTGAAAAACTCAACAAATTATCAGTCCTTCGACATTCTATCAATGGGGACTATTAAAATTCCAAAAGGAATGACACCAACTACGATTTCGTGGGAAGGTGTCTTTTTTGGTGAAGCAAAGAAGAAGGAATCTATTGTGAAAACATGGGTAAAACCTTCTGAATGCGAAAAAACGTTACAAAACTGGCAGGAAAAGGGCACCGTACTCAGGCTGATGGTGACTGGAACGAATATCAATATCGATGTTACGATCAGTTCCTTTACCTGTGAGGAAGTAGGAGGATTCGGAAACAAAGAGTACAAGATTGAGTTCATACGGTATAAGTATCTGAAGATCTATACCACTGATGAGTTGAAGATTGTCAAATTTGTAAAGAAAACGAATACCAGACCTGCTCCGGCGGCGCCTGCAAACAAAGGTACATATACCGTAAAATCGGGAGACAACCTTTGGTCCATTGCCAGAAAATATTACGGTGGCAGCGGTTCTAACTGGAAGAAGATCTACGATGCAAACAAATCCGTCATTGAATCTACGGCGAACAGGTACCGTGGAGGGCGGGGAAGTGACTGCGGACATTGGATTTATCCGGGAACCGTACTTACTATTCCGAACTAAGGAGGTGCGGGAATGATTGATATTGCAAACGTTCAGTACCGCCTGGTGATAATGGATGAAAAAGGAAAGCAGTACAACATCAAGGATTATGTGGATGATTTGGGGTGGGAACAGGGAGAAAAAGAACTGTCCACCCGAATCTCCTTTACAACGAGGAATGAGAAGTCCACACAAGGTCTGCTGTCTTCAATAGCAAAGCTCGGATGTCTTGTCGGAATATTTGCTACGGATGGAAAAAAAGATGAAGAGGTTGCAAGAGGGTATATCACAACATGGAAACCGAGTTATTCCTCAGATAGTGACCGGTTTGATGTGAAATGCTATGACAACCTGTATAATTTGCAGGAAAGCCAAGACAACATATATTATTCTTCCGGAATCGGAACAAAGTCGGCGATTACGAAGATCTTTGATAACTGGGAGATTCCTCTCGGCTCTTACAGCGGTCCGAATGAAACCCATGCAAAGCTCGCTTACAAATCAGAAAGTCTTGCAGATGTGATTCTGGATATTCTGGATGATGCGTATAAAAAAGGCGGAACAAAATGCGTGGTTCAGGATCGAGGCGGTAAAGTGTATGTGGTTCCATATGCCAACAATAAGGTGGTTTACCACTTTGAGGC
>ENA-OQHU01000098-OQHU01000098.1-human-gut-metagenome-genome-assembly--contig:-NODE-98-length-12920-cov-2.063160_pt1 | contig 12920 bp, 12 predicted proteins | sample MGYA00242568_ERZ504729 | MGnify/ENA primary metagenome ERZ504729 (study PRJEB26092, sample SAMD00036223) | human gut metagenome | host: Homo sapiens | study: EMG produced TPA metagenomics assembly of... | reverse complement strand
TTTGGTATCTTTTCATCTTATATCCGGCATATACAGCCCAATAAGCTGCCGAAGAAAGATATTTGTCTTTCTGGGCATACTTATAAGATTGGAACATCGGTGCAGTACTGCACTCTATGTACTGGTCAAAGAACTGATAAGCCTCCTTGTATTTCTGTTTCCTGATAAACCAGGTTCCTCCGTTATAGAGATTCGGACGTATCCTGTTCAAATATTCAGAATGAGACTTGCGGAAATCAAACTCACATTTTCCTTTTTTGTTAGGAATCATCTCAACGGAATCAAGTCCTTGGGCTATAACGAAGAGCTGTCGGGTTGCATTGAAGAGCTGGGCTGTATCATACGCCTGTTTGAGGTAGAGTTTCTCATTACCCTGTTCATACTGCTTCTTCACAGCATCAAAGAGAATATTCCAAATTTTCTTGTTATTCCGGTTGGCAGAATCCGTCAGGAGTTTGCGCATACTGGATTCGGCCTCGCCAAATCCTTGCCAGCCTTTACCAGATCTTTGGCTGCAGAAATCTCCTTCTTCTGTGCCTGCAACCCTAATGGCGCCAACAGAAGAAAAGCTATCTGTAAAACCCATAAGTTTCTGTATATCTGTATTTTCATATTAATCTCCTAAATTAAAACTTTCATTTGTTTCCATACTCATAATAATACCAGTAGGTATTTCCATAAGTATCCCGAAGAGCATTCTGCTTTTCAGTCTCATTAGCATATTTGTGATCCATCTGCTGGAAATCCTCAAAGTCTGTATCCATCACATTATCGTGATAAACGATACTTGGATTACTGCGGCGATGCGTATAAAGAACCAACGCTTCCTTATAATGAACAGGCAGTTTGCCCGAAGTTACTTTGTAATGTTTCTGCACCTCTGCTACGAACTTGTCTAGTTGCTTGTCCAGCAAGAGTGCACAAAGCTGATAGTCAACAGGCAGACGATACTTGAGATGATGTTTAACCATCCATGCCGAAGGTTTCTGCATCCATTTTGGCGCCTTCCACATCATAGCCTTCACGGTTACGCTATCCGGCATCATCGCCTTACTTCCACCTACCAGCGGATAAGTAAAGAGACGGCTGCCCAGCTCGCCTGTTTCGTTGAGACAGGCTATACGGAGCATTGTCAGCGAAGAATCTGTTTTCAGAGATTTTTCACCTACTCCCAAAGCTTTTTCATACTGTTTTTCTTTCATCAGATGTTCCATGCGCATACGTTCATGAAACAGCCGATCATTGCTAGCAACAAAGTTGACAAGCAATATCATCACCAGCATCTGGAGCAGATTCACCCACATATAGCGGGAGAACCAGCCGTTGCTGTGAGGCTCTGTTTCTATCGGCTCCAACTGGCGGGCTATCCATATCAATCCGCCCCATAGAATCAGACAGAGTGGCAAGATAATCCACCACGCCCCCAGCGAATGATAACGGTCGATATCAACGGGGATATCGGTAATCATCGTCAGGATGAGGAACGAAGGGAAATAAGTAAGCCCGTGGAAACGGCGTTTCACACGGGTTACCGCGTACACTCCCACTTGCAGCAGATAGAGTACGAGCGTGATAAGCAGTGGAGCCAGCGTGTAACTGTAGTTGGTCAAACCGCCTGAGAAAACATGCTGAGCCACTGCCAGTACGTCTGCCTGGTAAAATGCCAGGTAGACGTAGGTAAATGTGATAAAGATGATAGCACAGGCGATTTGCATCTTCGCAGTACTACTCCTTTTATTTTTCATAAATCAATCTATTAATTTTTCTTCAGCACCAAAGCTGTACGAGCTGGCAGATAAAGTTTCAGCCACTCCTTACGGTCTTTCACATAAAGTGGATCGTAATTAGTCAGATGCGTCATCGTGTCATCATTCAAGCCATTACCGCCGAAATCCTTGCTGTCAGAATCAAGCACTACGCTGTAGGAACCGGTTGGAACCAGGAAGCCATAGTCGGTGAAAGAGCGGGTTGGCGAGAAGTTAAACACGAAGAGCAGATCGCCACGCATAAAGGCGAGAACCTGATCGCCATCATTATGCCAGATTTCTACAATTGGTGTCTTGTTAAAATTCTTTTCGCTTGTAATCGTCTTGAGCATTTCTCGGTCGAAATCTCCAAGATAGTGGTAGCAGAGTTCATGATTATCTACCAGATTCCACTGTCTGCGGGCGTATTTATGGCTCCAGCCATTACCCTCGCGAGGGAAATCAATCCACTCTGGGTGACCGAACTCATTACCCATGAAGTTGAGATAACCGCCATTGATTGTAGAGGCGGTAACCAGACGGATCATCTTATGCAGAGCAATACCACGATGAGCCATTTCGTTTTCATCGCCCTTCTTGAAATGCCAGTACATATCGGCATCAATCAGACGGAAGATGATGGTTTTATCGCCCACCAATGCCTGGTCATGACTCTCACAATAAGAGATGGTTTTCTCATCCGAACGGCGGTTCTTTACCTCCCAGAATATGCTGGATGGTTTCCAGTCTTCATCCTTCAGTTCCTTGATGGTCTTGATCCAATAATCTGGAATATTCATCGCCATGCGATAGTCAAAACCATAACCGCCATCCTCAAACTTGGCAGCCAGGCCCGGCATTCCGCTCACCTCTTCGGCAATCGTAATGGCATGCTTGTTAACCTCGTGAATCAGACAGTTGGCAAGGGTAAGATAGCAGATGGCATTATCATCCTCGTGACCATTGAAATAATCGCCGTAGTTGCAGAATGCCTCACCCAGACCATGACTGTAATAGAGCATGGATGTTACACCATCAAAACGGAATCCGTCGAAATGGAACTCATTGAGCCAATACTTGCAGTTGCTCAACAGGAAGTGGATGACTTCATCCTTTCCATAGTCGAAGCAGAGACTGTCCCAAGCCGGATGCTCATGACGGTCGCCAGGATAGAAATACTGGTTAGGATCGCCAGCGAGATTACCCAGTCCTTCCACCTCATTCTTTACGGCATGAGAGTGAACGATGTCCATGATGACGGCAATACCATTCTGGTGAGCTGTATCAATGAGATTCTTCAACTCTTCAGGAGTTCCGAAGCGGCTACTTGCAGCAAAGAAACTGCTTACATGATAGCCGAAGGAGCCATAATACGGATGCTCCTGGATAGCCATAATCTGAATGCAGTTGTAACCATCCTTGATGATACGTGGCAACACATTCTCCTTAAATTCTGTGTAAGTGCCAACCTTCTCAGCATCCTGTGCCATACCGATATGGCATTCATAGATGAGCAGAGGTGCCACATTTGGTCTGAAGGTTTTCTTCTTCCATTTATATGGTTCCGGATTCCAAACTTGAGCAGAGAAAATCTTGGTCTGGTCGTCCTGTACTACGCGCTGTGCCCATGCTGGAATACGCTCGCCTTCACCACCTTCCCAATGAACTTTCATCTTGAAGAGATCGCCATGTTTCATCGCTTTCTCCGGAAGTTTGAGTTCCCAGTTGCCGGTATTCTTTACTCTTTTAGCACGATACTTTTCGGTTTCCTGCCAGTTGTTGAAGTCACCTATCAGATAGATGTCTGTAGCATTAGGTGCCCACTCACGGAACACCCATCCACGGGCAGTCTTATGCAGTCCGAAATACTCGTATCCATTGGCAAAATCGCTCAATGTCTGTTTGCCGTTATTAGTCAGCTGACCGAGTTTCCAGAGTGCATGGTCGTGTCGGCCCTTGATGGCATCCTCATAGTCTGCCAGATATGGGTCGTTCTTCACGAGTCCGATATGCTTTACCACAGCCTTCGCTGCCTTTTTTGCAACTGGTTTCTTTGCAGTTGCCTTTTTTAGTTGCAGCCTTCTGGGCTGTAGTTTTCTTTTCTGTTGCCATATATCATGATTTTAGATGGTTACTCTATATTCTTCTTTAATTTTTATTCTTGAAGATTTCTTCTTTAATTCTTAATCTTGAAGATAGCCTTGTGGATATCACCACTACCGATGCATGGCTGATGACCATCTTGTGGCCAGAAGATAGCAAACTGACCTGGCTTGCAGGTAACGAGCGTCTGCGCTTTCACACCAGGATACTTGGTTACATCCTTAGCCTCGTTATATTCCACTTCAGGAAGATCAGCAAGAGGAGTATAGCCATAAGTCTCCTCGTTGTCAAGAGGAATCTGAATATCAATCATCTTGCGATGTGTTTCAAAAACAGCATCTTCCTCGCTTTTTCCGTGAGCTGTCGTTATGTTAACAAAGAGGTTACCCTCCTTGATAAAATGCTTACCGTCCTCCAATTTAGAGAGGTCATTATCTTTGATAAACTTCACTACATCAGCGAAGAGCGGATTGAGAGAAACATATTTCTCCAGATTGTCTAAAGTATCTACTACCATAATTATAGTTAAGCTTTGAGATTTGAACATTTACTTTTAACTTTGAGACTTGAAAACAGAACATTGAACATTCAATATTCAACATTATAATATGTTCTTTTTCTCATTATTTAAAATATAAAGGTTCTCTATCTCGTTATTTATAATTTCTTTGTATTTTTCTAATTTTCTGAAGAGATTAGTCTTCAAATCGTTTGCCGTTTTCGTAGGCTCCCTTGGCTGTAACCTGTCCGTTGCGGTCTTTTTCTACAAATCTTCCGTCACGCACATCGTTACGGTAGGTTCCTTCGAAACGCTTACCGTTTTTATCTTCTTCTATGCAAGGTCCCTGGCGCTTACCTTTGTGATAGGCACCCTTGAATCTTCTGCCATCAGCATAATGAATCACGACATTACCATCTACCAGACCGTTTTTGAACTCACCTTCAAACACGTCACCGTTCTTCTTGGTCAGTTTGCCCCTGCCGTTCTGCAGATCATCCATCCAGTCGCCTACATAGATATCGCCATTCTTCCAGATGAAGGTACCCTGACCGGTACGCAGACCATCCTTAAACTGTCCGTTATACTTGTCGCCCTTTGCAGAGCGGAAGATGCCTATACCCGTGCGTTCTCCCTGCACATAATCGCCTTCATAAATGTCGCCATTATGAAATTTATAGATACCCTTTCCGTCCTGGATATCATCCTTCCAGTCGCCGATATACACATCGCCATCAGCATATTTGAAAGTACCTTTTCCTGAGCGCTGGTTGTCTAGCCACTGACCGTCATAAGTAGTTCCGTCTCCCCAGTTGAAGAAGCCGTTTCCATTCTTCATATCGTTCATCCACTGGCCTTTATACTGTGCGCCATTGGCATAAGTATAAACGCCGCGTCCCTGACGCTTGTCCTTATACCAGTCGCCGTCATATTTATCACCATTATAATAGAACATGACGCCATGACCATGCTGGTAATCGCGGAACCAGAGGCCTACATATTTGTTGTTGTTCTGGAAATAGTAGGTGCCTTTACCATGCTGCTGGTCCTGCATCCACTGTCCTTCATACTTTTCGCCATCACTGAAGGTATAAACGCCATAGCCTTCGCGCTTACCTTTCATATAAGAGCCTTCGTAGGTATCCCCATTCTTATAGATGGTAGTACCTTTTCCCTGCGGCTTTCCGCTCACCATTTCGCCTTTAAACTGACCTCCGTCACGGGTGATGCAAGAGCCTAGCGAAATCTTCTGGGCTGAGGCATCAACCGATGCCATAGCCAAAGTCAAGGCAAGGAAAAAGCACTTGCTCCGACAGGACAATTTGGTATGTTGTTTCTTATTGTATTTCATATTCTACAGTTATAGTCTGACTTATCAATCTCCAAAATTACGGTTTTTTCCTCAAATAGCCAAATAGATTAAACAAATTTAAGGTAAAATCATGAAAATAGATTTTTATCTGAAAAAATCTGCAGCTGAACAATAAACAAACACATTTTTCGTTTTTACGAAAATCGAGAATAAAATCACTAAAACAGTAAAATTATGATTTTAAATTGCGCCATCATAGATGAAGATCCGGAAGCTTTGCAACTCCTGGAACAGTATATAGAAAAAACTCCGACCCTGCATTTGATCGGAGCCTACAAAAGTGCGATAGATGCTGTAGACGGCATCCATCACAACCATCTCGACATACTTTTTCTCGCCATCCACATGCAGCAGATCAGCGGTTTGGAATTTGCAAAGGTTGTACCCAAGAACGTGAAGATTGTCTTCACCACCGCATTCAAGGAGTATGCCATCGAAGCCTACAAAGTGAATGCATTCGACTATCTGCTCAAGCCCATCACCTACGATGACTTTATGGGATCATGCCAGAAAGTCTTCGAACGCTACATGCAGGACGATAACTACAACCCTATCAAGCGCGACGGTTTTCTGGTGGTAAAACGAGATTACAAATGCGTAAGAATCCCGATAGATGATATTCTGTTTGTTGACTGCGACAAAGACTACATCCGTTTCCATCTTGAGGGCAGGCCTAACATCAGAACCCTGGGCAACCTCAAACAGTTGGAAGAAAGGCTGCCAAGAGAAAAATTCAAGCGTGTACACCGTTCGTTCCTTGCCAACATGACAAAGTTTGATACGGTAGACCAGCAGCACATTACCTATGGCGACCAGAGCATTCCGATATCAGAAACCTACTTTGAATTTATCAAGAAATATCTGGAAGACCATTCTCTATGATGGTCTTCCAAATCATTTTATCCTACCTTTCTTATAATATCTGCAAGGGTGATGATACCAGGATAGAAGCTCCATGTGCCAGCAGAAAATCGTGATCTCTGAATCCCCACAGCACTGAGATACAAGGCATTCCGCTGTTCTTTGCCGTCATCACATCCACGTCGCTGTCGCCGATATATACCGCCCTTTCTCTATCCGCATGCAGCTGCCGCAAGGCTTCGTTTACGGTATCTGGAGCCGGTTTTTTCTTGATATTCTCCCGCTCTCCTATCGCCACATCTACCAGGTCGCCGAAGAAATGGCGGCATATTTCCCGGGTAGCTGCATAAAACTTGTTGCTTACCACCGCAATGTTCTTTCCCCTATTCTTCAGTTCCTCCAGCATCTCCATCACGTCCGGATAAGGTTTCGTATTATCCATATTGTGCACCATATAATGCTTGCGGAAATCCTGTAGGGTTTTCTCAAACTTCTCGTTCTCCAATCCTCCCGGCACGGCACGTTCCATCAGTTTCTTCACCCCGTTTCCTACAAACATGCGTACTTCCTCCAGCGTACGTTCAGGCATCCCGTTCAGCTTCAGCGCATAATTGCAGCTTGCAGCCAGGTCGTGGAGAGAAGAAATCAGGGTTCCGTCAAGATCGAATATATAGGTATCGAAATTGAACTGGGCATGAACCGGAACCCTCTTGATGCGGAACTCACCGCCGTGTAGCACATAAACATCCTGATGGTATACACGGATTTCACCCTGAGGAGTTCCCTGTCCGCCAGCCTGTTCATTACCCGAAATGCCAAAGATTCTGTTATCCCCAAATTCCCATCTCTTCAGTTTCTGGGTCTGTGCATCAATCACCACATATTTATATTCTATCGGCTCATCGATAGCCTGCACATTCACAGATATTTCCCAGTCCTTGCCATGATAGTTCTGCATCTTCAGGAAATGAGCCGGATTCCATTTGCCCAGCGTAGGATGATTTCCCAACAGAGCTACTGCCTCACCCTCATAGAGTTTCGGGGCATGAATCTTGAAGATGATAGTACGGTCGAAGAGAGGCAGACGCGCTGGCTTGACATCAGTAAACTCCACCTGCTGCAATACGAGGCATTTTTTTCCACGTAAGGATTATCCTCCTCCAGCCAATAGTCTTGAAAATAGAAATTCTTACTCTCATCAAAAACATATTGGCGGGCAGAAGCGAGCGATTCCCTACGCAGCACCTTTCCCCCAGCATCTTTCACGCAGTAGCAGTAAGCCACAGCTACGAAAGGGTGATGGCGGTTCTGCCTTGACGCCATTTCCACCTCCCAGTGATAACCGTCCCGGGTGGTCATCGGCAAGTCCATCGTATCTTGATATCCATCAGCGGCGGCAAAAGTTAATTCTACATGCAGGGCATGACCCCACTTGGCAGCATACGCTATCGAAAACTTCATTTTCATAATACTTTTATAATAATGTGCCCGAAAGCACCGATACACATGTTGATTCTCAATGTCAAGTGCAAAGGTAACAAAAAAGCAGACACAACGGATAAAGAAAGATGACAATTAACCTATTTTAAATTCCTATACTTTGCTATTTCCTATTTTTACTGTACTTTTGCACCCGAAAAATAACAAACAAGAAGAATATGAAAAAGAAAAAATCATTTTCTAAGCTCTATCTGTATGGCGCTATAGGCTGCATCGCAGTCATCGCCATCGTGGGCTACATCTATTGTTTCTCTTCCTTCTCGAAGAGCAGCAACACCGAGTATGTTTACATCGACAACGATGATAACATCGACTCTGTATACAACAAGCTCCGCCCATTTGCCAAGAGCATTCCGTTCCAGGCATTCAAGACCCTGACCCTCCATTCCGGCTATGCCAATCATATCCGCACCGGCAGATACGCCATTGCTCCGGGCGATGGTGCCCTCAAGACATGGCGCCACATGAAGAACGGTTTGCAGGAACCGGTTAGCCTTACCATCCCTTCGGTCCGCACGCTCGACAAACTCTCTGATGAGATTGGCAAGAAGATGATGTTTGGCAGCAACGACCTCTACCATGCCCTGCGCGACGAGAGCATCTGTCAGAAATACGGTTACGATACTGCCACCATCGCCTGCATGTTCGTACCTAACACCTACGATCTCTACTGGAACATCTCGGTAGATAAATTTCTGGAGCGCATGAAGAAAGAAAGCGACAAGTTTTGGAACTTTGAGCGCACCGAAAAGGCAAAGGCTATGAAGCTGACACCGATTGAGATCATCACCCTTGCCAGCATCGTGGACGAAGAAACAGCCAATAACGGCGAAAAACCGATGATAGCCGGCATGTATTATAACCGTCTGATGCTTCGCAATGCCGAATATCCAGAGGGAATGCCATTGCAGGCCGATCCTACCATTAAATATGCCTGGCAGCGATTCGACCTCAAGCGCATCTACAACAACCTCCTGTCTATCAAGAACCCGTATAATACCTACAAGAACCCAGGTTTGCCACCGGGGCCTATCCGCATTCCGAGCGTAGCAGGTATTGATGCCGTCCTCAACCATGTGCATCACGATTACCTCTACATGTGTGCCAAGGAGGATTTCAGCGGCACTCATAATTTTGCCCGCACTTACGATGAGCACCTGCAGAATGCAGCCAAATATTCTAAGGCACTCAACGAAAGAGGTATCAAGTAAGATAAGGAAACAAGAAAGGTAAAAATGAGTCAGAAAACTTGCAAAGCGTTAGTGATTTTACAAGTTTTCTGACTTTTTATTTGGTAGTCTAACAAAATAGTTGTAAATTTGCAGCCGAAAACTTACCAATTTAAAATAAGGAATAAATACATGAACAGAACGATTATTACAGTAGTGGGCAAGGATACCGTTGGTATCATCGCCAAGGTATGTACCTATTTGGCAGAGAACAGTATCAACATCTTGGACATCTCTCAGACCATCGTACAGGAGTATTTCAACATGATGATGATCGTAGACATGGGCAAGATGCAGAAAACTTTCGAGGAAGTAGCCGATGAACTCACCAATGTTGGTAAGGCTATGGGCGTGCAGATCAAATGCCAGCGCGAGGAAATTTTCAATATGATGCACAGAATTTAAAAAGCAAACAATATGATCAATATATCTGAGGTTATCGAAACCAATAAGATGATAGAGCAGGAGAATTTCGATGTGCGTACCATCACCATGGGTATCAACCTTTTGGATTGCGCATCTACCGATCTCGATGAGCTCTGTCAGAACATTCATAATAAGATTACACGTCTGGCAAAGAACCTGGTGAAGACCGGCGAAGAAATCTCCAAGGAGTTTGGTGTACCTATCGTCAACAAGCGTATCTCCATCACTCCAATCTCGCTGGTAGGCGGTTCTGCCTGCAAGACTACCGACGATTACGTGAAGATTGCCAAGACCCTCGACCAGTGTGCCAAGGAACTCGGCATCAACTTCCTGGGCGGCTATTCTGCCATCGTAAGCAAGGGTATGAGCAAGAGCGATGAGCTTCTTATCCGTTCTATCCCTCAGGCGATGGCACAGACCGATTTCGTCTGCAGCTCAGTCAATGTGGGTTCTACCAAGACCGGTATCAACATGGATGCTGTCCGCCTGATGGGCGAAATCGTAAAGGATACAGCCGAGGCAACCAAAGACAGAGGTTCTCTGCTGCGCCAAGCTCGTTGTTCTCTGCAATGCGCCAGACGACAATCCGTTCATGGCTGGTGCCTTCCATGGTGTTTCTGAGGCCGATGCGGTAGTGAGTGTCGGTGTCAGCGGTCCTGGCGTTGTAAAGTATGCATTGGAGAAGGTAAAGGGTGAAAGCTTCGAGGTTCTTTGCGAAACCATCAAGCGCACCGCCTTCAAGATTACCCGTGTAGGTCAGTTGGTAGCCAAGGAGGCTTCACGCCGTCTGAACGTACCTTTCGGCATCATCGACCTTTCATTGGCTCCTACCCCAGCTATCGGTGATAGTGTAGCCGATATTCTCGAGCTCATCGGTCTTGAGCATGCCGGTGCTCCTGGTACCACAGCAGCTCTTGCACTCCTGAACGACCAGGTTAAGAAGGGCGGTATCATGGCTTCTTCTTATGTAGGTGGTTTGAGCGGTGCCTTCATCCCTGTCAGCGAAGACCAGGGTATGATCAACGCTGTAGAGGCAGGTGCGCTGACCATCGAGAAGCTTGAGGCGATGACTTGTGTCTGCTCAGTAGGTTTGGATATGATTGCCATCCCTGGCGATACTCCAGCCACCACCATTTCCGGTGTCATTGCCGACGAGGCTGCCATCGGTATGGTTAACCAGAAGACTACTGCCGTACGTATCATCCCAGTTGTGGGCATGAAGGTAGGCGGACAATGTAGATTTTGGCGGTTTGCTCGGTCATGCTCCAATCATGCCTGTAAACCCATTCAGTTGCGAAGCATTCGTAAACCGTGCCGGTCGTATTCCGGCTCCAATCCACAGTTTCAAGAATTAAACTGTTTTGATTCAAAATACCAATCCCCCATCCTGCTTTCTCAAGCGGGCTGGGGGATTTTTTCATTGTATAATCACTTATCTATCTTCTAAAGCGGTTCATCATGACAAAACATAGGTGGATAGATACTCAGAAAATCAACTACAGATATTTAAATCCAATCCTTAAATAAGACGGAAGCTCCCCCAAAAGTCAAAAGAATCGGGAAAAAGAAAAATAAAGGGTGAGACTTCTCCCACCCTTTATCTGATATTATAAAAAAAGTTTGTCTAAAGTAAATTACAAACGTTTAAAGTTTTTCAGCTCTTCTTTCCATGCAGAATAAGCCTCGAGATAAGCAGAACGGTTAGCCTCATCAGGATCTATGACTGCAAGTTTCTTCAATGAAGCAAAAGCCTCATTATGATCCTTATAGATACCGGCACCAATACCAGCACCCTTAGCTGCACCTACACTACCATCTGTCTCATAAAGTTCGATAGTAGCACCACTCACACCCGCCAAGGTATCTCGGAACAACGGACTGAGGAACATATTAGCCTTACCTGCATGAATATTCTTGATATCCATACCCATCTGCTGCATGATTTCCATTCCATAGCAGAAACTGAAGACGATACCCTCTTGTGCTGCACGAACAATATGAGCACGATTATGCTTATTAAAGCTGATGCCACGAATAGAACAACCAACTTCCTTATTCTCTAATACACGCTCAGCTCCATTACCAAATGGGATAATCTTAACACCATCACTACCTATTGGTACAGAAGCTGCAAGATCATTCATATCCGCATAGCTTACATCTGGAGTGATATTTCGATGAACCCACGCATTCAAGATACCAGTTCCATTGATACACAACAATACACCAAGACGGTCAAGGTCTGTAGTATAATTAGCATGAGCAAAAGTATTGACACGGCTCTTTGGATCATAGTTAACATCACCCAATACACCATATACAACTCCTGATGTACCTGCAGTACTTGCTATTTCACCCGGATTGAACACATTCAGACTCACAGCATTATTTGGCTGGTCACCCGCACGATAAGATATTGGTGTACCTTCTTTCAGACCAAGTTCTTCAGCTGCCGCTTTACTTACTACACTCTGTACAGAGAAAGTAGGAACAATATCAGCCAGAATGCTTTCATCGAAGCCAAAGTAATCAAGCAGGAATTTAGCAGGCTTTTTCTGGTTAAAGTCCCACATCATACCTTCAGAAAGACCACTGATAGTAGTCTTAACTTCACCTGAAAGTTTCATTGCCAGATAATCACCAGGAAGCATAATCTTATCAATCTTATCAAACAGTTCCGGTTCATTATCCTTTACCCATGCAAGTTTAGATGCAGTAAAGTTTCCAGGAGAATTGAGCAGATTACGCAAGCAGAAGTTCTCACCTAAATCATGAAAAGCCTTCTCGCCGTAAGGTACGGCACGAGAGTCGCACCAGATGATACTAGGACGCAAAACTTGCTGATTCTTATCAACACAAACCAAGCCATGCATCTGGTACGAGATACCAATAGCAAGGATATCTTCACCCTTGGCACCAGATTCTGCCATGATTTTCTTAAGCGCCAGCTTAGCATTATCCCACCACATCTGAGGATCCTGCTCTGCCCAACCGGTCTTTACAGCCATAATGGGTGCTTCATGATCCGGATAGAATGCAGAAGCTACGATTTCTCCATTGTCAACATCAGTAAGCGAAGCCTTTACAGAACTTGAGCCTACGTCAAAACCTAATAAATATCTACTAGCCATAGTTTATTCGTTTATATGTTTATTGTTTAACTTTTATCAGTTTTTATAAAGTCT
>ENA-OQHU01000097-OQHU01000097.1-human-gut-metagenome-genome-assembly--contig:-NODE-97-length-12937-cov-1.974083_pt1 | contig 12937 bp, 14 predicted proteins | sample MGYA00242568_ERZ504729 | MGnify/ENA primary metagenome ERZ504729 (study PRJEB26092, sample SAMD00036223) | human gut metagenome | host: Homo sapiens | study: EMG produced TPA metagenomics assembly of... | reverse complement strand
GCAGCTCCAGGGCGGGAGCAGGCGTTCGTTCCACAGACCTTGCAGGTTGGCAGGTACTCCTGGTGTACGTGAACTGGAAATGAGCAGGTAGCGGCCATATTGAAAATACAATGCTTCCAGTTCCGGATTCCTTTGTGACTTGTCTGTATATTGCAATAGCTGTTCGTCGGTAGGCAGGGCTGCAATGGCCTGGTCTGTCTTACCGAGGTGAAGTTCTACGCGGTCGAAGAAAGATTTGTAGTCTGCCACGTGTGCATTCTCCAATTCCTCAAACGTTTTCTTTGCTGCCCGTTCCATGCGTCGTGTTACCAGGTTCCGGTAGTCGCGTCCTTCTTTCATGGGGTCCTTGTCGAAGCCGTTGAAGCTGGTGACGTTGGCTATCAGAATCAAGGCTTCTTTTCCGCCTTTCACCTTCAGTTCGCCCGATGGAAAGCTTTTGACCTCACTCTGAGGAGCTATGACCCGAATCAGTGTGCGGAAATGCGTTCCCCGTTCCGGATCATACAGATGCTTGTTGTTTACTTCGTCAAAATATACGGGATAGGAATGATAGGCGGCATACCCTTCGGCAGAAATTTCATTACCGTTGGCCGTAGTAGCGTGCGGCAGAAGCGAGTTGAACGAAAGAGTGGCTTGCAGCCCTTTGTGCACTTTCCGTCTGCAGGCGCAGTACAATCACCGAGTCGGGGGCTGACGCAAATAATCGCAGGCAAAATCTTTTCCGTTTCTCTGGTAAGCAGTCCGTGCCATGGCCCGGCTGATGTCCAGTGTCCGTTGATAGTGGCTTACCTTAGCCGGTTCGGCAGAATAAGTAATGGAAAGTTGGCCTAGCGGCTGATAGTTTTCGCTGTAGTGTCCCTGTACTTTCCGTTGGACACGGTCGGCTCCCCGGTAATCTTCCTTGTCAAGCAAGGCACGGATTTCTGGAATGGCCTTATAGGCATCGGGAGTTGTGACTTTCCGGTCGGGTTCTCCGGTCCATAGGGTGATGTCGTTCAGAGAGAGTACGTCCTTGTCGGTTCCTCCGTAAAGAATAGCTCCCATCGTACCGTTTCCGATGACGAGTGCTTCTTCAAAAAATTCAGCAGGACGATTGTAGTGCAGCACTAAATTTTCTTGTGCTGTAAGATAAGAGACAGGTAAGGAAAGGATACAAGTTGTGGCAACAATGCCTTTCCAGTTCCTTTTAAAGTTACTTTTCATAGTCTATGTGTTAATAAAGAAAATCAGTCGCAAGTTATCAAGAAATATCCGTACGGGCAAAATTAAGGCATGAAAAGTGAGGTGAAAAATACAAACAGAAAACGCCTTTGCGTTTTATCTCAAACGTAAGTGCATTTGAAATGAAACGCAAGGGCGTTTGCATTAAAAACGTAAAGGCGTTTTGTGTGAAACTCTTTGGCGTTTTGAGCGGGATACAAAAGAGCTTTTAAATTCTTCCGAAACCTCATAAAAAAGCCTTTCCATCATCGCGATGAAAAGGCTTCTTTTTATTCTTTCCAGAAAAATAATCAATTATTTTTTCTTGTGGTTTGCATAACGGCTCATGAACTTGTCCACACGTCCTGCAGTATCCACCAGCTTAGACTTACCAGTGTAGAACGGGTGAGATGAGCTAGAGATTTCCAGCTTAACCAACGGATAAGTTTCTCCTTCGAATTCAATTGTGTCTTTAGTAGCACAAGTTGAACGAGACAGGAACATGTCGCCGTTTGACATGTCTTTAAATACTACCGGACGGTAATTTTCAGGATGAATACCTTTTTTCATTTTTCTTTTTATTTTATTGGGTTATTAAAATTAGACGTCATGGGGATGGCTTGCTGCATCATTTCGTGTCCCTTATCGGGCATGCCCATTATAGCCTGTTATCAATTTCAGGCTGCAAAGTTACGCTTTTTTCCTGAAACCACCAAATATTTCTTCTTCTTTTTAAGAAATATTTTGGAAAAGAGCATATTACGTAGGTTCTCAAGTTATGACAGGCGATGTGTTCTGTTAGGTGTTTAAGAAAAAATCCCCATCGCCTCTGTTTGTGTAGAGGACGATGGGGGTCAGTATTTTTTCTAATACATAATATCTACTAGGGGAATTACTTTGCGTATACGATTTCCATCTTGGCAATACGGAGCTGAACGCCACCGCCTGTACCATCGAAGGTATTTGTATAGGTTGCTGTATTTCCTGAGAATACTACTGTAGCAGTTTTGTTACCTACAGCATTCCACTTCTTGTTTGTATCGTATGTGCAAGTAAAGATGATCTTTGCGATAGGCTTGCTGGCCGTGAAAGTCATCTTGTTGTTTGCATAGATACGCAACTCTTTAAACTTTGTGTTGTAAGCAGGAGGGGTTGTACCGCTGTTTTTGTCAAATGCGATAACTGTGCCGTCAGACAATTTGATCTCTGTAAGAGTATCATCAGGTTTCAATGCGCTGATGTCGTCAATCTTAAGGCTTTCGCCGGCTGTTACACCGCTGTTAGCCAACGTTACGGTCAGGTCGTTGATAGTAATACCTGCGTTTGTTTCTGGGGCTGGGTCTGGCTTAACCTCACCGCCGCCTGTACCTTCACCTTCAATCTTAACGATAGAGCTGGTCTTGTCAACCTCCATGATATCATTTCCGTTCTTGTCGGTGAACTTCATGATCTTACCCAGGATAGTAACCTTCTGACCCACCTTCAAATCTTCCTTAGAAGCGAAGTCTGCGCCGTTCAGTCCCTTACCAGAGTAAACCTGCATGTCCTTGCTCTTGCCATCGTCTGAGATGTAATAGGTGATGCTCTTGTATTGGTCATTATAGAAAGCAACATCTGAGATGATACCTGTCAGGTAAACCTGTGCGGTAGGCGCTGTGCCAGCTTGATGGCTGCGATAGCTTCTGCCACGTTGTATGGGTCACTGAGAGAACCCTTACCAGTTGTTGGAGTATCAGGAGATGTAGTTCCTGTGTTCTCGATAGAGATGATGGTGCTGTTCTTGTCGATTTCATTGACAATAGTGCCATCATTCTTCGTGAATGCCTTGACGATTCCTTTTACTACTACGGTCTGACCAACTTTCAAGTCATCCTTGGAAGAGAAGTTTGCACCATCCTTGCCTTTGCCAGAGTATACTTCGATAACATCTGAAGAGCCCTCGTCTGCGATGTTATATGACAAACTGCTATAGGTTGCGTTGAAGAAAGTTACGGCTGTAATCTTACCCTTTACGCATACAGCTGTAGAAGGTGCTGTACCTGTCTTGATGAGGGCGATGGCTTCTGTTACAGTATATGGATTGCTTTCAGAACCCTTTTGGTTAGGATCTGTGTTTCCTGGAGTCTCAGGCTTAGTAGGCAGTGTATAAGGCTCTGGTACGTCCTCACAGCTGCTGAATGTGAAGGCTGCCATAGCCGCCATCAAAACTGAAAATATATACTTTTTCATATTATTGTCTTTTTTAAATATTGTTACTATATTGATAATCAGTAATTACTTGATAGAGATGAGATTGCCACCCTTAATCTCTTTGGTGCCGTTATAATCAAGCAGGGTGCCTGATACAACCACCTTCTTGCCTGGTACAAGGATACCCTTGGTTTCCTCTGTCCACTTTGCACCATCGATGTTGAAGCAACGGAATACATCGAGAGTCTTGCCTTCTGTATCCTTACCGTCGTCAGAGATAACGAATGTAGCGTTACCATACGTGCCAGTATCTACATCTTTCACCTTTACGATGATACCGGTAGCATAAACCTTAGCATCGCCTGCTGTACCGGCATTGATCTTCTCCAGTGCCTGAGCCACGGTATAAGGCTTCTCCAATGTACCGCCTGTTTCTGATGCTCTCAGATCATCCGTGCTGCGAATCACAATCTGCCAGGTGTTGCCGAATCGGGTGAAGATACCGGTGATATCGAATACACCCTGTGGAACCACCTCGTTGGCAAACTTAGAATAACCTGAGTTGCGCACTACCAGATTGCTGCTGCTGATCTTCTTGCCCGTTTCTGCATCAATCAGTTCCAGACTCGTATTGGTATCATCTGGCGCCCATACGTTTGTACCGTTGGCAGAAGCAAACTTCACTTTCTTCAGGGTCATCAACTTGCACACGTTAGCCTCCATATAGGCTGCATCAGTAAGCTTTGTCAGGTCAAACTCCTCTGGCACTACCGTGCTTGCATCCGCCTCGCCAGGGTTCAGAATCTTGAAGTGCTCGTTCCAGATGGCACGCTCTATCTTTCCTATACCCAGACTTCCATCTGAGAGCTTGGTATTCACACCGCCAATCTGAGGCAACTTCTTGTAACTTCCGATATAGAGACCCTTCAGGTTTACGAGAATCTCCTGACCAACAGGAAGATAACCTGACAGGCCGCTTCCGTTGATGGCAATGATGATTGCGCCGGATGTATCCTGTACGCTCACCTGGTTGTAGATATTGCCACTGACATCATTGCCCGTCACTACCGCCTTGATCATCATGTCCTTCTCAATCAGCTTGTAGCCATTGTCGCTGTTGATAATCGTAGCAAACTGGGTCTTCAAATCTGCTATGCTGATCACATTCTTCTCCCTCAGGCTGTTGTTGCCCCATGGAGATGCAGGCACCTTCTCGGTCAGGTCTGGGTCAGCATAACCATCGCCCATACACGACCCCAGAGTCAGTGCCAGGAATGCCAATGCTATGAATTTTATCTTTTTCATTGTTCTTTCTTTTTATTGTTATAGAGAAACGGGATTGCTCCCTGTTCTTTATGTTAAAGAGAAACTGCTCTTTAGAATCTGTAAGATACCTGGAACATGCCGTTGGTACCCCAGGTGTAATACTTCTTAGGATTCTTAGAGAACTGGTAGAGGCGTGGATTCTTCACGTTGCCGTTAGCATCCAGTGTATAGCTTGAACGTGAGTTCTGCTCATATCCGCCTGTTACGATAGTCTGGTTGTTCAGCAGGTTGGTAATCATGAGGTTGAAGTTGAGGGAACCCTTCTTCAGTCTCACGCTCTTGCCTATGCTCAGGTCAACCATCCATCCTCCGTGACCCTTCTCCTGGGCTACAGCATCCTCAGTCCAGCTCATACCGTCGAGTGTAGTAGGAGCAAAGATTTCAGGGAATGCCTTGTGGGCAGCCTGGCGGTTGGTCAGCACCTTCTCATATCTGTAGCTTGGAGAATAAGAGAGGTAGATGCGGTCGTAGTAGTTGGCATTGAGGTTGACGAACCATCCGTTTACGTGGGCATCGAGACCGATGCTTCCTACAGTGAGCGGTGTGCCACTCTCGCGCATATCCATTACGTAAGCCTTGTCCTGGTAAACCTCAGCACTCTTTGAGAGCATGTATACGGCGTTTACATTGTTGATGTTCTTCGCCTCGCTCATAGCGCCCAGGGTCTTCAGGTCGAGCCATGATGTGAGCTTGATCTTAGCGCCCACCTCTACACCATAGTATTCCTTCTTCAGTCCGGTCATGCTCACGTAGGTGAATGAGTTCTCATCATCGTTGTAGAAGTTCTGCCATTCCGTAACGTTCTCCAGTCGGCTGTAGTATCCGCTCACGTTGGCACTCAGCCATGCGTTGCGATACTGGTAACTGAATTCAGAGCTGAAGATGCGCTCGTTCTTGAGGTTAGTCACGAAGTCGTTGCTGATTTCAGGCGAGATGAAGGCTGTGCTTGCCATCGGCGCACGCAGCTCGTATCCGGCTCCTATGCTGAAAGCATGGCCTCTGCCCATATCCACGTTCAGGCTTCCCTTTACGCCACCGTCCAGGAAGTTGGCTGTGCCGCTCTTGCCCTGGCTGTTGTTCGGTGCCATACCGTTGCGCATGTAGCCTCGGCGGTTCATTCCGGTATATCCGATACGTCCGCTCAGCATCGCCTTCATGTTGTAGAATTCGGCTGTATAGGTGCTCCATGCGTTTGCCTTGTTCACATCGATGCGATAGTCGTAACCGAACTTGTCACCCTCGTAAACCAGTTTGCCTGTGTTGTTAGGACCGGCTGTGTTCAGATCGTACTGCACACGTGGGTCGGTCTTAGGATAATCGCCCAGGGCATATGTGTTGATGTTGTGGAAGATGGCACCGCCCAGCATGTCTTCCAGTGTCTGATAGTGCTGGTTGGTACTCTTTCCGAGCATGATACCCGTAGCCAGGTTCGATTTCTTGGTCAGCTTGGTGTTCAGAACGGATGACAGGCTCAGGGTCAGGTTGTCGTTGTGCTTAGCCTGAACATAGTATAGCAGATCCTGTCCGTTCTTGGCTGCCTGCTGGTTGGCATAGTACAGGCGGTTCCAGTTAATCTGTCGGTTCTGCTTGCTTGCCTGCCAGTAGTTTACGGCGTTGTTCCAGTTTTCCCAGGTATACATGTTGTTGCCGTTCTTGTAGTCGCCCCATACATAGTAGTTGGCTGATGGCATGTTCTTCCAGTAGTCTGGCTGTGGATTCTCTGCGTTGTTGTAGTTGAGCTTGGTGCTCTTGTACATAGAGTATTTTCCGAACACCGATGTGGTGAGCTTCATCTGGTCGTTGATTTCCCAGTCCCATGTAGCGATAGCCGAAGGGGCAAAGTCGTTCACTACGCGTGAGTTTCTCTTGTGTCCGTTCTGGTATCCCCAGTATGGGTTATACTGGTAGTCGTTTGCCAGCCAGTAAGCCTCGTCGGTAGATGCTCCCTGGGTACTTCTTTCTGTCGGGTTACCCCATGTGGAGAAGCTCAGCGAGTGGCCGTTCATCCACTTCTTCTGTACACCGAAGAAATAGGAGAGGGCGTTGTAGAAGGTTCCCTCTACGTATCCCTGGTTAGCCCAACGGTAGGTGAGACCGGCTGTTATTGCCCATCCCTTCTCGTTGAAGCCGCTGGAGTAGGAGTAGAGTCCGCGCAGGGTATAGTTGCGGTTGGCAACACCTACGCTGGCATACTGTCCTTCCTGCATGCTTCCGGCACGGAAATCATAGTTGTTGGAGCCTGCCATGCCGGTCATCGAATAGCCGTTGGCTTCGAAAGGCAGGGCAAAGTCTACGTTTCTGGAGAATCGGTTCAAACCGCCGATGTTGGAGAAACGGAACTGTCCGGTCTCCATATCGTTCATGGAAGCACCGTTGATATAGACATCGTTGTACTTCTGGTTGAAGGCACGATAGCGGAAACGTGCTGGCGAGAACAGGTAACCTGCCTGGCTCGCGTATACGTTGCTGGTAGAATTGAGGATGGTGACATTGGATGACATGTCATCGTCCTCGCCCAACTGTGCCTCGGAGAAGGTGAAAGCATTCTCGTCAAGTCCCTGTGCTATGTTCTGGTCAGTCTTTTCGTTCTGAGCCATAGCCAATGAACATGAGAAGAGTGCTAACATTGCTAAGTTTACTTTCTTCTGCATAGTTTATATGTATTAAGTATTAATAAACCGGCAACAGTAGTCTCTTTGAGCAGTGATGATATATGTCCCGCTAGGTCTTGTTTGGGCGATAAGGGGACTTACCGTGTCCCTGGTCTTGTGTCTTCTGTTCCGATTCAATGTGTTTAATGCTGCAAAGTAACAAAAAATTTTTGAAAAATGAATTTATTTATGTTAAAAATGTATGAAAACTGAAAAAATATTCGTTTTTATGGAGATATTTCCGGTTTTTTAGGTATCTTTGCTGCCTGTTACCTCACCGCGTTAAGGTGAACATATATAATTAGGTATACATTAATATTTAATATTAGTATGAGAAAACATTTGCTCTTGCTGGCTGCCCTCCTCATGATTGGGTTGGGCGCTACGGCACAGAAAAAGAAGTCGCAGACTTCCGGTAACAAGCAGTATCAGGTGTATGCTGTGGGTTTCTATAACCAGGAGAACCTCTTCGATACCTGCCATGATGCCGGTAAGAATGATTATGAGTATCTCCCTGCTAAGGGATGGAATGGTATGAAATATACCAATAAACTCAAGAATATGTCGCGTGCACTTGCCGACATGGGTACCGATGTGCTGCCTAACGTGGGTTGTGCCTTCATTGGTCTGGCTGAGGTTGAGAATGCCAACGTGCTGAAAGATCTCACCGCGCAGCCGCCTCTCAAGGCAAGAAACATGCAGTTCTGCCATATCGAGGGTCCCGATAAGCGAGGCATCGATTGTGCGCTGCTCTATAATCCGGCACTCTTCACGGTGAAGAATACCCGATTGGTGCCTTACGTACAGGAACTTGCCAAGGATTCTGCCTACAAGACCCGTGGTTTCCTCACCGTACGTGGTGAGTTGGCGGGCGAGGATGTGGCGGTTATCGTATGCCACTGGCCAAGCCGTTTCTCCGGTTCGTTCTATCGCGAGAGTGGAGCGCGCCAGGCTAAGGTGGTAAAAGACAGTTTGCTCCGTCTGAACCCTGAGATGAAGGTGTTCGTGATGGGTGATATGAACGATGATCCTACCAACGCCAGCATGCATAAGGTGCTGAAGGCGAAGGCTGAAATCAGCGAGGTGGGTGCCGATGAAATGTATAACCCATGGTATAACATCCTGGCCAAGGAGGGCAAGGGAACCCTGTTCTACAGCGGTTCATGGAATCTCTTCGACCAGATTGTCATCACGCCTAATCTCCTGAACAGGGATAGTAAGAACAAGGACTACAGTTCTCTGAAGTTCTGGAAGAACCACATCTTCCGCCGCGATTACCTCATCCAGCAGGAAGGTCAGTACAAGGGTGCTCCTTTGCGTACCAAGGCAGGCGGCAGATGGCTTAACGGCTACAGCGATCACCTGCCGGTAGTGATGTACCTGGTGAAGGAAAAAAGTAGAAAATGGTAGAGAATCATCCTTTTGAGCCGTGGCTGCCCGAGAATGCGCGGCTGCTGATGCTCGGCACGTTTCCGCCTGCAGCGAAGCGGTGGTGCATGCCCTGGTATTATCCCAACTTCCAGAATGATATGTGGAGGATATTCGGGATTATCTACTTCCAGGATAAGTTCCATTTCGTGGATGTAGAGAAGAGACCTACCGCCTCTATGCTATTAAGGAATTTCTCAGGGAGAAGGGCGTCGCCATCTATGATACCGCACAGCAGGTGATACGCACCAAGAATACGGCATCCGACAAGGACCTGCAGATCGTGCAGCCCGCCGATCTCGACGGCATGCTCCGCCAGCTGCCCCATTGCAGGGCGGTGCTTACAGCCGGCCAGCTTGCCACGAAGGTATTTTCAGAACACTTCGGCATCAAGGAAAAGCCTGAGATGGGAGGCTATGCAGAATTCCAGTTCGAAGGCCGCAGACTCCGTCTGTACCGCATGCCATCCAGTTCCCGTGCCTATCCTATGGCAGTGGAGAAGAAGGCTGAATTCTACCGCAAGATGTTTGATGAAATCTTATAGAAAGAATATGAAAGATAAAGTGACCGTTATTGGCATTGCGGGAGGCACAGGCTCCGGCAAGACTACTGTGGTGAAGAAACTCGTAGAAGTGCTGCCGCCTCATTATGTGGCTGTGGTGCCCCTCGATTCATATTATAACGATACCTCGCAGATGACCGAGGAAGAACGTCATCGGATCAACTTCGACCACCCGTCGGCATTCGATTGGAAGCTTTTGCACCAGCAGCTCGCTGATCTGCGTGCTGGCAAGGCGATAGAACAACCCACCTATAGTTATATCAAATGCAACCGTGAACCGGAAACGATTCACGTTGCCCCCAAGCCGGTTGTGATTATCGAAGGCATCATGACGCTGGTGGACAAGAAGTTGAGAGACCTGATGGACCTGAAGGTGTTCGTGGATACCGATGCTGATGAGCGCCTGATACGCAACATTCAGCGTGATACCATCGATAGGGGTCGCACCGTATCGATGGTGGTAGACCGATACCTCAAGGTCCTGAAGCCGATGCACGAGCAGTTTATCGAACCGACCAAGCGCTATGCTGACATCATCATTCCGCAGGGTGGCGAAAACCTCAAGGGCATCGGTATCCTCTGCAAGTATGTAGAGGGACTGGTAGAGAAATAAAAATATTTTTGCTCAAGCATTGCATTTCTTTAATGCAACAAAGTTTAATTAGGAAACAGGGCGGCCTTCTTCTTGAAAAGAGGTCCGCCCGCTTTGTTTTTATCCCGGTCGGGCTATTCAAGTAGTTCAGTTAGCTAATTCAAGTAGTTCTGTCAGCGAATTCAGCCGTCTCAATAAGCCTACGGATACGTCTGCGCTAGCCGACGCAGTAATATCCGTACCCGACGCAGTAATATCCGTACCCCGACGCAGTAATATCCGTACCCCGACGCAGTAATATCTGTATCCCGACGCAGTAATATCTGTATCCCGACGCAGTAATATCTGTACCCCGACGCAGTAATATCCGTGAGCCAGCGCAGCACAACGTGTGGGCCGTTTTCGCCAGGTCCCATAACCATATTCTGCAAAGATCTTCTTGCTTTTTGCAAGAAGATAAGCTGAAAAACGTGATAGATGAAGGCTATTAGTGATGGATAGCGTGATGGATATTGTAAACATTTTGTCCATCCATCACGCTTTTCTAAATAGATAATTCTCTTATTATCAGGTGATTAATATTTTGAAAAGAGAAAAAGTGAGGGGTGTGAGGGATAAAACTTAAAAGATTATTCCTCTTCCTCCTTCTCAAAAGCCTCTACGAAAGGCTGATGGAAACCCTGGAAGATGCGGAGATACTCGGCTCGCACCTCATCGCTCTCCTCAAAAAGATTCAACTCGCCACGCTTGTGAGCCTTCAGCATACTGCTGTAACGGCGAATCTTACGCTTGTAGTTCCTTGCCATCAATGCATCTGCCTGAACAGGATTCTGACTGACATACGAAAAGGCACAAAGTTGCTTCATGAACATGTCGAACACCGGATTTTCATGACTCCAGTCGTCCTCACTCAGCCAGAACCACTGGAAATGATACTTCTGTTCCAATGCCATCAGATGCTGCCCCAGCTCGTCAATCTCCATGCCCTTCTGCATCTGCTCCTCAGCAAATGCTACCAGAGATGCCGCATCTACATTCAACTCAACCTCGTGAGACAGCGTGGTGCCCTCAATCTGAATGCGCCAACGGTGATTCCTATTCTTGATGAGCGCAGAATTCGTGTTCATGAGCAACTCAGAAAGCTTGCCCTCGGTAGGAATCTGATCTACTACCGAAAGACGGTCGCGCTGGTTGCGAACCACCAGCTGATGGTCCTCATGGCGCAATACACACATGTAAACCAGCCTGTTGCTGTCGAGCTGAAGGGTGAAACGGTCGTTGTTGTCATCGCCCACAAATTCGTAGGTGTAGTCATCCACCTTATCCTGCGGAATGCTCAGCTCGCCATGCACCTTGTTGCCCTCGGCATCGTAGAGCGAGAAACCGATGTAAGGAATCTGAAGACGGAGGACAACCGGATTGCCGCCGTCCTCAGGAATCAGGGTAACAGCCAGTCCGTCATCGCCGAAATCATCCTTGCGGCATACGAATCCGTCATCCGTCTTCTCAGCCTTCTCCACCTTCACCTCGCCGTGGCGCCACCAGAAATCGAGGTGATGGTCTGGTCGTCCTCAGCGGCTACACGGATGAAATCCTCGATGTCCTGACCCAGGTAAATCACCTTGGCAGGCTCAATCTCCTCATCGTCATCGCCCAGCGCTCGCACCCACATCTCGCCCGGAACAGGATCATCTTCCCATTCGGCATCAGCAGGGGCTGCAGTAGATTTGAAAACGAGGAAAACCATTCTTTCTTCTTCCCTCGTGCCATCTTCGCGGCACGTGAAGCACTTCGCCTCCTTAGGGATGAAGAATGGGGTTAACAGGTACGGGTTTTTGCATAATGCGGTATACTCTACCTCGGTCCATGCCGGGAGAGCGTGTGTATTTGTCTTGTCTGTCATATTCTCTTGTTGCATATAATTCTTGAGTTGGTCCTATTTCTTTTCATCATCGGCGTGTGTGGCAGGACGAGGGGGATGTTGATCCCAAAAAACGGTTGCAAAGGTAATGCAAAATCGAGACACTACAAAATATATCACCTATTTTTTTAATTATTTTACGATTCAATATTTGGTGCTTCCAAAAAATAGTTGTAGTTTTGCATCTGAAATAATGAATAGAAAGATGAAAGTCAAGACAATACTCACACTGGCGCTAGCCGCCACAACCCTCGCAGCATGTCACAGGGGAAAGAAACCACCACGTATGGACAATTCGAAACTCGCCATCAGCTCTCGAAACCGGCTAAGGGCGACAGGGCTATCTACGGACTTGCCTGCCTGGGCTGCTCGGATACCGCGCTGGTGCTGCTGCCCAACGGAGGCGGTGACCCCGTGAGATACAACATTCTGGATGCCACTCGCAACCATCAGGTGTTTGGAGATATAGAGGTGGGCGACTGGGTTTGCGTGATGCCATGCGAGGAGAAGGATGAGAAGAACCGTGCCGACATGGTGATAGACCTGGACCAGCTGAAGGCCACCTGGACCTATCCGGTGATGCCGAAGCTGCGCGATGTATCGCATCTGAGCAAGCGCCAGCAGGCGAGAATCCTTGCCAACATGCCTGACAGCATCGTAGAAACCTATATGGTGCCGCGCCAGTATGGCTTCACCCTGAAGCGCATGAGCGAGGCGATGGCCGTGGGCAGGGTGATGATAAACAAAGATGTGGACGACGACAGCCCGGTAGAATATCCTGATGTGCCTCAGTATACGGAATGGCATGCCTATAACGGCAAACTGATTCTGGTGCAGGGCCACCGCGAGCTGGATGGCGTGGTGCTCAATGAGAAGACGAAGCGCGATACCTTCACCTTTGTATATATCCTCAAATCCGCAACCTATAGGGTTTAGTGGTATTTTGCTTGCAAAGCGACAAAATTCATTTTATTGTACATATTTCTTGCACAACAGAAATGTCGCAGACACAAAATCCCCTTACCCCATAAAGCGACTTGAGGTAATACGCTGGTTTAACCAGAAAA
>ENA-OQHU01000095-OQHU01000095.1-human-gut-metagenome-genome-assembly--contig:-NODE-95-length-13411-cov-2.380157_pt1 | contig 13411 bp, 8 predicted proteins | sample MGYA00242568_ERZ504729 | MGnify/ENA primary metagenome ERZ504729 (study PRJEB26092, sample SAMD00036223) | human gut metagenome | host: Homo sapiens | study: EMG produced TPA metagenomics assembly of the... | reverse complement strand
TGCAAAATAAAAACAAACAAATTCTGAATGACATGGCAAAAGTACAAATAAATCATGAGAAACTCACTCCTTTTGGGGGAATTTTTTCGATTATGAAGCAATTTGATGCTCTTTTAGCTCAAACCATATCGTCTTTTATGACAACTTGTACTTTGCCATCAGCATTGGGCATATTATAAAGAAGAAATTGTATCTCGTTACTCATAATTTATTACTTTAGATGCAAAGTAAGTGATTTATTTTTATAACAATGTGCCTATAGTGTAATCTTTAACAAGATATAACAAAAAACGCTTGTGTTATAGCATGTAATAGTGTGAAAGAATGTAAAATGAGCCCTTGCTTTTGGCTGTTACTATAGATTAGCATTGAAATATGTTGTCAAAATGTTGGCAATTTCTAGAAACAAAAAATCCTAACCGCTTATTATCAAGCAGTTAGGATTTTCTTCGGTGCGCCTGATAGGACTCGAACCTACACGGCCTAAACCACTAGATCCTAAGTCTAGCGCGTCTACCAATTTCGCCACAAGCGCATTCTTGGGTGCAAAGATACAATAATAATTTGAATAAAAAGAATAAAAAATGAAAAAAATGATGGTTTTACTTGCTTTTTATGAGAAATAATGGTAATTTTGCAAACAGATACTGTTCTATTTTTATTTTGCAAAAATGAAGGCAGAATGGTAAGGACAGATAAAAACTAAATAACAGGAATATGAAAAAAATATGGGTTATGATGCTGGCTACATTGATGGTTTCTTTCACGATGATGGCTGGAAATGTGAAGAAATCAACTACTCTTCCTATTGTGGGAGAGGTCGTAAAGGCTTCTCATCCGATGATTCAGTATGTTGGACGTGTGAGTTTTGCTAAGAATCCTGACGTAGCCAGTTTCAATTATCCGGGAACTACGATTGAGGCTAGTTTCCAAGGTTCTTCTCTGAAAATGCTGTGTCGCCCGAAGACTGGATATTTCATGGCACAGATTGATGGTTGCGAACCTTTCAAAGTGGGCTTTAATGCCGAACGCGATTCGGTTGTTACCCTGGCTGCGGCTTTGCCAAGGGGGGGGCATCATGCTAAGGTGATGTATGTGATAGAAGGTTTGTTCCGTAAACCGGAATTCAGGGGATTTGTTCTTGATAAGGGATGTCAGCTCGTTGAGGCTCCGGCTCTCCCGGAACGGAAGATTGAATTTATCGGAAATTCAATCACCTGCGGTTATGGCGTAGAAAGTATCAACATGTCTGATCCTTTTGAGGATGAAACGGAGAACCATTGGCTTACTTATGCCAATATCGTAAGTGACAGTCTGAAGGCTCAGCATACTTCTATCTCCCGCAGTGTATCGGTGTATATCGTAATTATAATGGTCCGAAGACAGGTGATGCCGATAACATGCCTTGGCAATATGAATATACCTTATTTGACCAGCATGATGAAAAATGGGATTTTGCCAAGTATCAGCCTCAGTTAGTCTGCATCAATCTGGGTACGAACGATCTTTCTACCGAGAATTATGATATTCAACTCTACGAGAAGAATTATCGCATGTTTATTAAAACGGTACGTAGCAAGTATCCTCATGCAAAGATTGTGATGTTGACAGGTCCGATGCTCGGCGAGAAGGAGAGTAGCAAGCAGCGAACTGTGCTTGATAGAATCTGTGCTGATGCCAATAAAACTGATAAGAACATTTACCGTTTCGATTTCAGTTTCCAGAAAGGAGATTTAGGTTATGGCGCCAGCTGGCATCCTAGTATGTTGCAGCATCGGAATATGGCAGCAGAATTGCTTCCGTTCCTGAGAAAACTGATGAATTGGAATTAAATGAAATTGCATGTTTATCAAACAAAATTATATGATAACAATGAACACAAAAAATCTATTATTGTTGGCATCTCTTACATTGGCGATGCCTCTGACAGCACAGACTCCGCAAGAGGATTTCAAGCGGGATATTACGCTTTCGGGTAGTAACTATGTAGCTTATCGTGGTCCTCAGAAGCAGTTGACTGCGGCTCCTAAAGGTTATAAGCCTTTCTATCTGAGCCATTATGGCCGGCATGGTTCCCGCTATATGATAGGCAAGAAGGCTTATGATGTGCCTTATTTCTCTCTGCTCAAAGCGAAGCAGGAGGGCAAACTGACAGCTAAGGGCGAGGAAACGCTGGCTAAGGTGAAGATGATTCGTGAGGAGGCGAAGGGGCGCGATGGTGAACTGACTCCGCTCGGAGCTCTCCAGCATCAGGGTATCACCAGAAGAATGATGGAGCGATTCCCTGAGATTTTTGCCGGTAATACGAATATTGAGGCCCGAAGTACTTTGGTAATCCGATGTATCCTCTCTATGGAGAACGGTTTGCAGCAGATGCTTCGCATGAATCCGAAACTTCATATCTTCCATGATGCCAGCGAGCATGATATGTATTATATGAACCAAGACGACAGATACCTGGATAGCTTGAAGCATAGCGTGGGTATCAAGGTGGCACTGCAGGAATTTGCACAGAAGCACGTTAGCTATAGCCGTGTGATGCAGGAACTGTTCAACGACCCTGCCTGGGTGAAGCAGAATATCAACCAGGGTGACCTGAACAGAAAACTTTATAAGATGGCAAGCTCAATCCAAGGCACGGAACTGAGGGGCAAGGTTTCGCTCTATGACCTCTTTACGGAGGAGGAACTGTATCAGAACTGGCTGAATGCCAACATCGGGTGGCAGATGGCTTACGGCAATTCGCCTTATACGGGCAATGTGCAGCCATTCTCCCAGCGCAATCTCCTGAGAAACATCATCCAGAAGGCGGATAGCTGCATCGCTCTTCCGCATCCGGGAGCTACATTGAGATATGGACACGATACGATGGTTACTCCGCTTACCTGTTTGTTGGATTTGAATGGATATGGCGAAGAGATTAAGGATCCGGAGAAGATTGCTTCTCAATGGTGGGATTATAAGATTACTCCGATGGCTACGAATTTGCAGTTTGTTTTTTATAGAAACAAGGCGAATGATGTGCTGGTGAAGGTGCTTTTGAATGAAGACGAGGCTACTTTGCCTATCAAGAGCGATGTGGCACCTTATTACCACTGGAATGACTTCAGGGAGTATTGCCTGAAAAAGCTGGCGGGGTATAAAAGGTAAAAATGAAGGCTACTGACTGCTGGGGACAGGCGATGGAATCGCCTGGAACGGGGGCAGAGGGGGACTGGCTTCTTTTTTGCTGAACGCGAAATGCTAAAGCGCGAAATGCAAATGGCTAGATAATAAAAAAAGGGCTTAAGCTTTTTGGGCTTAAGCTCCTTTTTTATGATGGGCGCTTTCCTTGCGCTTTCTTTTTCGCTTTCTTAGCGCTTTTTATTGCTTCGATAACCAGTCTTTATCCTTCTGGTCTTCTTCGAAATCTTTTTCTGAGAAGAGGTTGGTCTGACCAGTCAGTTCGTCAATCACCTGTTGCTCGCTTTTGCCAGCATCTGGATCAAGGTTTTCACCTTCATTCTCTGAGTCAGAACCATCCGGTTCCTCATCATTATCCTCAGAAGGAGGTTCTGGGAATCGGGTTGGTTCCAGTTCCTCGATACTTTCAATCTTCCATGTCGTGAGGCGCTTACCCTTTGCCTTGAAACTCTTCTGCGCAATGAACTGCTCGGCATCGATTTCTTCGGCAGGACGGATGGCATCCACACCGCCATAAGTAACCTTGATGCGTGGATAAACCGTATCGGTAAGCAAGATGAGCTTGCAGTTAGGGTTTTCTCCCATGAAATTCTGATGGCGCTTGGTGGCATCCATCGTGAATCGCTTGATGTATGGATATCCCTGATTGTCGGCATCGTAGAGAATTGCTGTCCATATCTTATGTTCATCCCATTTCTCTAAGCGGATGATGTTGTCCTCGTAGTGGTTGTTGACATCGAAATTGGTGATGTAGAATTCACCGTTGTCGAGTACTACCAAGATAAATTCATCATCATTGAATTCGCCCAGGAAGCGGCCGTTCTCATCGTAGTTGATGCGGTTTACGTCTGGGTCGAACCAAACCTTTCTGCCTCCTAACGTGCTGTGGCCGTGACTCTTCAGACCGATGCGGCGAATGGTGCGCTTGGTAAGGAGATTACCTTTGGCTGCACGTCCCTTGATCAGAATGTCTGAGAAATCCTTCTCCAGGAAGATGCTTTGGCGCTTCTTCGTCAGGTCGGGCTCCATCGTACACTTGATGATTTCTGCCTCTCCATTCGGGTTGGCGGTGAAATAGATAACGCGGCTGCCAGCTGTGCCCTGAGTGATGTCATACAACTTGTCGCGGGTCATGGCGGTTACATTGAATCGCTTGATGAAGTAATCGCCTTGTTTGCCGTCGCGGTAAACACAGTTGTAGATGGTGCGCTTGTCGTTCTTCTTGAATACCTGTACATGGAGGATATTCTTGCCAACGAATATTTTGTCGGCTACCTTGGTGACTTTAAACTTACCATCCTTATAAAAGATGATGATGTCATCGAGGTCGGAGCAGTTGCATACGAATTCATCCTTCTTCAACCCTGTACCAACGAATCCTTCCTGACGGTTGATGTAGAGCTTCTGGTTAGCCTCTACCACCTTAGTCACCTCAATGGTATCGAAGTTTCTGATTTCTGTTTTGCGAGGATGGTTCTTTCCATACTTGCCCTTGAGATATTCAAACCAGTTGATGGTAACATCGGTCATGTGAGCCAGGTCGTTCTCAATCTCAGCAAGTTCAGCCTTAATTTTCATCAGCAGTTCGTCTGCCTTATCCTTATTATATTTAAGGATTCGCTGCATCTTGATTTCCAGAAGTTTGAGGATGTCCTCGCGGGTAATTTCCCGATGGAAGGCATATTCTACCATACCCTTACCGTCTACTTCGGCAGTAAAGAGTTTGTCTTTGAATGGTTCGAGTTTTGAGTCGATGAAGGCAACAACCTCATCCTGACTCTTACTCTGCTCAAACTTTCGCTCCTTGTAGATGCGTTCTTCGATGAAAATCCGTTCGAGAGAAGAGAAGAAGAGCTGTTCCTCCAATTCACCCTTTCTGATCATCAGTTCCTTGCGCAGCAATCCCATAGTGCGGTCTACGCTGTGGCGCAACACATCGCTGATAGTGAGGAAAACAGGCTTGTTGTCTTCGATGACACAGCAGTTGGGCGAGATGTTGATTTCGCAATCGCTGAAAGCGTAGAGTGCATCCATCGTTTTATCTGATGAGGTTCCTGGTGCCAGATGCACAAGAATCTCAACATTTGCCGAAGTAACATCATCTACCTTGCGTGCCTTAATCTTACCCTTTTCTACCGCTTTGGTGATAGAATCGATGAGGCTGCCTGTAGTCTTGCTGAATGGTATCTCGCTGATAACGAGTGTCTTGTTGTCGAGCTTGTCTATCTTGGCTCTTACTTTCAATGCACCACCTCGCTGTCCATCATTGTATTTACTTACATCGATGGCACCGCCTGTAGGGAAGTCGGGATAGAGTTGGAAAGGCTCGCCCTTGAGATAGTGGACGGCAGCATCGCAAATCTCATTGAAATTATGTGGCAAAACCTTACTGCTCAATCCCACGGCAATACCCTCGGCACCTTGTGCCAGGAGCAGCGGGAATTTGGCAGGGAGCGTGATAGGCTCCTTGTTTCTGCCATCATAAGAGAGTTGCCAGTCGGTGGTTTTAGGATTGAAAACCACATCGAGAGCAAACTTAGAGAGGCGTGCCTCGATATATCGGGGAGCAGCGGCACGGTCGCCCGTAAGAATGTTTCCCCAGTTACCCTGAGTATCGATGAGCAGGTCTTTCTGTCCCATCTGTACCAAAGCATCTCCGATAGACGCATCACCGTGAGGGTGAAACTGCATGGTATGTCCCACGATATTGGCAACCTTGTTGTATCTTCCGTCGTCCATGCGCTTCATAGAGTGGAGGATGCGTCGCTGTACCGGTTTCAAACCATCCTCAATATGAGGAACGGCACGTTCGAGGATCACATACGATGCATAGTCGAGGAACCAGTTCTGATACATTCCGCTGAGGTGATGTACAGCAGAAGCATCGAATCGGTTCACCGGCTTATAATCGGAATGTTCTTCGGTCGAAATCTCCTCGTTGGCATCTTCCGCAGCATCCTGTTCAGATTCTGCAGAAGAATTTTCCAAATTTGGCGATTTTTCCTCTTCAAGACCGTTTTTATCTTTAATTTCGTCGCTCATATATAGCTTTTAATACTTATTTTATTAATTTATGGCAAAAATACAACAATTTTTCGAGAAAAAAGAGTATCTTTGCCGAAAATTTGAAAAAAATAAGATTTAATCATGGCACAGGAAGATGTTTTTAAGAAAATTGTAAGCCATTGCAAGGAATATGGCTTCGTGTTCCCAAGTAGTGAAATTTATGATGGCTTGGCTGCCGTTTATGACTATGGTCAGAATGGTGTTGAGCTCAAAAACAATATCAAGCAGTACTGGTGGCAGAGTATGGTGTTGTTGCACGAGAACATTGTTGGTCTCGATGCAGCTATCTTCATGCACCCTACAGTATGGAAGGCATCTGGACACGTAGATGCTTTCAATGACCCATTGATTGATAACCGCGATTCAAAGAAGCGTTATCGTGCCGATGTGCTCATCGAGGATCACATGGCTAAGTATGAGGAGAAGATTGCCAAGGAGATTGCCAAGGCTAAGAAGCGTTTCGGCGATAGCTTTGATGAGGCTCAGTTCCGTGCAACTAATCCTCGCGTTCTGGAGAACCAGAAGAAGTTTGATGATCTCCATGCCCGCTATACTGAGGCTATGCAGGGCCCTAACCTGGAGATGCTGAAGCAGATTATCGAGGATGAGGGTATTGTTTGCCCTATCAGCGGTACCAAGAACTGGACAGACGTTCGCCAGTTCAACCTGATGTTCTCTACCCAGATGGGTGCTGCCAGCGATGCTACAAGCAAGGTATATCTCCGTCCTGAGACTGCTCAGGGTATCTTCGTAGATATCTGAGTGTTCAGAAGACCGGCCGTATGAAGTTGCCATTCGGTATCTGCCAGATTGGTAAGGCTTTCCGTAACGAGGTTGTAGCCCGTCAGTTCGTATTCCGTATGCGTGAGTTCGAGCAGATGGAGATGCAGTTCTTCTGCCAGCCTGGTACTGAGATGAAGTGGTTTGAGTATTGGAAGAAGGTTCGTCTGGCTTGGCACGAGGCTCTCGGTATGGGTAATGAGAACTACCGTTACCACGATCACGAGAAACTGGCTCACTATGCCAATGCTGCTACCGACATCGAGTTTAAGATGCCATTCGGTTTCAAGGAGGTAGAGGGTATCCACAGCCGTACCAATTTCGACCTTTCTCAGCACGAGAAGTACAGCGGCCGTTCTATCAAGTACTTCGATCCAGAGAAGAACGAGAGCTATGTACCTTACGATGTAGAGACATCTATCGGTGTAGACCGTATGTTCCTCAGCGTAATGTGCCACTCTTACTGCGAGGAGAAGCTGGAGAATGGCGAGACACGTGTTGTTTTGCGTTTGCCAGAGGCTTTGGCACCTGTTAAGTGTGCTGTGTTCCCATTGGATAAGAAGTATGGTTTGCCAGAGTTGGCTCACGAAATCGTTGACGAACTGAAGTTCCACTTCAATACTCACTATGGCGATCCTAAGGATTCTATCGGTAAGCGTTATCGCCGTCAGGATGCTATCGGTACTCCATTCTGTATCACCGTAGACCACGAGACTCCAAACGATCATAAGGTAACTCTGCGTTATCGTGATACCATGGAGCAGGAGCGCGTAGCTATCTCAGATCTTCGCAGCATCATCGAGGAGCGCGTAAGCATCACTAGCGTATTGAAGAAGCTTGGCAAGGAAATCAAGAACTTCTAATTAATCAAATACATTTAGATGAATCTTAAGAGTTTGAAATATTTCTTCTTCCTCATGATGGCAGTGATCACACTGTCATCATGTAGCGAAGATGATGATAATGTCTCGGAATATGCCAACTGGAAGGAGCGTAACGAGCAGGCTTTTGCCGATACATTGGCTTATGCCAGGAAGATGGGCAAAGCTAACGGCTGGTACGTTTATAAGAACTGGACGTTCGAAAACCAGACTCCGAACAAAGATCAGAATGGTAATTTAGTGACCCTTACTTATAAGGATTGCGATAATATCATCGTTCATGTTCTGAAGCAGGGAGAGGGGAAAACTTCTCCAATCCTTACCGATTCGGTACAGGTGAGCTATCGTGGCCGTTTCATTCCTACTGATAATTATAAGGAAGGTTACGTCTTCGACCAGAGTTTTACGGGTACTTTTGATGCTGCTACAGCTAATCCTATCCGTAGTGTGGCCGGTGGATTTATCGATGGCTTTACCACCGCATTGCTCAAGATGCATCCGGGCGACCATTGGCAGGTGTTCATTCCATACCAGCTGGCTTATGGCGAGAGCGGTAATTCTTCAATCCAAGGCTATTCAATGCTCCGTTTTGAGATGGTGCTCAAGAGTTATAAGAGAGCTTCTGGCAAGAAGTGGATTACTAAATAATAAGAATAAAGATTTAGAGAAAAGTATGTGCATATGTTTGAAATGATATATGCACATATTTTTTTTGTATGAGCGATATACGAGAAATTAATTTATGCTTTATAGCAAGAAGACAGATTATTTGATGGAGTCGATTCGCCTGGGTAGGGAGATGGATCGGCGCGAGAAACTCAATCTTATTGTAGGGTTGAGTATACCTTCTATGCTGGCTCAGATTTCTACGGTGATGATGTTCTTCATTGATGCTTCTATGGTGGGGCATCTGGGAGCAGAGGCTTCTGCCAGTATCGGATTGATAGAGTCAACTACCTGGCTTATAGGTAGCTTGCTCAGTGCTGCTGCTACTGGCTTTTCTGTACAGGTAGCTCATTTTATCGGAGCTAATGATTTTGCAAATGCCCGTCAGGTGTTTCGTCATGCGCTGATTTGCGGTGTGGCGTTCAGCATTTTTGTTTCTCTTCTCTGTGTCGGCATTCATGCTTATCTGCCTTATTGGCTGGGTGGAGGTGCCGATATTGCCACCAATTCCTCTCGCTATTTTCTGATATATGGTCTAGTACTTCCATTCGTTTTCCTTTATCATATATCCGAAATGATGCTGAAATCTGCGGGCAATATGCATATGCCTAGTGTGATGGCAGTATTGATCTGCATCTGCGATGTGATATTCAATTACCTGTTTATCTATATCCTGAAGTTGGGTGTTGTGGGGGCTGCCTTAGGAACGGCGATGGCTTATGTCTGCATCTCTCTGCCTAATCTTTATCTTGCAGGTTTCAAGAATAAGATACTGAATCTCCGTCAGGACCATGTTCGTTTCCGTTGGGTCAGGTCGTATGTTCATAATGCCTGTAAAATCAGCATTCCGATAGCCATACAGAACATATTGATGAGCGGGGCGCAGATAGTGAGTACCATGATTGTGGCACCTCTTGGCAATATAGCCATTGCTTCCCATTCTTTTGCTATTACGGCAGAGAGTCTTTGCTATATGCCGGGCTATGGTATTGGTGATGCGGCTACTACTCTGGTGGGACAGACGCATGGAGCAGGGCGAGTAGGTTTGTGCAAGAATTTTGCTTATATGACAGTAGGACTTGGAATGGCTGTGATGGCTGTGATGGGAGTGGTGATGTATGTCTTTGCTCCTGAGATGATTGGCGTTCTTTCTCCGGTAGAAAGTATCCGTGAGATGGGTACCATCTGTTTGCGCATCGAGGCTTTTGCTGAACCATTCTTTGCAGCTAGCATCGTGACCTATTGTGTTTGTGTAGGAGCGGGCGATACCAGAAAACCGGCGATGATCAATCTCGGTACCATGTGGCTGGTGCGCCTCACTCTGGCTTATGCTCTTTCCAAGAGCTATGGCTTGGAGGGAGTATGGATAGCGATGGCTATCGAACTCACATTCAGGGGAATCCTCTTCCTTATCCGCCTCTTCAGAGGTTCATGGATGAAGAGTTTTCATGTAGGTTAGGATTGGTTTTCTGCCTCCAATGTTAGTTTTAGGTTAAGATTTGCATACATCGCGAAGATATTCTCTAAAATGTTTGCAAATCTTTTTTATTTTTCTTAATTTTGCATCGCAGACAGTAACCATGTTGCTGGTTTTGTCGTTATATATAGGTGAACTTGTTAAGTAGCATGATATATATATAATAAGGTATAAAGAAAGAATGATATAGAAAACAATAAATACATAAAATAATTAAAATCAGATGAAACTAAGAAAGATTTTTGCAGCAGTTGTGCTGTTCCTTTCTGCAGGTACAGCGATGGCACAGCAGATGCCAGCTATTCCGGTAGACAAGAATGTGAAGATAGGTCGTCTTGATAATGGATTGACTTACTACATTCGTCACAACAGTTATCCTGAGAATGTGGCCAGTTTCTACATCGCTCAGAAAGTGGGTTCTATCAATGAGAATGATGACCAGCGCGGTTTGGCTCACCTCTTGGAGCACCTTGCCTTCAATGGTACCGACCATTTCAAGGGCAACTCTCTGCAGGACTATCTGCAGAGCATCGGTGTACAGTATGGCCGTAATCTCAACGCCTATACAGCAGTAGAGAAGACTGTTTATTACTTCACAGATGTTCCTACTACCCGTACTACAGCCGTAGACTCCTGTATGCTTATCCTCAAGGACTGGAGTAATGGTATCAGTCTTACTGAAGATGCTATCGAGAGCGAGCGTGATGTGGTGCACAATGAGTACCGTATGCGCATTGTAGGTCAGCAGCGCATGATAGAGCGTTCACTTCCTAAGCTCTATCAGGGCGAAAAGTATGGCTACCGTTTCCCTATCGGTTTGATGAGCGTTATCGATGGCTGTAAGCCAGAAACTCTCCGTGCTTACTACCGCAAATGGTATCGCCCAGACAATCAGGCTATTATCATCGTGGGTGATGTAGATGTAAATCATATCGAAGCTAAGATAAGGAACTCTTCTCAGGTATCAAGGTACCTAAGAATGCCGCTAAGATAGAGAAGGTAGAAGTATCTGATAATGATTCAGCCATCTATGTTATCGACAAGGATAAGGAGCAGCAGGTTGATCTCTTCCAGATTTATATGAAACACAATGCTGTGCCGGATTCTCTGAAGGGCAACATGAGCTATCTCCTGAAGGGATACATGGATAACGTGATTTCTTCTATGATTGCTGCCCGTTATGCAGAGAAGGCATTGGAGCCAGACTGTCCATATCTCCAGGCAAATGCCGGTGATGGTTCATACCTGATTTCAAGCACTAAGGATGCTTTCACCCTTACCGGTGTGGCTAAGCCAGGAAAGATTAAGGAGGCTTATGCTGCTGTTCTCCGCGAGGCACAGCGTATGCATGAGTTCGGTTTCACAGCTACTGAGTATCAGCGTGCCAAGGATGAATTCATGAGCCAGGTTGACAAGGCGCTTGCCAACAAGGATAAGATGAAGAACGAGCAGTTTACCACCCAGTATGTGGATAACTTCACTTCTAACGAGCCTATTCCGTCAGTAGAAGAGGAGAGCCAGATCTGGAAGATGGTAGTTCCAAACTTGCCTCTTGAGGTTATCAACAGCTATGCCAAGCAGTTGGTTTGCCAGAGCGATACCAACCTTGTATCATTGGTTATGATGCGCGAGCAGGCTGGTGCCGTTTATCCTACCGAGCAGGAACTCTCTGCAATCGTAAAGCAGGTACGTGCTGAAAAGCTCGAGGCTTATGTGGATAATGTTAAGCAGGAACCTCTCATCGCTCAGGCTCCTAAGGCTGGTAAGATTAAGAAGACTGTTGAGAACAAGAAGTTGGGCTTCAAGGAGTTGACTCTTTCTAATGGCGCTAAGGTGGTATTGAAGAAGACCGATTTCAAGGACAATGAGATTGCTTTCGCAGCTTCAGCCAATGTGGGCTATTCTACTTTCGGCAAGGAAGACTTCCTGAATGCTGCATTTGCAGCAGATGTGCTCGATGCTAGTGGTCTTGGCGATTTCTCAAGCAATGATCTTGATAAGGCTTTGGCAGGTAAGCAGGTTGGCGTTTCGTTCAGCTTGAGTCCTTTCAATCATGGTTTGAAGGGTAATTCTACTCCTAAGGACATCGAAACCCTGATGCAGCTCATCTATCTTAAGATGACCGCAGTAAGCAAGGACCAGAAGAGCTTCGACAATATGAAGAGTATGGTGGCTACTGTTCTTGCCAACAAGAGCAACAACCCAAACCTCGTATATCAGGATTCTGTTCAGAGCACCCTCTATTTGGGTAGCAAACTTGCCCGTGTGCCAGAGGCAAGCGATATAAAGGATATCAACTACGACCGTATCCTGGAGATTGGTAAGCAGTTCTACGGCAATGCCAAGGACTTCACCTTCTATTTCGTAGGTAACTATGATGAGAAGACTCTCCTCCCACTCATCGAGCAGTATATCGCCAGTCTGCCAAACAATGGCTTCAAGCTGAAGAACAAGCAGATTCCTTATGCTAATGGTAAGGTAAGCAATGTCTTTACCAAGGCAATGGAGAACCCACAGAACCAGGCAACAGAGATCTGGTATACCAAGGCGCCATTCACCTTGAAGAATTCTGTTCTTGCTGATGTTTCTGCCCGTTTGCTGGAGATGAAGTATTTGCGTACTATCCGTGAGGAACTCAGCGCTGCTTATCATGCAGGAGCAAACTATGGTTTGCTTCGCGATTATGATAACAAGGCTGCCATCTCTATTTCAGCCGTGGCTCAGTTGAACCCAGAGAAGTCAGATATCGCTATTCCTTACTTCTTCAAGGGTATGGAAGAGACCGTAGCCCAGCCAAATGCAGAAGACCTTCTGAAGGTGAAGGAGATTCTCCTGAAGCAGGCTGCTGTTAGCGAAAAAAACAATGTTTATTGGCTTGGTGCGTTGAGCACATACGAGCGTATGGGTGTTGATACTCATAGCGATTACAAGGAGATGGTGAAGAATCTGAAGGCATCTGAGATTTCAGACTTCCTGAAGAATGTCATCTTGAAGAGTGGTAATCACTTCGAGATCATCATGAAGGCAGTGAAGAACGAGAAGTAAAATCTCGGACTTGATATAATAAACTTGAATAATAAACGAAAAAATCCCGTTGTACAAGCCAGATGGCTGACAACGGGATTTTTACGTTTTTTTCTTTTCCCAAAATTTTTGAAACTCATCATTTAACAATACTGCGTTAAATTAATATTTAATCGTCTGTAAATCAATAACTTATATTAAGAAATTCTTATGAAAACTTAACTATAAAAAGTTGGTCAAGTCGCTGATTTTCAGTAACTTTGCAAATCACGACAAACGCAAAATTATATGAATACAGGACTTGACCAATATATGGATATCTTTAAAGATGCAG
>ENA-OQHU01000090-OQHU01000090.1-human-gut-metagenome-genome-assembly--contig:-NODE-90-length-13493-cov-1.605716_pt1 | contig 13493 bp, 13 predicted proteins | sample MGYA00242568_ERZ504729 | MGnify/ENA primary metagenome ERZ504729 (study PRJEB26092, sample SAMD00036223) | human gut metagenome | host: Homo sapiens | study: EMG produced TPA metagenomics assembly of... | reverse complement strand
CGAGTAGGACGTTGGATTTTTAATCATGGTATGCAACATCTGTGTTGCTACGATTACCGGTTTCTGCGCCTTCACACACTTAGAGATGATGCGGCGCTGGATGCCTGGAATTCTCTCGATTGGCACCTCGATACCCAGGTCACCACGGGCAACCATGATACCATAGCAGGCATCAATAATCTCGTCAATATTATCAACACCTTCCTGATTTTCAATCTTAGAGATAATCTTGATATCACTGTTGTGAGCGTCCAAGATATCCTGAACTGCCTTCACATCGGCTGCATTGCGCACAAAAGAGTGAGCGATGAAATCAATATCCAACTCGATAGCGAGTTCAATATTTCGGCGGTCTTTCTCTGTCAGTGCAGGCAGGTCGATATGCTCTCCCGGCACATTCACGCTCTTGTGAGCCCCGAGCACTCCCTCGTTCTGAACCTCGGCAACCAGCATAGGCCCCTGGTTGTCGATAATCTTCATATCGAGTTCACCATCATCGAAGAGCAAATCATCACCTACCTTTACATCGGCTGCGATGTCAGGATAACTCACATTCACAATATCATGAGAAGACTCCATTTCCGGACGTCCAAAGATTTTCACTACATCACCAACATTGTAGTGGATAGGTTCCTTCACACCTGTAGTTCGCACCTCAGGACCTTTGGTATCAATCATAATACCAATATGTGGAGACACGGCTCTTACATTCTTTACGATGGTGCGTATACCCTCTTCTGTGGCATGAGCAGTATTCATACGAACAACGTTCATACCGGCGAAAAACAGTTTTCGGATAAAATCCTGATCACATCTACGATCACTGATGGAAGCGACAATCTTTGTTTGTTTCATATTTGTAATTTACCTTATTGAAATTTCAATGTTTGCGGCATTTCTACCATATTTCTTAAATTGCGTGCAAAGATACAAAGAATTTCTGAAATAAAAACATCTGAAATACAAAATATATATAAAATATTGAGTTACTTTCAAATTGAAAGCGCATAAAACAGAAAATCTAGCCAATGGGACACTTCTCGTTCCCATTGACTAGATAACAAATCTATTAATCCCATTGAAAAACAGGATTCTTAATGATCAATTCTAAATTAGATATCCAAATCTGGCGCCTTCTCAGCTCCTGCTGCTGCCTCAAACTTAGGCATCACATTGAAATTGAAGAGGCCGGCGATAAGGGCACTAGGCATTTTTCTAGCCGTCTGGTTATAGTTCTGAACGGCTTCATTATACTTGCGGCGTGCCTCGCTGATACGGTTTTCCGTACCCTCTTCCTGAACCTGAAGAGCCTTGAAGTTCTCGCTGGCTTTCAACTCAGGATATTTCTCGGCTACTACCATCAGTTTGGAGAATGCATTCGCCAACTCGCCCTGTGCAGCAGTATATTTCTTCAGGCTAGCCTCAGTAAGATTATTGGCATCCAGCTTTACCTGACCTACAGCAGCACGAGCCTTGGTCACCTCGGCGAAGGTTTCTTTCTCATGCTTGGCATAAGCCTTTACAATCTTAGCCAACTGTGGCATCATATCAGCACGACGCTGATACTGAGTCTGAACATTAGCCAACTCTGTGGTAGCCAACTCCTGTTTCTCTACCAATCCGTTATAACCACTGAACATCCATAGTACCAGCACAACTACGATGCCCAGAATAATCCAGCTTTTCTTTATACCTCTCTTTGCCGGTTGCATGTTTGAATTCATTGTCTGTTCCATTGTCATTATTATTAATTATTAATTCTAAACTATAAGCTATTAACTATCAAAGGCATCACCATCCTCCGCCAGAGCCACCTCCGCTAAAGGTACCTCCGCCAAAAGAACCGCCCGAGAAACCGCCGCCGGAAGAACCGCCACCTCCCATAAAGAAAGGAGGTATCCAGTCATCGTCATTGTTTCTCCTACGAGACTGGTTTCTCTGATTGCTCTTCGGTCTTGGCTTCACAATGCCGAGCATCTCCAGAATATACCTGATAAACAGATAGATAGGAATACCGAAGAAGATAAGAAACAGGATAATAACCAGGAACCAGTCCTCTTCGTCATTAACCGAACCTTCATCAACATCCGCAATTCCCGTCCGTCCACTTTTCACCTTATTATATATAGCACGGCTTACAGATGCTACTGCCTCGCCCGGATTGCCTTCGCGCATATACTTCACGATGCAAGCTCGGGCAATATCATCGCAGTCTACATCGGTCAACTCACCCTCCAGTCCACTTCCTGGAGCAATAAAGTACTTATGGTCCTCCACCGCGATGACGATAACCAGTCCTCTCCGACTCTTCTTGTAACCGATACCATATTGGTTGCCCACATCCTGCGCCATCCGGAAGGCATCCTGGTTGTCAACCTTTCCCACAATGATGAGCACATTCTGTACGCCACACTCCAACTTCAGTTTCTGAAGATAGAAATTGGCAGAATCCTTCTGAGCCTTATCAACATATCCATCCGGGTCGGAAACATATTGCGTAGAATCCCTGAGGAAAGGAATCGGTACATTTTTCGCCGTCCAGACCTCCCCAGCCGTCAACGCCAATGCATGAAAGGCAACCATCATCAAAGCCAAAAAATATCTCTTAAATCTCATAATTTCTCTATTTTGGTGCAAAAATACGCAATAAAAACCTTATATGCAAATACTTAGAGCATTATTTTTGCAAAAAAAGCCTTAAGTATTTTGTTATATCATAAAAAACTTGTATCTTTGCACACCGAAATAAAGATTAACAAGTAAAATTAGTAAAAAATAAAGAAATGACCAAAGCAGATATCATTAATGAGGTAGCTATCGCTACTGGTATGCCTAAGAAAGAAGTAGGTACTGTAGTAGAGGCTTTTATGGAAGAGGTTAAGAAGTGCCTCATCGAAAAGAAGGACAATGTATACTTGCGTGGCTTCGGCAGCTTCAACATCAAGCATCGTGCTGCTAAGACTGCCCGTAACATCTCTAAGAATACAACCATCACCATTCCAGCTCACGACTTACCAAGCTTCAAGCCATCAAAGAGCTTCATCGAGGAGATGCAGAACGCTCAGTAATACTACTGGACAGAAAGAGAGAAATATCATTTTTTATAATAACAATATTTTAAAATTTTAAAATCATGCCAAACGGAAAGAAAAAGAAGGGCCACAAGATGGCTACTCACAAGCGTAAAAAAAGATTACGTAAGAACAGACATAAGAGCAAGTAAGCTAGCAGTGTAGCTAGTCTACTATAGCTCTCGGTCAGTTCGTGACTGAGGGGGTGTGTCAGTTCTGATATGGAATGACATACCCTTTTTTGTATTAATTTAAAGTTAAAAGATTATTGAAGATATGACAAGCGAAGTTGTAATTGATGTCCAACAGAAAGACATCTCTATCGCACTCATGGAGGACAAGCAGCTGGTAGAATACCAGAACGAACCTCGTGAGGCATCGTTCTCTGTGGGCAACATCTACATCGCAAAGGTAAAAAAACTGATGCCGGGTCTTAACGCCTGCTTCGTGGATGTAGGTTATGAACGCGACGCCTTTCTTCATTATCTTGACCTAGGAAGTCATTTTAATTCCTACCAGAAGTACCTTAAACAAGTACAGAGCGACAGAAAGAAACTTTTCCCATTCTCTAAAGCCAGCAAAATGCCTGAATTGGAAAAGGACGGCAGCATACAGAATGTGCTCAAAGCAGGACAGGAAGTGCTGGTACAAATCGTAAAGGAACCAATCTCTACCAAGGGACCTCGACTCACAGGCGAAATCTCATTCGCGGGCCGATACCTGGTACTCATGCCATTCGGTGATAAAGTTTCTGTCTCGTCGAAAATTAAAAGCGGTGAAGAACGCTCCCGACTCAAACAACTCATTCACAGCATCAAACCAAAGAATTGCGGCGTTATCGTCCGCACTGTGGCTGAGGGTAAGAAGGTCGCTGAGCTCGATGCTGAGCTGAAAGTCCTGGTGAAGCGATGGGAGGATGCTATCGCCAAGGTACAGAAGACCCAGCAGCGCCCGCAACTTGCATTCGAGGAGACCGGAAGAGCCGTTGCTCTCTTGCGTGACTTGTTTAACCCATCTTACGAGAACATCTACGTGAACAACGAAGATGTGATGAAAGAGGTGAAGAACTATGTTTCTCTAATAGCCCCTGAAAAGGCGGGCATAGTTAAGCTCTACACCGGTAAGGTGCCTATCTTCGACAATTTCAGCATTACCAAGCAGATTAAAGCTGGCTTTGGTCGTGTTGTTAACTACAAGCACGGTGCTTATCTCATCATCGAGCACACTGAGGCCTTGCACGTTGTCGATGTAAACAGTGGTAACAGAACTCGTGAGAAAGGTCAGGAAGCAAATGCACTGGATGTTAACCTCGGCGCTGCTGATGAGTTGGCAAGACAATTGCGCCTCCGAGATATGGGAGGTATCATTGTTGTCGACTTCATCGACATGAATCTTGCCGAAGACCGACAGTTGCTTTATGAGCGCATGTGCAAGAACATGCAGAAGGACCGTGCCAAGCACAACATCCTGCCATTGAGCAAGTTCGGACTGATGCAGATTACACGCCAGCGTGTACGTCCGGCAATGGATGTGAATGTAGATGAAACCTGCCTACCTGTTTCGGTACGGGCAAGATTAAGTCGAGCATCCTCTTCACCGACCAGTTGGAAAGAAAAATCGACCGCCTAGTCAACAAGATCGGCGTCAAGAAATTCACTTTGTATGTGAATCCTTACGTGGCTGCCTTCATCAACAAGGGCTTCATTTCCCTGAAGCGCAGATGGCAGTTTAAGTATGGTTTCGGCTTCAATGTGATTCCTTCACAGAAACTGGCATTCCTCCAGTACGAATTCTACGACAAGGACAACCAGTATCTGGATATGCAGGAAGAACAGGAAACAAAGTAAGTTTTTAATTATCAGAAAAAAGCTCCATTCGCATCTGATTGCGAATGGAGCTTTTTTATTTTGTTTTTCTACACCTTATTATATATAGGGCATTTTAGTACTCTATCTCATTATTCACCATCTTCTCTGTATCCCAAGGTGCAGGAGCACCGCCGAGATAACGATGGAACCAGTCGAGGTGCGCGTTGTAATAGAGCGGCATCGACTTCAGGTTGCTTGGCCAGTGACCATCATACTTCAAGACTATCAGTCGCGAAGGAATGTTTAGGGTCTGCAAGGCTGTGAAATACTGCAAACTCTGGGTATACGGTACACGATAGTCCAGTTCGCCCGTCATCACGAGGGTTGGTGTTGAGAAGTTCTTGATGTATGAGGATGGTGACCACTTCTCGTAGAGATCGGAATTATAAGGCTGTCCCTCTAACTCAAAGTTAGGAAACCATACTTCCTCAGTACTGCCCCACATAGAGCGCAAGTCATATACGCCCATCATGGAAGCCAGACACTTGAATCGCTTGGTATGTCCCTGCAGCCAGTTCATCATGTAACCGCCATACGACCATCCCATCGCTCCCATCCTCGTGGAGTCAACATATTCCAGGGTTGCCAATTTATCGGTAACCTTCATCACATCCTCAAATACCTTTCCGCCCCAATCACCGGAAATGGCACGGGTAAAGGCCTGACCATATCCCGTAGAGCCATGAGGATTAGGATAAGCCACCACATAACCGGCTGCAGGATAAACCTGCCAGTCGCCACGGAAGGAATTCATCCATTGCATCTGTGGTCCGCCATGCACATTGATGATAAGCGGATATTTCTTGCTGGCATCAAAGTTGTGTGGCTTCACGATGAATACCTGTACCTTGTCGCCACCAGCGCCATCTACCCAGATACTCTCAGATGGACGGATATCCACCTCATTCTCCAACTTCTGGTTAAGGAAGGTAATCTGCTGTTCCTTGCCGCTTGCTACAGGAGTTCCATTCCACTTTTTCATCTGCTGGCGATAGAGAGCCGATGGCTTGCCTGTCGTGCTATAGGTATAATATACCATACCCTTATTGTCGAAATCAAACTCCGAGATGGCCTTGCCCGTCAATACCGGCGAGATGGTTTTTCTGGCTATATCGAGCTTGTAGAGCGGCTGAGCGCCTGTACCTGACCGAGGAAGAAGATACTCTTGCTGTCGGGAGCCCATTTGTAATCATCTACCCAGTTGTCAAACTTCTCTGTCAGGATGGTAGACTTCTTTGCAGCCCGGTCGTAGATAGCAAGACGGAAGCGATCAGACTCATAACCAGGCACTTGCTGCAAGCGGTAAGCGATATACTTGCCGTCAGGCGAATAGGCTGGAGTACCATCCAAGCCTTGTTCTCCTTCGTGATGCAGACCGGTTCTCCCCCATTCACAGATACCGTCCACAGGTCGGCATTGGTGCTAGCCTCCTGATGCTCATTATGATTGGATACGAAACAGATTTCCTTGCTGTCAGGAGAGAATTGATAGGTGATTCCACCCCCAACCACGAATATCAGCGAATAATTGCCCGGAGTCAGATCCTTGTAAGTCTTCGTCTGTGTATCGAAAAGGATAAGGTGATTGCATCTGCCATCATTATAGCTCGTCCAATGACGGTAGAGCAACTTGTCGGCGATATGCGCCTGTACAGGTCCCTGCTCCTTTTTCTCCATCCGGGCCTTGTTAGCCTTGGCATCAGCCCCCAGGTCGGGATATACTTCTGCGGTAAAGGCAATGTATCGCTCATCCGGAGAGATGACAGGACTACCGATACCCAACTCATAATCAGTTACCTGTTCCGTCTCGCAGGTAGTCAGATCCATGCGAAAGATTTGAGCCGTCCCTTTCTCATAATTAGTAAAAAAGATACTCTTTCCATCCTTGCTCCACACGGCAGAACTGCTCTTTCCATCCTCGGTAAGAGCCTTGGTGTGAGAGCCATCTGCATTCATGATGTAGATGTCTGAGCCAGACTTCTGGTTCTTCAGGTCAGAAGAACTGGCGGTATAGCAAACCGTCTTACCATCAGGCGAAAGGCTCACCGAAGATAGGCCCTTCACCCTGTACAAATCCTCGATGGTAAACGCCCTTTTCTGAGCGTTTGCCGAAAGCAGCACCATCACGAGTGCTGCCGAAAACATCAATCTCTTGTTCATATAACCTATAAATATTTATATTTCAGATGCAAAAGTAACAATTATTTTTGGATTTTCTGCAACCTTTTCTCTACTTTTATCGTCTAAGCTATAAATAACATTGATAATAACATAAAAAAGAAAGGAAAAGATTATGATTTTAAGTACCACTCCAACCATAGAAGGCCACCCTATCCGTGAATACCGTGGCGTAGTAACCGGCGAAACCATCATCGGCACCAACTTTGTAAAGGATTTCTTTGCCAGTGTCCGTGATGTAATCGGCGGCAGAAGCGGTTCTTACGAAAGCACCCTCCGCGAGGCTAAGGATACAGCCCTCAGAGAGATGGCCGACCGTGCCGCATCCCTGGCTGCAACGCCATCGTAGGCATCGACCTGGATTACGAAACCGTAGGAAAGAGCGGTTCCATGCTGATGGTAACATGCAGCGGAACGGCGGTGATTATCTAAGTTCTGCGACTGTACAAAAGAACAAAATATGCATGAAATGGGGCGGTAACTACCTAAAAAATCGAGTTACCGCCCCTGTTCAAGCATATTTTTATCTATATAGTTGTAGTGACATACACCTGATGAAGGTCACCAACTTTCTTCTATTTCATTTATTCTATCACCCAATCCTCTATACTTCGCTGGTTTTCCGAGAAGTTAATACCCACTTTCACAACCTTTCGCCCATCATCGGCAAAAGCCTTGGCATAGTTCTTATCGCTGATTTGCGCCATGGCGATGTCGGCAGACTTCTTATATTTCAACTCAAAGATAAAGATACTCTTATCCGTCTTGAGCACAAGGTCTATTCTTCCATCCGAAGTGGTATGCTCCACCTTCACATCTTCGCCAAGCATGGTGAAGATGGTGAATATCACGGCTTGATAGTGACGCTCATTATTGTTGATAATCGTATATGGGAACTTATCTTCAAATGAGGCATAAAGGCTTCCATGTCATCATTGATAAGCACATTCTTGGAATAAGCATACACGATGGCATCATATCTGTTCATGTCTTGCGCAGAATAATACCAGACGAGACTTTCCGAGAAACCTTGTCTTACTTCTTGATTTGGGAAACAGAGATGATACAACTTGCCTTTCTTCTCATATCCTTTAATGGTAAGGTAGCCACTTTGGAAAAGGACAGGAATAGGATCAGCAAGCCTTTCCGTAGGTGTATCAAAACGTGATGCCTGTATCCACAGATCGTCCAGATTGAGCATATCCAAATTCTTCTGCTGCATCAGTTCTATCAAGAAAGTAGGCGTACCAGATGTAAACCAATAGCTATTAAACTCCTTATCGTCCAAAGCATTGATAATGCTGTAAGGATTGAAGATATCCTCGCTATTGATACTGAAGTGGTAGCCATCATAATGCTGCTTGAGTTGCTGCAAGGTCTCCTCATAAGTGAGTCCATTATGCTCAGCCATCTCCTCGATTCCCTCATGGAAATACTGAGTCAATTCACTCTTGGTAATACCACAACAGCTACTGTATTCATCCTTCAACGTGAGAATCTTGAGATTGTTCAATTCGCTAAAGATGCTGAGTTGACTAAACTTGGAGATGCCTGTGATGAATACAAAGCGGATGTTTCCCTCTTGCTGCTTCAAGGGGCTGAAGAAATCTCGCATGATGTTGCGGATGGTCTTCTGTAAGTCTTCGTCACTTACAGAATCATGCATAGGTGCGTCATATTCGTCGATGAGAACGACAACTTGTTTACCTGTTTGAGCAGTAGCTGCAAGCAAGATGTTCTTAAGACGACCTCCAAAAGACTTCTCATCTATTGGATTAACTTTTAAACCATATTTTTTCTCTTCTATTTCTAGTATTCCGTTAAGAATTGAATATGTATTCTCCAAACTATAATATTTACCGCAGCTCAGATCCAAGTGGATGACAGGATATGCCGTCCATTCCTTCTCCATCTGTTCGATGGCAAGGCCCTTGAACAGTTCTTTCTTACCCTCGAAGTAAGCCTGGAGGTAGATACAAACAAGGATTTTCCGAATCGGCGTGGGCGACTCAGAAAATGAAACTTGGCATAATGAGCCAACTGATAGACGATAGCCGTCTTGTCAGCATAGAAGTAATTCCCCTTCACGATTTCGGAGAACGTTTGTATTCCCAAAGGATATCTCTTTGAAGCCATAATCTTACTCTTTATAATCTAGGTACAAAGATACAGATAATATTTCAGAAAGCAAGCATTTTTCTGATTATTAACAATATATCACTGCAAAAATAGAACCGCAATTCAACAAAACATGCTTGAAACGGGGCGGTAACGGCCTTAAAAAACGACCCGCACATTTGAGCATCGTTGAGAGGCTTGGCGGGTTCTCGCGCTGCAAAGATACGAATAATCTTTGATAATACAAACTTTTGAGCAAGAAAAAACAGCCAACCTTCAATAGCATATTTGAAAGTTGGCTGTTTTTCATTTATAATGTTTCCTGCAAGTTTTTACTAGGCATAAGCTTACTTGTATTTTATCTATAAAGTTATCTCCATAGGGGCTCGGAAATCCAATTTTCAGGGAATCCCATTGCTGCAGGATCTACCTGTGGATAAGAAACGAGTAAGGATTTGAGCTCATTCTTGAAGTCCAATCCATATCCCATAGAATCAAGCCAATATGCAATACAACAGGCTATAGCATATACTTTGTTCGCATCAACACCTTCTATATTCACCCATGCACCACGCAAAGAGGCATTCATTTGTGGAGCATTGGAGAGATAACGATTCCAAAGTCGTGAGTGATGAGCGCAACAGTTTCTTAGGACAGTTACACTACGCATCCAACTTTCCAACACCTCATGCTGTGGAAGATTGAACTGACGAGCTACACGCTTCTTCAACTTCTTGTCACCGAAATTGTAATAGAGTTTTGAAAGCGTACCGAAAGATGCCAGTTCAAGCGTTTTCCATGCAGGAGGGAATATCGGCTTGTCATAGTTGCGCCTATGTTCCTTGATAAAGTCCTCTTTACAACGCTGAAGCTCTCGGTCTATGGAGTTCATATTCTCAATAAACTTGTGCTCATCGTCAGCAAGGCTTGTATCAAAGAACCAAAATGGTCCATGTGCCAAAGAGAACTCTTGTATAATCTTTGTGCGCAAAGCAATCTCTAATCGTTGAACAGCCTTGAACATCAAATCTCTCAACTCTATATCAAAGTTATAGAGAGCTACGGCATCTTTAAATCTACTATTAGGCTTAAATTGATGCGTAGTCTTGTCTTCCTCCATAGGACGAAGGTATTGAACAAAACGAAAATAGCTGACCTCACCAAGAAATTTTACAGCCTTGGATGAATCAGCAATATTTAAGCCTCTACTTTTTAGTAGTTCTATTTGTTCCGAAATAGAAAGAGCCTGCTTAGTGTATAATCTTAATGTACCCATAAAAAGCAAAAGACCCGCCCTGGTTCGCTGTTCAAATGGGAAGCGTGGCGGATTCTGTTGCTGCAAAGATACGAATAATTATTGATAATACAAACTTTTGAGCTAGAAAATTCACGAAAAAGTAGATTTCATTGACATATTTGTATTTAAGAATGTTAAATCAGGTCATAAAAACGCATTTTGTCTACAAAACAAGAAAGAATATGAGATAAAAATGCTACCCATGTAACATCTCCCCCCATACCGGAAGTCCCGATTTAAAATAAATTTCGTACCATTTGCAAACGAAATTCCAAAGTGGGAGGCGGTGGGGCATTTTACGTATAAGGATACAAGGGTCGAGTTGAAACACTTTGTAACCTTTACTCAACTTTTAGACTTTACAGACTACTAGACTATCAGAGTCTATTTGAAAAAAAGGGAACGTTATGAAAAACCAACGTTCCCTATTTTTGTATATCAATACCCTGGGTTTTGAGTCAAATTTGGATTCACCATTAGTTCATTTTGAGGAATAGGTAAAAGCAACTGATATTTTTCTAATCCGAGTTCTTTTATCGCCAAACCATTCCTTTTCAAGAAAGCAAAATAGTCTTGCAATTTAAGAGACTTCCTCAGTTGCTTAATTCCCTCAACTGAAACATTTGTTCCGGAAATACCATTTATATTACCCACTTCTGAAATATATTTTGAAGCCTTTGCATTGTTACCCAAGTGAATTTCGCATTCAGCATATAAAAGCTTGACATCCGTAGTAGTCATAATAGGTACTACCTTTTCAGACTTCCGTCTACATTTACCCTAGAGTCTCTTGACTCATTGCCAACCTTCAAAGCCAATATTAAATCTTTGTTTTCAGATGTATATTTTGTTGGAACTTTTTCCATAGAGTATATTATTTTTGTCAACAACTTGTTGGAGAAGATTACTAGCTGCAGCCCATTTTTGCTGATACATATATACTTTCGCCAAAAGAATACGAGCCACATCCTTCGATACAAACACAGCATCATTGGCGTTGGTTGCAAAAGCTACACATTTCTTTTCATCCAAATTTCTTATTGCTTCTACCAGTTCTTCTTCCAGCATTTGTAGAATACTAGATTCGGATGTTCTTGGAACATAAGTATCTGCATAACCTTCAAAACCTGCATTAGGCACCACAACTACACCACCCCACCAAATCAACATTTGATAGTAGCACATATCTCGATAAACATTCAGATAAGGAGAATATACTGCCCTATACATGGCATCTGCTCTATACAACCTTGCAATCATATTCAGCGCTTGGTATGAGTTTATATAACAATTATGGATATTCGGTTCACTGCTACGAATAGGAGCAACAAAACTAGGATCATTTATTATCTTTGTATAACGATAATTCATCTGAGCCTCAAGGGTTACAGCATTTGCCAAACTCTTCATAAATTCAGAAACACAAGCGATGCCATCCCTTCCGAGTCGAGGTACTATGATTTCTGCATTAGGATTAGCTTGCTGAGTTAAGTTCAAGCAAGCCACTACATTACCCATACCATCATATAAAGGAATTGAAACTGCTTGTTTCTTTCTAAAAGAGGCAGCCTTTACAACCACCTTTAAGATATTATTTTTCAATTCTTTAGTATAGTTGATACTAGGTACACTTCCACTTCCGGTTTCATAAATTTCCATTCCCGAAACAGAAGTCGAATTATCGTATATATCATCACCAGGAATACTTGGTCGCTCTAAGTAAACAGGTACAGTTGTATTTACCTTTACCTCATAGCTTCCACCTTCCATAGGTACATTGATATTATTTGTTTCCAAACTGACAGGATGATTTTCAGGCGCAATTTCATTTCCTGCGGTTCCATCTCCATCCCAATCGAAATAATAGATAAGATTCTTAACGGCAACCTCTTTACCCATCTCTTGATAGCGTTTCTTGATATTCTCTGCTATTTGAGGCAATTTGCTTTCCAAAGAGAACATATCTTTACGAATTTGTAGTTTGGTAGTTTCTGAGAAATTACCATCCTCAGCAAACTCTTCTGAAAGTTGAGATAAATATTCAGTAATTTGTGCTTCAGAACGATTATACAGAATTAAAGATGACACGGCAATAAGAGCAGCAGCTTCATCAGTACCAGAAGTAATCGAGAAATGATTAACATCAGTCTTGGCATACTTTTCGAGACCAAAAGTCTTGAGGACTTCTTCTTGTGCCTGATTGTTGGCTTCCTTAAATGACTTACCATCCTTAGCTACCAAATTCATAACTCTCTGATACTTAAGATGTGAAAGAATATTCAAATTCACATCAGCTGCATTTTGAAGATTAGCAACAGCATTTAAAGCCAAGGTTCCTTTAGAAAGTTCGCCAGTTACTTCATTAAAATAATATCCAGAAGCAGACAGTTTTACATAGGGTGACTTTAACAATTTAGATCCAAAAGTAAAAGTACCCTCATTATCTGTAATCGTAGAAGTAAAAGACTCACCTGTTTCATCTAGGTCAGCATCCAAAGGCTGCATTTGAATGGCTGTACCTCTAACAAAAGGACCTTTTTCTACCTTACCACCTACATTAAAATTAGTAGGAGTGTAACCATCCAGGTCGTCATTACTAGAACAAGACTGTAGCATTGCCATCATTCCTATTGGTAACAACCACAACGGCTTTCTTTAAAATTACTTTCATAATCTCATTATTTATTAGTTAAACTTTCATATACAAGAAGCGTGGTCTACATATACCACACCTAACTTTGGAGGTCCTGAGAAAACCCTGAGATACAGATATAGTAATAGTAGCCCACGCTATGCGTGAGAACCACTATGCTACCATTGTATCTCTTTTTGAAAATTTCTCAGGTTTCCAAAGTTACAAGATAAGCATAACGCCTCTTTATATTCTAATATGTCTTGGAGATGGCATACACCAAATCCGCTTCAAAATTACAAAACTTTCCCGACATAGCCACAAGTTTTG
>ENA-OQHU01000088-OQHU01000088.1-human-gut-metagenome-genome-assembly--contig:-NODE-88-length-13544-cov-1.177014_pt1 | contig 13544 bp, 16 predicted proteins | sample MGYA00242568_ERZ504729 | MGnify/ENA primary metagenome ERZ504729 (study PRJEB26092, sample SAMD00036223) | human gut metagenome | host: Homo sapiens | study: EMG produced TPA metagenomics assembly of... | reverse complement strand
CTCCAGACAGAGGTCTCCCTGCTGCCGTAATCTGCACAGTTCCGTTCTCTGCTGCCTTCTTCTCATAGATATGATTCTTCGCAGCGGTAGCTCATCCTTTAATTTTCCTTCGTATGTATCTGACAGAACATGCAAAGTTGCTCCAAAGGATCATAAATATCCTGCGCTGTTATCTTTTTATTCTTCTGATAGACCAGAAATAAATCATCCATCTCTTCAGAATGGTTCTTTTCCAGCCATTTCGTAAATGCTGTAACATCCGACTTTTCCGCTGACATTCCATTATCCGTCAGGAAAGTGTTGTAGCAATCATTCAGCGATTCATTCATCTGTGCAATTTCCTGTTCCAGCTGTTTTTTCTGTTCTGCTGCCAATTTCTTTTTCTTAGCCACATTGACTGCAAAGGCTGCCAGCGCTATGATTATGCACAACAAAATACAGCCGGAAATCGTCATTCTTCGTCTGAGCTGTCTGATCCTCTTTTGTTTGATTTCTTCTCTCTGTCTTTTTCTCCGTTCTTCTGCCTGTTCAAATTCATTCATCGTTTGTTGCTCCTGCTGTTTTCTTATTGATATCCCGCTACTGTTTCATTCGGCCTGCCTGATCATCCATTACGCCATAGTTCCTGACACATAAACTGAAAACAGGTATCAGAACTTTCGTTCCGACACCTGCATACATTCTCACATCATATTTCTTCGGATTCTGTCTGTATCGGCTCGCTGCCGGCCGCAGCTTGTTGTAAACAGTAACCTCGGTTTAGCCAACTTTTAATTTGAATTTCTGAATCTCTTTTTCACTGGACACTTTCTCGATGATTCCACCCAGACTTCTGAGTTTCTCTTCAAAGCGTTCGTATCCTCTCTGGATATAAACAATATCATCTACGATCGTAATTCCTTCTGTTGCGAGTCCTGCGATGCAAAGCGCAGCTCCTGCACGAAGATCCGGCGCACTGACTCTTGCTGCCGTAAATTTCTCAACACCTTCGATTGTTGCTGAATTACCTTCAACTTTGATATTCGCACCCATACGTGCCAGCTCATCTAAATATTTAAAACGATTCTCAAAGATACTTTCTGTGATCGTACTTGTTCCCTTTGCAAGTGCAAGCACAACACCGATCTGTGGCTGCATATCTGTCGGATATCCCGGATATGGTAATGTCTTCACCTGTGTACTTGTCAGACGTCCCTTAGCCACTACGCGGACTGCATCATCAAATTCTTCTACTTCACATCCGATATCTACCAACTTGGAGATCGTTGCATCTAAATGCTTCGGAATCACATTGAGCACTGTCACATCTCCGCGTGTTGCCGCAGCGGCAAACATAAATGTTCCTGCTTCGATCTGATCCGGAATAATGGAGTACTCTGCCTTGTGCAGTGACTTCACTCCACGGATCTTGATCACGTCTGTTCCTGCACCACGGATATTTGCTCCCATGCTGTTCAGGAAGTTCGCTACATCTACAACGTGTGGCTCTTTCGCTACATTCTCCATGATCGTGAGACCGTCAGCCATAGCTGCTGCCATCATCACATTGATCGTCGCACCTACAGTTACAACATCAAAATAAAGATGTGTTCCCTTCAGCTCTTCCGCCTCTGCAACAATCTTACCATACTCAATGTCTACATCTGCTCCAAGTGCACGGAATCCTTTCAGATGCTGATCGATCGGTCTGCTTCCGATATTGCATCCTCCCGGAAGTGCTACTTCTGCTCTCTTGTATTTTCCAAGAAGTGCACCTAACAAATAATAAGACGCTCTGATCTTCTTGATGTAGTCATAATCAATACTGAATCTCCGATTGTATTTCCATTGATCTTTACTGTATGTCTGTCAATTCTCTGTACCATTGCACCGATTCCCTCGATTGCCTCCAGCATGACATTAATGTCATTCACATCCGGAAGATTCTCAATCAAAACCGGTTCATCTGCCATGATTGCAGCTGCAAGAATTCCAAGTGCCGCATTCTTAGCTCCGCCGATTTCAACTTCCCCAACCAGCGGATTACCACCCTTAATAATATATTGCTCCATTTTGCACCTCAATTGTCCGATTCTGTATTACTTCCCACAGATCCTGTGTTCAGTAACGATTTATTCTTGTGTCTTTGTCTATACGAAAAGAATTTTCTACCTTAATTACAATATAATCCATATATAACTATAACACAAAATCTTTCATTGTGGAATCCCCTTTTTCTATGACGGTAATATTCACGCTTTATTTTGAGAGTAATCCTCAATAACATTAAGTACATTTTCTATTGTTTCTTCAATCTGACAGCCTTCTTCACTGATTGTCACATCTGCATACTTCTCAAAAAGGACTTTTCGCTCGTCATACAGGTCTTTTAATGTCTGACCGTCCTTCAAAACAACTCCTCTTTTTTGAGGATTCCTGATCCTTCTCTTTATTGTCTGATAAGAAGCATGAAGATATACAACAATTCCGATTTCTTTGAAATGTTTCATTGCTTCCTCGCAATAGACAACACTTCCGCCCGGAGAAATAACCGCATTTTCTGCCTTTATATCACGATTTACCTGATTTTCGATTTTTAAAAACCCATCATCACCGACTTCTGCTATAATTTCACGCAGAAGCTTTCCTTCTTGTTCCTGAATCAGAAGATCTGAATCTATGAAACCTTTTCCAAGTCTTTTTGCTACTACAATACCAACTGTACTTTTTCCGACAGCCGGCATACCGATAAATATAAGATTACTTTTCATTTGTATCTGTTCCCTTCTTCTGAATCCGTTTCTTTCGTTGTAATCTGAATGATTATATCACAGATTTTCCTGGCAATGAACAATAACTGTAAATTTTTTTGTTTCCTTTTTTCTCTGTTCGCCCCTGCGTCGGTAGATTTCCTGATACAACAGGACTTCCGCCAGATTTCTTAACATCCGTTCTTCCCCGGCAAACATTTTCTCCTGTTTTTTTTACATTTTCGCAAATTCTGTTGCACATGATGCGTAGCTGCAATTTATCCGGATAAACATCAAACATCACACTCCCCGTGTATTCCATCCTGTCACATTCCTCTTCGACATAAGGCAGTATTCTCTTTGGAAGATCCGGATATAGGCTTTTCATATACTCCAGGTCTGTCCTTTCCGCTTTCTCATCATATTCTGTCTGTATCGGATAGGCCATATAATAAGGCAATTTCTGGTACATGTTGCTCACTCCCACTGACAGTAACTATATAACTACTATATGATCTTCCTTACTCAACTGTTACTTTCACACAGATTCTTCATTTTACGATCAAAAAGAAAAAGAAGTCCTGACTTTTCCGCCGGACTTCCTTGCCTGTAATTTCATTATTCACTTTCTCTTAGGATTCTGAGAATCTCCAGTCTGGTCTCCCCAACGCCGATCACATCTTCTCTCTGAATCTCTGTCGGACGATCTACCAGAATTCCGTTCAGGTATGTTCCGTTCTTAGAACCATCATCCATCAGATACAAACAGTCACCTCTCTGTATGATCACACAATGCTGCTTGGATACTCTTCCATCCTCATGCAGTGGCAGATACTTCTCATAATTGTCATTCCGCTTTGCTCTTCCGATTCCTACTTCGTCATAGAATATGAAGCTATACTTCTGCCATGTATCCAGATCTTCCAGGATAATCTTCCACTGTCTTCTCTTTTTAGAAGAACGCTTCGCTGAATCCATAGAACCGTTCTGCCCTGAACTGCGTCTCTTCTTTCCCTGCGGCTGATCCTCTTCTGGATCATATCCCTGATCTGCCTTGTTACGCTTTCCTTTCTTGGACTGCTTTCTCCGCTCTGCGTCCTGTGCCTTATTCTTTTTTACACTTATAAATGTACTGCAAAGAAGTGCGATACTCCCTAAAATCAGCAGTACCATAATCGCCCAATACCACATATACATTATCACTCCTATCTGAATCTTAATCGTACTATATTTTTACGTTCTCGGCAAGCATAACATGTATCTTTTTGTCGAATTTTGTGATAAAATAAGTAGAAACCGAGAAAATAAGTGATTTTTAGAAGAGGTAATATCATGGAAAGAAATGAATTGTGCTGGTGCGGCAGCGGCAAAAAATATAAGAAATGCCATATGCCGATCGAAGAAAAGATAATGATGCATGCTGAACGTGGTGAGATTGTTCCGACACGTAAGATTTTAAAAACTCCATTCCAGATTGAAAAGATCAGAAAAAGTGCTGAGCTTAATACAGCGATCCTGGATGAAGTAGCAAGACAGATCCACGTTGGAATGAGTACACAGGAGATCGATGACATCGTATATCGATTCACAAAAGAACACGGTGGTATCCCGGCTCCGCTTAATTATCAGGGATTCCCAAAGAGCGTGTGTACTTCTATTAACAACGAGATCTGCCATGGTATCCCGGATGAGAATATCATTCTGGAAGAAGGCGATATTATCAATGTTGACGTATCCACTATTCTTGACGGATATTTTTCTGATGCATCCCGTATGTTCAAGATGGGAAAAGTATCTGAACGTGCAGAGCGCATCGTCCGTGTCACAGAAGAGTGTGTGAAGCTTGGACTTGAGGCTGCGAAGCCTTGGGGACATTTAGGTGATATCGCAGATGCGATCAATACACATGCCCGTGCAAATGGATACTCTGTCGTAGAAGATATCGGTGGACATGGAGTCGGACTGGAATTCCATGAGGATCCTTTTGTCAGCTATGTGACACCAAAGGGAAGTGAGATGCTTCTCGTTCCAGGTATGATGTTCACAATCGAACCTATGATCAACGAAGGTAGTCCTGACTTCTTCGTAGACGAGGACAATGACTGGACTGTTTATACAATGGATGATGGTCTTTCTGCCCAGATTGAGTACATGGTACTTATCACAGAGAATGGGGCAGAGGTTCTGACAAAATAATGATAATAACAAATACGGGATGAACAGATATTTAAAACTGCTCATCCCGTATTTTTATTATTCTCGTATAATACTCTTTCTTTATCTGCAAAATACCGTTCCACTTCTTACGGCATCAATCTCAATGCTTCTGCCGGCTTTAATACGATTGCTGAATGAGATCCCAATATTTCAGGACAATCTCTCCATCTTGTACGATATACTCATCATATTCTGTCGTATAACCGTTTTCATAAGAGTAGATCAGTCGTTTCATCCGTCCTTCCATCTCTACACCTGCATACCATACCGGTACGGTCACTGTACGAAGTTCATCACTGTTATTCACAACAATGACAATCTGTTCATCTGCTTCAAATCTTCCATAGGCCAGCAGATTTTCATCCGAAGCCAATAGCTTGATAGAACCCTTTTTCAACGGCTTCTCTTCCTTGTGGATACGGATCACTTCTTTGTGGAATGCCTGAAGTTCTTTGTCTTCGTTCCCCCATGGGAAAGTTCTCCGGTTATCCGGATCGGTGAATCCACAAAGTCCTGCCTCATCACCATAATAAATTGTCGGCGCACCGATCCAGGTCATCTGCATAATAACCGCTTCTCGTAAGATTGCCTTATTCACATCCTTTTCAGCTGCTTCTGTTCCAAGCTGTGCCACGCGTCCTGCCTTGTGGTTCGTACGTGTCAGGAAACGAGAATGGTCATGGTTGGAAAGTTCATTCATTGCCACCTGAAGAGATGGTGTCAGCATACTTGCCATAAAATGACGCATCGCTCCGACAAAGTTATCAGCATTTCCACACAGATCCTGACGATATTCATCACTATGCTTCTCCATACCAGTCAAAAACCAGGTCAGCGGTTCCATAAATGCGTCATAATTCATAACGCTGTCCCACTCATCTCCCTGGAGCCAGTCCTGCGGATCTCCATAATGTTCTGCTAATATAATTGCATCCGGATTCGCATCCTTAACTTCCTTTCGGAATCGCTTCCAGAAGATATGGTTGTATTCATTACTGAATCCAAGGTCCGCCGCAACATCAAGACGCCATCCGTCTACGTTATACGGCGGTGATACCCATTTTCTTCCGATATCCATAATGTACTGCTCAAGCTGTGGTGAATCCTCATAATCGAGCTTTGGCAGTGTATCATGTCCCCACCAGCCATCATATGTTCCGTTATAAGGCCAGAGCTCATTTCTCGCATCATGGAACAGGAAAAAGCTGTTATATGGACTTTCTTTACTTACATATGCTCCCTTCGGATAGTCCGGCTGCGGCTCATAGATACGTTCTCTGTCCATCCATTTATTAAAAGAACCACAATGATTGAATACACCATCCAGAATTACACGCATTCCACGCTTATGCATCTCTTCTACCAGTTTGATAAACAGCTGATTACTTGCCTCAAGGTTACGGATATCTCCTGTGCGTTGCTGATACTTTGTCGCATGGATATTATCCTTTGCACCTACCGGAAGTACTTCTCCGTCATCCACAACAATCTTTCCATAATGCGGATCTATGTAATCATAATCCTGAATATCATACTTATGATCGATGGAGAAACAAACAACGGATTGAAGTAAATAACTTCAACTCCAAGATCCTGCAGATAATCCAGCTTATCTAAAACACCCTGTAAATCCCCGCCGTAAAAATTACGGATATCCATTGCTTCCGGTGCCTGATTCCAGTCCTTCACCTTGCGGCTCGGTGCCCCAATATAAATATATTCATTATCCTCTACATCATTTGTCGGATCTCCATTACAAAAACGATCAACGAAGATCTGGTACATCACAGCACCTTTCGCCCACTCGGGTGTCTTAAATCCCGGCGAAATAATAAAATCGTAATAGTTTTCTTTTTTTCCTGTTATTCCATACCTACTATAAAAACAGATCTCTGCTCCCTGCTTGATTTCAAAACAATATCTTAAGATATCCTCACCAAGCTGATACTCGATCTCGTAAAAGTCAAATTCACCATCCGTACGTGTCTTCCACATAGGATACTCCTGTTCTCCGATGTGCAGTTTCACTTCATCAACATCATTGTGTGCCGTACGAAATCGCAACACTACTTTTTCATTTATCTCAGGCTCTGCCGGACAGACATAATCACCTGTACCGTCACAAAACAGTGCTTCTCTATTCACCTGTTTAGCCTCCTTTAACTCAATTCTTAAAACTATCTAAAATAAGAACACCCCCGGCCAACACGGGATTGCCCGCCGGCAGAGGGTATCTTATCCTAAATACATATAATAACTACTATCCTTCAACCTCACTGTCTGCAAACAGTGCTTCGAATTCACTTCTTGTTATCTTTTCCTTCTCAAGAAGCAGTTGTGCACACTTCTCGAGTACCGGATGATACTCCTGAATAAGTGTACGCGCTTTCAAATAACACTCATCAATAATACGTTTCACTTCTTCATCAATCGTTCCGGCCACTTTTTCGCCATACCCTCTTGATGTATGACCGAAATCACGTCCAATGAATACTTCATCGCTGTCATTATCATAATTGATCAGTCCCAGTCTTTCAGACATACCGAACTTCGTGATCATTGATTTTGCAATTGCTGTTGCCTGCTTGATATCCTGGGAAGCTCCCGTTGTGATATCATCAAAAATCTCTTCTTCTGCAACACGTCCGCCAAGGGAAACTGTAATTTCCTGAAGCATATGTCCCTTTGTATTGAACATATCATCCTTCTCCGGAAGCGGCATCGTATATCCGCCGGCTCCACCTGTCGGAATGATAGATACACTGTAAACCGGTCCCACATCTGGAAGCAGATGGAACAAGATCGCGTGTCCGGCTTCATGATAAGCCGTGATCCTGCGTTCCTTCTCAGAAACGATACGGCTCTTCTTCTCCGGACCGATTCCGACCTTCACAAATGCATGACGGATATCAGACTGCTGAATGTACACCCGGTTCTCCTTCGCTGCCAGAATTGCAGCCTCATTGAGAAGATTCTCAAGATCTGCTCCTGAAAATCCTGCCGTTGTCTGGGCAATCTGCTTCAGATCCACATCATCTCCAAGCGGCTTATTTCTCGCATGAACTTTCAGAATCTCTTCTCTGCCGCCTACATCCGGACGTCCGACAATAACATCACGGTCAAATCTTCCCGGTCTTAAGATTGCAGGATCCAGAATATCCTTACGGTTTGTCGCTGCCATTACGATAATGCCTTCATTTACACCAAATCCATCCATCTCTACAAGGAGCTGGTTCAGGGTCTGCTCGCGCTCATCATGTCCACCTCCAAGACCGCTTCCACGGCGTCTTGCAACTGCATCGATCTCATCAATAAATATGATACATGGTGCGTTCTTTTTCGCATCCTGGAACAGATCACGGACACGGGAAGCACCCACGCCAACAAACATCTCAACAAAATCTGAACCCGAAATGCTGAAAAATGGTACTCCTGCCTCACCGGCCACAGCCTTTGCAAGAAGTGTCTTACCGGTTCCCGGAGGTCCTTCTAAAAGAACACCTTTCGGGATACGTGCTCCAACCTGGATGTATTTCTTCGGATCTTTCAGAAAATCTACGATTTCTTCCAGTTCTTCCTTCTCTTCTCTCAATCCTGCAACATCACGAAATGTAACCTTGATCTCATTCTTCGTGCTCATCTTTGCGCGGCTCTTTCCAAAGTTCATCGCCTTTGAATTCCCCCCGCCATTCTGACGGCTCATCAGGAAAAAGATCAGAAATACTCCACCAAGTGTGATCAGCATCGGAACTACAACTGTTGTCAACATGGAATCCTTCGGTACATCCGAAAGCCTGTACTCCACCTGATTCTCTGTCAGAAGCTTCTCTACCTGCTCAACATCTGACACATTCACTTTCCTTGTATTACCATCATCTTTCAATGTAACAGAGACAGTTCCTGTCGGAACTGCACTGTTCTGATTGATGTAGACATCAGAAACATTTTTTTTCCTGTACTGCAGAGACAAAGGAGGTATATGTCATCTCCTGCTGATGCATCTGAAGCTGGTTCGCCATCCACAGAACCACAACAAGGATCACAACAAAACTGATGATCGTTGCCCCACTCAGACCTCTGCTTTTTCTGTCATTATTCAATTTATTATTGCTTCCTTTCTATTCTGCGACTTCTACTACTCCGATGTATGGAAGATTTCTATACTTCTGTGCATAATCCAGTCCGTATCCAACTACGAACTCATCCGGAATCTCAAATCCTGTCCAGTCTACGTGCACATCTTTCACACGGCGGTCTGGTTTATCAAGTAATGTGCAAAGACGGAGACTTGCCGGCTTTCTCTGACGAAGTACGTCCATCAGATAATACAGTGTATTACCGGAATCAATGATATCCTCCACGATCAATACTTCCTTATTCTCAATAGACTCATCCAGATCTTTCGCAAGTCTTACAACACCACTGGATTTTGTTCCGTCTCCATAGCTTCCAACACACATAAAGTCCATAGATACCGGAACTGTAATTCTCTTTGCGAGTTCACACATAAAGAATACTCCACCTTTCAGAACACAGATCAGATGGATCTGCTTTCCTTCATACTCTTTACTGATCTTTTCTCCGAGTTCACGGATTCTTGCATCTACTTCTTCCTCTGTAATTAACACTTTAATCTTCTCAGCCATTGTTCTATTCCTCCATAATCTTTATCTTAAGAATCTTTTTCGTCTGGTCTCCCACCTGGTAGTACGAACTCATCCTTCTGCCCGGAATCCATACGATGTGGCTTCCCTCTGCGATCAGAAGCTGTCTGTCCCGTTCTTCTTGCGGAATCTTCTCATCAATAAAGTAACTCTTCAGCTTCTTTTTCTTTCCTTCCCCATCAATTGTAAATAATCTCCGGGTCGTCTGTATCTCACACAGAGACTGCTTTTTATTATATCATAATCAAAGCATTTCGTGTAGCTTTTTTGTGGTATCTCTTTTGCTGAATTCTTCTCATTTTCACCGCTGATTGTACAGCAGATTTTCAAATTTGTTCCCGGGATCTGTGTTTCTCCCCGGAATCTGAAGCTGTAGAACAAAATCACTCTCTTCTTTTCTTTTCTCTTTCTGATGTACAGATGTAACTTTTTTATCACCTTTTGTAAGCAGAACTCCCTCATACATTCTTTTGGCTGTAACACTATACGGAAGATCAATCTGCCGTCCTGTCTGCCGTTCAAACAGTTGCAGTACCGCCAGGATATGCCTGCTTTCAATATCTTTCTGTGCCCCTGCCACTTCACTTACTGATCTTTGGATCAGTAATTTCTTTATCACAGGATCAAGCTGTTTCATTTCCTCTGCCTTGAGAAATATTTCTTTCCTGCTTTGAAGTCCGTCTGTCTGTTCTGCACAGATATTCCATGCCTGATCTGTCTGTTTTTCCAGATATTCATAGATTTCTTCTGCCTGTTCACTGAGCTTCACAAAATGTTCTATCGTCCTTGTATTAACCTGTTCTTCTAATGTTGGAATCACATGATGACGAATCCGGTTCCTTGTGTATTCATCTTCCTGATTCGTTTCGTCAACACAATATCTGATATCACAATCTTTCAACCACTGTTCAATCTCTTCCCTGGACAAGTCCAGAAGTGGGCGGATCCATTTTCCATACACTGGTCTTATCCCACACAATCCACGAAGCCCGGTTCCTCTTGCCATATTAAGAAGCATTGTTTCTGCATTGTCATTACTATGATGCGCTGTTGCAATCTTTGTCCCGCCCTGTTCTCTACAGAGTTGTTCAAATGCCTGTCTTCGCACATATCTGCCTGCTTCCTCCAATGATTCTTTCCGCTTTTTTGCAATTAATTCCACATTTTCATGAAATGCAAAAAAAGGAACCTGCATTTTATGACAAAGCATTTCCACATATGCCTCATCCTGTGCAGCCTCCTCTCCGCGCAGTTCATGATTCACATGGCAGACAAGCACCTGGAATCCCAGCTTTTCCTGCAATGAACAAAGTGCCATCAGCAGACATACAGAGTCTGCGCCACCCGATACACCTATGACAATCCTGTCTCCTTTTTCTATCATATGATATTGTCTGATATAGCTTTCAATCTTTTCTAATCTTTTATCCATCATACCTCAACTATACGTTAACGGTTACTTCTATGTCAATGGCTACTTTCTGCATTTCCACAAAGCTGCAACCAAAACTGACATATCATCCTCCGGTTCTTTTCCTGTCCAGTTAAGTACCTGCTGTAAAATGTGTCTGGCCAGTTCCTTTGGATTTCGTATTTCCGTTCCTTTTATGATTGTTTCAAGAAGGAAGTCCTGCTCTCCTACCGGAAGTGCATCCAGCACTCCGTCTGTCAGCATGATCACATACGTCCCATCCGTCAACTGCCGTTTCACTGAATCTATTTCAAGTGAATTCATCACTCCGATTGGCAGGCTTGTCGATGTCAGATGCTCAATCTGATCCTTCTTCGAATAAAAGTTGAGGATGCGCCTGCCTTGATCAATTCGCATTCCCCTGTATACAGATCAAACACTGTAAGGTCGATCGTAGAGTAATGGATTTCTTCTCTTCCGCAGACCAGTGTTGTGTTGATCATCTGGATCGCAGTCTTTTCCGGGAATCCCGCTTCCAAAAGTTCTTCGAGAAGTTCTATCACAAGTGTGCTTTCCCGACAGGCAGCCTGCCCACATCCCATGCCATCTGACAATGCAACTCCCCTTTTACCACCCGGAAGATCCATCATCGTGAAACTGTCCCCTGAAATATTACTGCAGCCTTTTCCGATTCTTGCTATCCCGGACATTGTGTAATAGGATGGTCCTTCTCGGAAGACCACTGTTGTATAATCCGTTCCGATCAGCTGCGCTCCCTCTTTTCCCGGAATCAATCTTCTTCCTGTCAGATTACTCAGAGTCCCTGCCAGACTTTTCACCGGAATCTTTTCCGATTTCCAGGTACGCATCGTCAGATGCAATTCATATTTTCCTTCTCCATTCACAAGAAAATGCATGGAAAGTACACGTATTCCTTTTCTCTTTAATTGAGATAAGATCCGTTTCCCCAACCTTTCATCTGTAAATATGCTGTCTTCCAGATTTTTCGCCACATTTTGCAGCATATCTGCAAATAGATCAAGCTGGGCTGCACATCCTTCCCGGCTTCTTGCGATACGATTGATCCAGATCATATTTTGTCTTGCTTCGTGAAAACTGTCAAGCATCCCCCGATAAAACCGCGGAGCCATAATGCAGCGCTGCATCAGTTTTCTTTTTGTCTCTGCATCCAGTTCATTTCCATACTGATCCACTGCTGCAAGAATCTCGTATCCCATCTGATACATCTGAATATAGTTTTCACCCCAGCACCAACTGTTTTTCTCACATTTTTCACACACTTCTTCTCTTACGCAGGCAAACATTTCATCAATCTCTTCTTCTGAGAATGTCTGCTTTTTTTCTTCTAACTTCAAAAATGTTTTCGCTAACTGTTTTAATGAAACTGCAAACTTATCAATCTGTTCCACATACGGACTACTATGTAATACCTGTCCATTTTCCATTTCCATCCCCCCTCGTTACTCAAACTGTGAGAAACACGCTCCGCAAGTTTCTCAAGTTATCACGACAGTCTCCAAGGTCTCGTGCAGGCACGGACTTTGGCTCGTTGTTCGCGTAAAAAAAGAAAAACTCCAGGAGAACTTTCTCTCCCGGAGTTATCTTTCGTAAAATTCTGTATCCGTCTTTCACTGGCTTTGCAGATTCGGTTACTATTCACTTGATTGGTTTAAACACAATTTCATTCGGATCAACAAGATTCAGCTTATCTTCTGCGATCTCTTTCATGTAATCATCTGTCTGTACATACTGCTCGTATTCTTTGATCTCTTCTGCTCTTGCCTGCTCACTTTTGATCTGTGTCTTCAGTTCTGCTTCCTGCTGTTTATACGCTGTATTCTTTGCATGAAGCTTTACTGCATTCACTCCCCAGCACACCGGAAAGAAGACACAATACTGACAAAATCATAAGAACGCTTCTTTTGTACGGACTCGGACGTCTCTGCTTTGTATGGCTGCGCCGTCCAGTCACTCTTTTTTTCTTTGCCATCTAAAATTCACCCTAAAATAATACACTCTTAACGTTACCGGGAAATCCATCCTGCCTTCACTGACGGAGTCTTCCCTATAAACTTCCCAATTATCAACATTCTATCTGTTTTTTCTAATAATTTCAAGGTTTTTCCTTGTTTTTTTGTGTATTTTTTCTCCAGACGCAATCAGTTTCTGAATAACGGCAACGCCAAATACAAGACCTAGTAGAAAATACCATCTGATACTACCATACATAGTTGCATATATCTGTGAGAAAATATATGCACTCATAAATATCCAGTAGAACAGATCCTCAATTCCTTTCACCAGATTATTATGTATTATCATTTTCCTTAAGAAAATCAGGATCTCGTACCCCAGCCCGGACATTCACACCTGTGAGACAGGCACAGAAGAAAACAAGCAGTTCTTTTTTTATATTTAGCATCTTCTTTCTTCCTCACTTGAACATCTTTGTCCAAAAAGCTTTCTTCCTGTTTCTTTGCCTGTGAAATATTAGAATATGAA
>ENA-OQHU01000087-OQHU01000087.1-human-gut-metagenome-genome-assembly--contig:-NODE-87-length-13658-cov-2.989875_pt1 | contig 13658 bp, 15 predicted proteins | sample MGYA00242568_ERZ504729 | MGnify/ENA primary metagenome ERZ504729 (study PRJEB26092, sample SAMD00036223) | human gut metagenome | host: Homo sapiens | study: EMG produced TPA metagenomics assembly of... | reverse complement strand
TTATGGGGTAAGGGGATTTTGTGTCTGCGACATTTCTGTTGTGCAAGAAATATGTACAATAAAATGAATTTTGTCGCTTTGCAAGCAAAATCCCACTAAACCCTATAGGTTGCGGATTTGAGGATTAACTAAAAAAATTAATTATGAAGGAAAATTTAAAAACCTTATCGTCATCAGATAAGATGACAAACGAAATTTCTGCACTCTCTCTTGTTGAGAGTTTTCTCGATGAGTATTATTTCTTCCGTAGAAATGTGCTAAGTGGTAAAACCGAGTATTTCACTCTCTCAAAGAATGAGGACGAAACTGAGGAGCCCGTAGAAGAGGAACCGGAAACCGGTGGGGAAGAGGAGGAATCTTCTGACTCAACCTGGAAGGTGCTGACTCCGGAGGCTTTCAATTCTATCGTCCGTCACGCCAAGCGGTTGGGTGTAGGAGGCAAGAAGTCGCCCCGACAGGATATTGAGGAGTTCGTGCATTCTGAAGAGGTTCCGGAGTTTGATCCTATCAGGGAGTATCTCGAGAACCTGCCGGAATGGGATGGTAAGAACCATGTGGCTGAACTCTTTGGCAGGATTCCGGGGCTTACAAGTGAACAGTTGGGATGGTGCGCCACCTGGCTCCGTTCGGCTGTCGCCCACTGGTTGCAGATGGATATGTTTCATGGCAACGAAACCACTCCTGTGCTTATCGGCAAGCAGGGTTGCGGCAAGAGTACCTTTGCCTATCGCCTGCTGCCGGACAATCTGCGACTGTATTTCCTCGACCACATCAACTTTGCCAATAAGTTTGATTCCGAGATGGCGCTCACTCATAATCTCTTTGTCAACATAGATGAGTTTGCGAATATGGGACCATCGCAGCAGGGCAAGCTGAAGCAGATGCTTTCGAAGGTGAAGGTGAACGGGCGCCCTATCTTCGGCAAGTGTCAGGATGACCGTCCGCGCTACGCTTCCTTCCTGGCAACCACCAATGATGAGCATCCACTCTGCGACCCTACGGGTAGCCGCCGATTCGTCTGTCTGCACATTCCGGCAGGTGAATATATCGACAACGGTTCACCCATCATTTATGACCAGCTCTATGCACAAGTTATGTATGAGCTTTGCCATAAGAAGACCCCTTACTGGTTTACCAATGCCGAGGTAGACCGCATCCAGAAGTGCAATCTTCCTTTCTTCAAGGTAGATGATTTTGAGTCGATGCTGAAGAGCTGCTTCCGTGTTCCCGAGGATAATGAAACGGGCGAATGGCTCATCTGTTCGGACGTTTTCGAGGTTCTGCACGAAAGATTTCCGATGCTGATCAGTAATCTGAGTACCAAGATTCGCATAGGCCAGTCGCTCAAACTCCTGGGGTTGCAAGATGAAGCATACCAAGAAGGGTCAGGCCTATCTGCTTGTAAGAATCTGAAAATATAGCTAAGCGGCAGATGGGTGAAGAGTGGTGAAGAGTGGGTGAAGAGTGAGAAACAACTCTTCACCCCTCGAATCCCCTTTGTTTATCGGTATTTCCGGGGGTTAGGTGAAGAGTGAAGAGTTTTTCGCAGTTCATTTCTTAAAATTCTTTCTCAGGCTTTTCCGATAGCTGTCTGACTAGAACAGCCCACTGTTCTCATAGCGGCTAGTTGGCTGTCTGTGGTTCGCCAGTTGGCTGTTTGCCGATAACAGCCTCTCAATCTTTCGTAGAAAAAATTATTTATCCAACTTAAAAAATAAAGAACATGAACAATATTTCAATCCATTCCATTGATACGGTATGTCTCAAGGAGGCGTGCCCGGTACATCACCTTTGTGCTCGTTTTGAGCGTTATCAGAAATTGCGTAAGTCGGAGAAGGTGTTCAGTATTCTGAACCCTGACCATATAGCCTGCAACGAGCAGGGCTGCGCCTATCGGCTTCAGAAGAAAATCATACGCATGGCACGCGGATTCCGCCGCATGTTCGGTACGATACCTTCTGCCAATACGCCTCATTTCTGGCACTTTTCGCCCTATATCAGCGAAAGCACCTATTGCAAGGCGAAGCGCGGCGCCATCCTCATTGCGCCCGATATGCAGCAGAAATTACTGCGTCTCTTCGAGCAGAATGGCGCCGATATCAGCATCGGTTTCGATGAATATGTAGAGCAGGAGGGCTATGAAGAAGTTGATACCGCAAGCTGTAAAAAAATATAATTTTTGCCATCTTTTAGCGGTAATGAAACAGTTTTTTATTACTTTTGTTTTCTGAATTTTACAACTAAACAATAAGAAATAGATTATGCGTGTTATTATCGAAAAAGATTATGAGAAGCTGTCAAAGTGGGCAGCTGATCATGTAATTGAAACAATTAACAGATTTCAACCAACTGCTGAACGTCCTTTTGTTCTGGGTTTGCCAACCGGTTCTTCACCTCAGGGCATGTATGCCAATCTGGTAAAGGCGGTAAAAGAAGGCAAGGTTTCGTTCAAGCATGTCATCACCTTCAATATGGATGAATATGTAGGTTTGCCGGAATCTCATCCTGAGAGCTATCATTCTTTCATGGCGACCAATCTCTTCAATCATATCGACTGTCCTAAGGAGAATATTCATATTCTGAACGGTAATGCCGAGAACCTGGAAGAGGAGTGCCGTCATTATGAGCAGATGATAGAAGAAGCGGGTGGCATCGACCTCTTTATAGGTGGTATCGGTCCTGATGGCCATATCGCTTTCAACGAGCCATTCTCTTCTCTTACCTCCCGCACCCGAGTAAAGACGCTCACTACAGACACCAAGATTGCCAACTCCCGTTTCTTCGATAATGATCCTGAGAAGGTACCTAGTCTGGCTCTGACCGTAGGTGTGGGTACCGTGATGGCTGCCCGAGAGGTAATGATTCTCTGCAACGGTCATAACAAGGCCCGCGCCCTGCAGGCTGCCATCGAAGGTCCTGTTACCCAGGCTTGGACCATCAGCGCTCTGCAGCAGCACCAGCATGGCATCATCGTTTGTGATGAGATTGCCTGCGATGAACTGAGGTGGGTACTTACCGCTACTTCAAGGATATCGAGAAAGATAACATCTAAGTTATCTGATGCCTATAAAAAAGAATAAGGATGATGACTATTCGTCATCATCCTTATTTTCTGCTATTACCTGAGGACCGCGAACCTTGTCCTTGAGTCCCAGACCTTTCTTGATTTCTATATTTACTCCATCGCTCAAACCGGTAGTTACCTGTTTGCGCTCATAAGTCTTCTTGTCGCTACCTTTTATGATATATACAAAGGTAGAATCACCGCTAAACTCGATGGCACTCTCCGGAACGGTGAGTACATGGGTAGCCTTTGCCAGTACAATCTCGGCATTGGCGCTGTAACCAGAACGGATCTTGCCGCCCTTGGTAGAACGGATGGCTGCCTTTACCTCAAACTGGTTGGCACCATTGTTTTCTACAGCCTTAGGTGAGATATATTCCAGGTTAGCCTCGAAGTTGAGGTTCTGCAAGGCTCCGATGGTAATCTTCATCGGCATTCCTGTAACGAGACTTCCCACTTCGGTTTCATCGATATTGCCACGGAAGATGAGGTCGTTCATGTTGGCCACACTGGCGATGGTAGTACCATCGTTGAAAGTGTTGGCAAGAATCACCGAGTTACCCACCTTGACCGGAATATCGAGGATAATGCCCGAGATGGTAGAACGGATGAGGGTGGAAGAAGCGCTGGCATTGCTCTTGCTTACACCATCGCGCACCACCTGGAGAGCATCTTCGGCAGCGGTAACCTCCTCGCGTGCCTGTTTCATCGCCTGCTTTACCTTATCAAACTCATCGGCGCTGACCAGCTGTTTCTTGAAGAGCTGTTCCTCGCGGCCGTAATCCACCTGTGCCTGTTTCAGGTTGATTTCTGCAAGGCGCACGCGTGCCTGAGCCGAACTGAGCTGTCCCATATCCGGAATCACCTTTACCTTGGCGATAACCTCGCCCGCCTGAACATAATCACCTGCTTCTTTGCAAATCTCGGTGATGATACCGCTAATCTGAGGCTTTACGCTCACCTCGTTGCGAGGCTCAATCTTGCCCGTGATGACGGTAGTTTTCAAAACATCAGCCATCTTAGGAGTAAACTCAGTATACTCCACAGGCTTAGGCTGCGATTTCTCATAAAGGAACACGAAGGTTCCGATGAAGATCAAGGCGACAATCGCCGCAACAATCAACTTTGAATACTTTTTCATATCTTTTATATCTTATATTTTCTTTTATTCGTCTCTCATCGCATCTACCGGTTTGATGCTCATGGCTCGCCATGCAGGGGCGAGTCCGGCTAGGCCGCCGAGAATGCAGATGAGGATGGCAGAAGAGATGGCCGTCCAGAAATCTACCTGGAAGTGGGCGGTAAGAATGCCATCCGTGGTACTTCCTACTTCCAGCATCTGCAGGATGGCAACACCGAAGAGAATGCCGCTCATGCCGGCTACCAGGGTGAGGAGAATACTCTCGGAGATGATTTGCGAGAGAATCATCTTAGGCGTGGCTCCGATGGCTCGGCGGATGCCTATCTCGGTGGTTCGCTCCTTTACCGTTACCATCATGATGTTGGAAACTCCGATGGCGCCGGCAAGAAGGGTACCGATGCCTACCAGCCAGATGAGGAAGTTGACGCCCTTGAACAGGTTGTCGAGCATCTGGAAGAGAACTTCGGTATTGAACACCATAATGCCCTTTTCGTCCGTAGGTCTATGCTGTGGGCTCTTGCCACGGTTTCTCTCATCCGTTGGGCAATGCTGCTCATCACTACGCCCGGTTTGCCGGTGGTGGCTATGATGTCTACCGCCTTACCCCGGTTATAAGCGCTGCGCAAAACCGATTGGGGCAGGGTGATGGTTTCATCGGCACGACCGCCGAAGTTCACGCCGTTGCCCGAGCGGTAATCTACGCCTATCACCATATAATAGGTAGAATCTACTCTTACGCTCTTGCCGCACGGATCACCTCCGCCAGGAAAGAGATTCTTGTAAATCTGTTTACCGATGACGCAAACCTTGCGCTGCTGGCGCACATCCATCTCGTTGATGTATCTGCCGTAAAACATCTGTGGCGCAGAAACCTGGGCGTAGTCAGGATTTACGCCCTGGGTGCTGCCGCTGAATTTCTTGTCGCCAAACACTACCGACTTGTTACCGCCGAAGAGCAGCGGGGTAATGACATCGAGTTCGGGCACCTGGTGGCGCAATCTGTCCAGGTCTTTCTCTTCCATCTGCCAGGAGCGCCCTTGTTGAATCCCTTGTAGGGCTTGGTGGTGTTCTGCGCCCAGATGATAGCGGTGTTGGTGGCAAAGCCTGTGAAGTTGTTTTGCAGCATCTCCTTCAGTCCCTGTCCGCCACCCATCAGGGCGATGAGCATAAACACGCCCCAGAACACGCCGAAGCCCGTAAGCAGACTGCGGCTCTTGTTCCTCGTGATGGTATCGAGAATCTCTTTATATGTATCTAAATCTAATCGCATAGCCTATTCTATATATATAATAAGGTGTAAGCAAGAATGAATTCAACATTCAACACTTAGCATTCAACATTTTGCATTACTCCGCTCTCAGCGCTTCTATCGGTCGGATTCTTGCAGCCTTAATGGCTGGGATGACTCCGGCGATGGTGCCTGCGATGACGATGGTGATGGTGGCGCCGATACAGGTGCCTATGCCCACCGTAGGATTCACAAACATGGCGGCTTTAAACAGTCCGGTATCTACGGTGGTGTGGCCGATGGTTGCATCCATGATTTCGTTTGCCGCCACGCCACAGACCATTCCGATGTAGCCGAAGAACGAGGTGATGATGATGCTCTCGGTAATGATGAGCTTCAGTATCGACCAAGGTTTGGCTCCGATGGCTTTTCTTACGCCAAACTCTCGGGTTCGTTCCTTCACGGTGATGAGCATGATGTTGCTTACGCCCACGATTCCGCTCAGCAGGGTGAACAGACCCACTATCCAGAGGGCCGTCTGCATGATGGCGATTCCCTGGTTCATCTGGATATTGTCCATGTATCGGTTCCAGAGCCAGATGGTTCGCTCGTCATCAGGTGCTGCCTGATGGTTGTTGTTGATGCTGGCGCGGTAATTCTTTTCAAACTGCTTATTGTCCTCCCTGGTCTTCAGGTTCTTGATGGTAAACTCCAGACTTCCCGCATCATCGCCCTTGGCGTAGATGGTCTTGATGGTGGAGTAGGCGATGAAGGCTTCGGTATTGTTGCGCGATTCATCATCCTTGTAGATTCCCACCACCTGGAAGTTGAGGTTGCTGATCTTTACGTTCTTGCCCACCAGCGAACGGTAGTCTTTGCAGAGTTCTTTGGCCTGGCTTCGGCTCAGCACCACATTCTTGCGCTGCTCCTTCATATCGATTTCGTTGATGAATCGTCCGGCAATCAGCTCCGTCTTGTCGATTTTGGGATGCGTAGGAGCCACACCCACCAATGACTGGCTTGCCACATAATTATCGCCATAGTTGATGTTCAGGTTATATTGTTCCAATCTTCCGCCCACATCATCTACGTACTGGCCGTAGGTCTTGTTGCTGATGAGGATATCCCTGTCGTTGAGCGTGATGCTTCTGCCTTCCTTCAGTCCCTTGTAAGCCTTGGAGGTTTCGCCCGGGAATACTCGCATGGAGTTGGCTAGGAATCGGGTGCTTTGCTGCAACTGGGCATTAATCAGTCCGTTGCCGGCGCCCAGCAGGAATATCAGCATGAAGATACCCCAGGCAACGGCAAATCCCGTGAGCGAAGTGCGGAGCTTGTTGCGCTTCGACGTGCTCCATATTTCTTTGATTAATTCTCTCATGTTCCAAGTTCAAAGTTATTTCACGTAGTCTTTCGATACGAGATGATGGTCTCTGTTGTCTTCGATGCTTCCGATGAGTCCGTCCTTGATATGGATACCTTATCGGTCTCGTTGGCAACACCGCTTTCGTGGGTTACCACCACGATGGTCATTCCCTCTTTCTGGTGCAGTTCCTTCAACAGGTCCATCACTTCCACGCTCGTTTTGGAGTCGAGAGCTCCGGTAGGCTCATCGGCAAGGATGATTTCGGGTTTGGTGATGAGGGCACGGGCGATGGCTACACGCTGCTTCTGTCCTCCCGACATCTCGTTAGGATAATGGTTGGCCCATTGCTTCAAGCCCAGTTTTTCGAGATATTCCATCGCCAGTTCGTGGCGCTTCTTGCGGCTCACGCCCTGGTAGAAGAGTGGAAGTTCCACGTTTTCCACCGCTGTCTTGAACGAGATGAGGTTGAACGACTGAAAGATGAAGCCTATCATCTTGTTGCGGTATTCGGCAGCACGGGTTTCCGAGAGGTCTTTGATGAGCACATCATTGAGTCGGTATTCGCCCGTATCGTAGTTGTCGAGAATACCCAATATATTTAATAAGGTGGATTTTCCCGAGCCGGAAGCACCCATGATGCTGACGAACTCGCCACGTTCGATGTCGAGGTCGATGCCCTTCAGCACATGGAGTGGCTGAGCACCCTGGTAGGTCTTATTGACGTCTTTTAGATGAATTAATGACATATAATACGTTTGTTTATTGATATGAATTTTTAAACGTTAGACGCTTGCAACCTTCTGAAAGTTGCAAGCGTAGCTATTTTTTAAAACGTTATTACATACACCTTATTATATATAAGGCAAAGACAGAAGCTATAAATATATATTTGAGGATGAATAGTGTCATCATATCTTTATCTTTTTGAGATTCTTCTCCAACTCTTCCTTCACTTCGTCGATGGAGATGTCGAGAAGCTGCATTTGTCGGGCGAGTTCCGGGAGTCTTTCTTTCATAAACTCCTTTTTGCGGGTCTTCTTAATCTGCTTCTTGGCTCCTGCGGAAACAAAGTAGCCCAAGCCTCGCTTGTTGTAGATAATCTCATCGGTGGCAAGCAGGTCGTATGCCTTCACGGTTGTGTTGGCATTCACCTCCAGCAGCACGGCGTATTCCCTGACGCTCGGTATTCGCTCGTCTTCCTTGTACTTGCCCGCCAGAATCTCATCGCTCAATCGCTCGGCTATCTGTACGTATATTGCTTTATCATTACTGAAATTCATAATCTTCAAATTTTAATTCTTAGATGTTGATCCACTTGTTGCAGATAACCTGCATACGGGTGAAGAGCTTGTAGGATGCCCAATAGTTGAAGGCAGCCAAAGCAAGAAATACTGCAGACGAGGTGAATACAGCACAATATTGAGCAGAAGAACCCTCTTCGATGTGCAAGGTTCCTACGAAATCAAGCCATCCGGCTTCATCCAGTTCGTTGATAATATAACCCAAAATCAGACAAAGTGCCAATCCCGTACATGCTGTCAGAAGCACAGGAAACTTACGGTAGAAGGCTCCTCCCAGGGTTGCGAAGGAATGGGCAAATATCAGGAAGGAGTAGCCTGCCAGAATTGTTTGCCAAGAATTGTCTATTGGTGAAATAGCAAAAATGGTGTGGCTGAGTACTGGCCATGTAAGGCTGATATGGAAGCCTGGAGTGATGAAAAAGCTAAAGATGAGCTGAATAATATCTGAGATGACCAAGGCTCCTAGCAAAGTCACAAGACCACCAACGGTAACAACCAGGTATCGAGCCACATATTTTTCCAGGTTAGTGGCAGGAATCATCAGGAAACTTTCGCGCTGTAACTTGGTCTTCATATTTCTGAAGATGCAAGATGCCAATACGTAAATGACCATAAAAGAAATGAATCCAAAGAACATATATGCGGATTCCTTATAACTGTCGGTCATGGCATCTAGTTCATGGGATGCTGCAATAAAGCCACTAATTCTGTAAAGCCGGATGATGTTTACAATTGAAAAACAGATGGCGAGTCCTGCAATGATTCCCAAATTATAGGTCCAGTTGTTTAATACATCCCAACGGATAACCATTCCTAATCTATTTAAATCGAGATTCTTTTTCATAATCGTCTAATTTTTAATCGTTTAATTTTCCATTAATTACTGCATTGAAGAGCAACTCCAGGTTCATCTGTGTTTCCTGCTCACCCTCCTGTCGCTTGCAGATGGCGGCATTACCCTGCAGGGTTGGCTCGGCGTAGAGCACGGTGTCGTCCATTTCCTGTGGGTTGCGGTATTCGAAGGTGTATTTCTCGCAGATGTCTGAAACCGAAGTGTCGAGCAGAAGCTGGCTCTGGTTCATGATGATGATGTGGTCGAGCAACGACTCTACATCGTGCACCTGATGAGTAGAGATGATGAGGGTGCGGTCTTCCGTCATGTTGTTGGCGATGACCTTACGGAACTGGCTCTTCGATGGGATGTCGAGACCATTGGTTGGCTCGTCCATCAGAAGAAAGCGGGTACCCGTGGCGAGTGCGAAACTCATGAATACCTTCTTCTTCTGTCCCATCGAGAGTTCGTTCAACTTGAGAGAGAGTGGTAAATCAAAATCCTTGAGGCAACGGTCCAGCACTTCCTGCGAGAAGTTTGGATAGAATCCCTGGTTCATCTTCACGTAGGTGGCGAGGGAAACGTTGGGCAGTTCAAACTCTTCGGGCACCATGAAGATGTCCTTCAGCATCTCGGCTCTGCGATCTTGTGCCGAAATGCCATCCACGAGAATGGTACCTTGTTGCTGGCGGAGCAATCCGCTGATGAGGTAGAGCAGGGTGCTCTTGCCTGTACCATTCTTACCGAGCAAGCCATAAATGTTGTTCTCCTTGAGTTCCAAAGAGAAATCTCTAAATACAAGGTGCTTGCTACCTGGGTATCTGAAATCAATGTCTTTAATCTGTATCATAATCTTTAATGTTTAGTGTACTACTTCAATAGAACACTGCAAAGGTATGCTTTTCTGCGATAACTTCCAAACTTTTGGGCAATTATTTTTATACTTTAACGTATTGTTAACAATTCCACCTTATTATATTATAAGAAGAGTATGATATGAATGTCTTATAATATAGAACTTAATAAAAACAAAGGCATCGGAAAGCAAAAACTTCCCCGATGCCTTGATGCTTTTTATTAAGTCGTTTTAGATATATTTCATGAGAATATCCCAAACTGCAATGATGTGGCAGATACTACCAGCTAAAACGAAAAAATGGAACACGGAATGCATGTATTTCTTCTTGTTGATACTGTAGAATACGGCGCCCGTAATGTAGCAGACGCCTTCGGCAATAATCCACCAGACTGTGGCGGTGGATACGGAGTCTATCAAAGGTTTAAAGGCAACCAGTACCGACAATCCCATGCCTACAAAGCAGATGGTCTCCAGGTTGCTGTGATCCTTGAGTCTGGCAAAACTCATGATGGTTCCGGCAATGGCGCAAGCAGATAAAGATAAAAAGACTCCATCCCCAATATCCCTGGTCTCGCATCGCAATGAGCGTGATTGGCGAGTAAGAACCGGCAATATGCCAGTAGATGGCGGCATGGTCCCATTTGCGCAGTCGCTCCTTCCATTTGCTCCAGGCAGAAACAGCATGGTAAACCGTTGAGGCGATGTAAGACATCAGCATACCGAACAGATAGAGGATAACTCCCGCCGTAGCCCATCCGTTATGCATCGTAAAGCACCAATATAAGAAGATGGCTCCCACGACAAAGCCCATCAGGATACCTCCTGCATGCGACCATGAGTTCCAAAGTTCTTCTTTATGACTGAAATGTATCTTTAGTTTCATATCTCTATATATCTTTTCGTTACACATTCTGCTGATTTTGAGAAATAGGACATTCAAGCCACTATACCTAAATCGTTATCAGCTATAACATTGCAAAGATACTAAGAATTTCTTAAAGTGGACTATCTTTTAGGAATTCTTTCGATTTCGGGAGTGTTTTCTTTGCTTTATTTGCTGATTGTTTGTCCTTTTCTGCTTTCTTCGAAAAATAAATCAAAAAAATATTGGAGTGTATTGGATTTTTTTATATTTTTGCGATGTGAAAATGAGAAATCATCTCTCACAAAATAGAAATTGTAAACGCAACTAATAACTTAGAAAGGTAATATGAAGTTAAAATCAATTGCACTTATATTGATGACTGTCGCACTTCCGGCGATGGCAGAAAAAGTATCTGTAAATACAAAGGGTATGTCGCTCATTCTCGATGTTGAGAATGGAAAGCCTGCCCAGTATCTCTATTTCGGTACTAAGTTGAATCCTAACGATTTGCAGAATCTGAAGGTCGCTACTGATGGCCGTATGGATGCTTATCCGGCTTACGGACTGAATACTCCAGCTGAAGCAGCGCTTGCCATGCGTCATAGTGATGGCAATCTTTCAACTGCACTCGTGGCTACGGGCTGTGATGTGAAGGACGAAGGAAAAGCTTCTGTTACGACCGTTCATCTGAAAGATCCTGTATATAATATAAAGGTAGATTTGAAGTATCGTGCATACAATGATGTTGATATGATTGAGGCATGGACCGAGATTCTGAATGGTGAAAAGGGTACTGTTACCCTGACTACCTTCGCATCGGCTATGCTTCCTATCCGTCGTGGAGATGTTTGGATGAGTCATCTTTCCGGTACTTGGGCAGCAGAGGGACAATTGAGTCATGAAAAACTGCAGCCAGGAGAATTTGTAATCCGAAACAATGATGGTACCCGCAATTCGCATACCGATCATGCTGAAGTCATGTTCTCGCTCGATGGTAAAGGACAGGAAAATGTGGGTAATGTTATTGGTGCAGCCTTGGTTTATAGCGGAAACTATAAGCTGAAAACGGTTACCGATGATACCGAATATCATTATTTCTTTGCCGGTATTAATGAACAGAACTCTGAATATCATCTTAAAAAAAGGTGAGACTTTCAAAACTCCTGCACTCGCTTTGACTTATTCAACACAGGGCTTGAGCGGTGCAAGTAGAAACTTCCATAAATGGGGACGCAAATATATCTTAGCACATGGAGATAAGGAGCGTGATATCTTGCTCAACTCTTGGGAAGGTGTTTATTTCGACATTAACCAAAAGGGAATGGACCAGATGATGGCTGATATCCATAGTATGGGTGGTGAACTCTTCGTAATGGATGATGGATGGTTCGGAACCAAATATCCTCGTGTTACTGATAACTGTGCGCTCGGCGACTGGGTGGTTGATACCAAGAAACTTCCTAATGGTATTGAAGGCTTGCTGAGCGATGCCAGAAAAAACCAGGTAAAGTTTGGTATCTGGATCGAACCGGAAATGACCAATACTACCAGTATGCTCTATGAGAAGCATCCTGATTGGGTTATCAAGGCTCCTAAGCGAGATGCTGTTCTGGGCCGTGGCGGTACACAGCTGGTGCTCGAACTCTCAAATCCAAAAGTACAAGACTTTGTTTTCGGTGTAGTAGACAATTTACTTACTAAATATCCAGATATAGCCTACATTAAGTGGGATGCCAATATGCCTATTATGAATCATGGCAGCCAATACTTGTCTGCAGCTGAACAGAGTCATCTCTACATTGCTTATCATCAGGGATTTGCGAAGGTTATCGACCGTATTCGTGCTAAGTATAAGGATGTGGTGATTCAATGTTGCGCAAGTGGCGGTGGCCGTGCCAATTGGGGCATGCTCCGTGGTTTTGATGAGTTTTGGGTAAGTGATAATACGGATGCCATGCAGCGTATTTATATGCAGTATGGAACCAGCTATTTCTTCCCAGCCATCGCCATGGCAAGTCATATCTCTGCTGTGCCAAACCATACCGTATTCCGCACTACTTCTTTGAAGTATCGTATTGATGTAGCTATGAGCGGGCGTCTTGGAATGGAAATCCAGCCAAAGAATATGACGGATGAGGAGAAGGCTCTCTGCCGAAAGGCTATCTCTGAATACAAGGAGATTCGTCCTGTTGTTCAGTTTGGCGACCTTTATCGTTTGGTTTCTCCGTACGATAATCAGGGCTTGTCTTCTATTATGTATGTTAGTGAATCAAAAAACAAGGCTGTCTTCTATTGGTGGAAATTGGCAAACTTCTATAATGTTCATTTGCCAAGAGTTAAGATGGCTGGTCTGGATGAGAATAAGATGTATAAGGTAAAAGAACTTGATGTAATTGATAACAAGCCTCTTGATTGTGAGGGAAAATCTTACTCTGGTAAGTATCTTATGGAACATGGCTTGGAAATGCCGTATGTTCATGAGGTAGACTGGGGTAAGAAGAACGACTGGTCGTCTCGTGTTCTCTATTTGGAGGCAGAATAGTTTTCTGGTACCATTATGTATATGCGCATGCATGTGTGCCCACACGCAGATATGAGCGCGTGTATGTATATAATAAAGTGTTTGGTACCAAAATAAGTGCAAAATAAGATGGAAGTGTTAAAATGCTGTTAATTTCAAAACTTTTTTCGGAAAATATTTGGTGGTTTCGGAAAATGTTTGTACTTTTGCACTCGCTTTTGAGAAATACAACTTCTCTTAGCAACTAAAGAAAGAGTTCTTTGAAAGATTTTACATAAACAGACAAGTAGTACAAGAAGCGGTTTTGAATTACACCTTATTATATATAGGGATATGAAGAAACTGGGTAAAAGAAATGAACCGTCAAGCAATTGACAAGTCAGGTTTACTAAGCTTCAATAAACGAAAAGGATATTCGTCCTAAGTACAGACAACAAACAAACCAAGCCGCAAGGCTAGGTAAAAATGATATTTTACAATGGAG
>ENA-OQHU01000086-OQHU01000086.1-human-gut-metagenome-genome-assembly--contig:-NODE-86-length-13713-cov-2.013617_pt1 | contig 13713 bp, 12 predicted proteins | sample MGYA00242568_ERZ504729 | MGnify/ENA primary metagenome ERZ504729 (study PRJEB26092, sample SAMD00036223) | human gut metagenome | host: Homo sapiens | study: EMG produced TPA metagenomics assembly of... | reverse complement strand
GAAGGTAGCCGAAGTAAACAAGGTTTCTGATGCAGAATACGTTCTGGCTCCAGGTATGTATATCTGCAATGGCAAGAAGTTTGTTATCAAATAAACTTATCGCTACTTTTGGACTTAAATAAGCACTTCGCCTGCTCTGTAAGCGGGTAGTGTGAGTTTGTCCCCTGCGGTTAGCAGTTTATGTACATAATATCCTCTGAATGAGGCTGATTTTTGCAAATATCCGTTTTGCGAAATTCAGCCTCTTTTTCTTTGTTGTTGCGAAATCGATTGCACAGAAAAAACAATAGAAAAGTGAATTGTTTTATAGTATATATAAAAAGAATTCGTAATTTTGTGGTGTAATTATTCAACTATTCAATTTTAAACTTAACAATTTCATTATGAAAAAACTTGCCGCAAAGTTATGGGCGGTTCTTATGCTCATGTTGGTCTCTATGCAGACGATGGCTACGGATACGTTTACCAGCGATCGTACTGACTTCCGAGACGAAAGTATCTATTTCATGATGACCACTCGTTTCTACGATGGTGATCCTAAAAACAATGTGCTCTGCTGGGACAATCAGGCAGCACAGATTGAAACAAAAGACCCTTGCTGGCGAGGCGACTTCCAGGGCGTCATCGACAAGCTCGACTACATCAAGGCGCTTGGTTTCACAGCCATCTGGATCACTCCTGTCGTACAGAACGCATCCGGTTATGACTACCACGGCTATCATGCCATGGATTTCTAGCATGTAGACTGCCGCTATCAGAGCAGTGATGGTAAGAGCGGTGACGTGATGTTCCAGGAACTCATCGACAAGGCTCACGCCAAGGGTATCAAGATCATTCTTGACATAGTGCTCAACCACACCGGTAACTTCGGTGAGGAGAAGCTCTGCAAGCTGTTCGATCGTGATACACAACTTCGCAACCAAGCTTACATCGATGCTTGTATGACCCCTACAGAAACTTTGGGTAGTGACTACCTGACCATCCTTCCAAAAGATCAATACCATCGTCGTCTTACCATGATGAAGAATATGGACGGTCAGAACCGTGATATTCACAACTACTGGCACCATTACGGTCAGTTCGGTTGGGATGATCCATCCCGTTGGTGGGGTCAGATTGCTGGTGACTGTGTTGACCTCAATACAGAGAACGACGAGGTAGCTAAGTATCTCGTAGATTGCTATGGTCAGTTCATCAAGATGGGTGTGGATGGTTTCCGTATCGATACCTCCGGTCACATCTCACGACTCACTTTCAACCATCAGTTCGTTCCACAGTTTGCTGCCCTCGGTAAGCAGTACGAGAATAAGCGATTGAACAAGGCTCCTTTCTTTATGTATGGTGAGGTTTGTACCCGTGGTCACGAAGCAACCTATAGAGGTCAGGCCAATCTTTCTTGCTACTTCTATACATGGAAGTCTGATGAGTCTTTGATGAACCAGTGGGATGGAAGCCAAAGCTTCTGGGACAGTCAGGTATTGCCAGAGGGTTCTGGACCTATCGGTCCTCAGGCACTCTGCGGTAAGGAAACATTTGGTGACAAGAAGAGCGAAAATGCTAAGATGATCAATGGTGCATGGCATGAGCCAGACTATTCTGAGGCAAGTGGTTTTAATGTCATCGACTTCCCAATGCACTATAGCTACAATACAGCTAAAGATGCATTCCGTCTTTCAGCGGAAGACGAACTCTATAATGACGCTACATACAATGTAGTATATATTGACAGCCATGACTACAGTCCAGGCCCTAACGATCTCAACCGTTTCGGTGGTACAGATGCTCAGTGGGCTGAGAACCTCTCTCTCTTGTTTACCTTCCGTGGTATTCCATGTATCTACTATGGTTCTGAGGTTGGTTTCCGTCGTGGTGTAAGAATCGACCCAGGTCCTAACGGTCCTCTTTCAGAAACTGGTCGTGCTTACTTCGGTGGTTATATCACAGGTGATGTAACAGCAACAGACTTCGGTGAGTATAAGGCTACAGGTAACGTAGCTGCTTCTTTGAATCACGATGTAGCTCAGCACCTCATCCGTTTGAACAAGATTCGTCAGGCTGTTCCTGCTCTCCGTAAGGGTCAGTGGACAACAGATGGTTGTAAGGCAACAGGTAAGAATGGTATCGCTTTCAAGCGTGCTACTAAGGATTGCTATGCGCTCGTAGCCCTCAATGGTGGTGCTACCTTCACAGATTGCCCAGCTGGTACTTATACCGACGTGGTAACTGGTAAGACATATACAGGTTCTACTATTGAAGTAGAAGCTCCTTCTACTCAGGGTCAGCTCCGTGTTCTCGTAAAGGACTGGAAGGATGGCAAGATCGGTGAGGATGGTGCTTTCATCTACGATACTACAGCTAAGTCTCTGGACGGTCAGGCTTATGATGGTAATGAAGAGGCTGGTACAATTTGGAACGAGCAGGGCCCTATTCAGCCAGCAAGCGTTTTATTCTCACAGGCAGGTGGATCATTCCGTACTGAGACTATTAACCTGACAGTTACTCTCTCTGAAGACGCTAAGTCTGGTTGGTATCAGATACAAGGTCAGGATAAGGTGAACTTGACTCCTGGTGTGAGTGAGAACCTTACCATAGGCGAAGGTATGAACTTTGGCGACACCAAGACTATTGAGTGGAGCGCAGAGGCCCAGGACGGTAAAGTAAAGAGCGGTAGCTTGACCTTCAAGAAGGTGGACCCTAATGCTACTATCATGGTTTACGTACAGGCAGAAAATGCTCCTTTTATCTATGCTTGGTCAAAAGGTTCTTCTGTTAAGAAATTGACAGGCGATTGGCCTGGTACAAAGATGACAGAGTCTGAAGAAATCAATGGCGAAAAGTACTGGACTTACGCTTTTGATGGCGTAGATAACTTCAATGTCATCTTGAATAATAATAGCGGTGCACAGTCTGGTGAAATCTCTGGTATCACAGGTGATATCTACCTGAAGTATGACGGCGGTGCAAATGCTCAGAAGATTGACGCTCCTGTCAATACTGCTGCCAAGGTTACTTTGAGCCCTAACGGTGGTGACTTCGAGAAGACTGTCACTGTAACAGCCACATTGAGCAACAATGCCAAGAGCGGTTGGTACAAGATCGGTAATGGTGAGCAGGTGCTCTTACCCCTGGTAAGGCTGCTACATTCACACTCGGTGCTGACATGATGGAAGGCGAGAGCAAGACTGTAACTTGGAGTGCAACCAATGCAGATAACGAAACCAAGACTGGTTCTGCAACCTTCAACAAGATTAAAGAGGTAGTTATTCCTACTCCAACAGGTATCTTCGCTTACTTCCTCGCTCCTTCAGACTGGAGTCAGGTAGATTGCTGGGCTTGGAATGGTACAGACAACTTTACCGGTGGTAACTGGCCAGGTGTAAGCTGTACCAAGACTAACATGAAGAAGAATGGTCTTGATGTTTGGATGTGGAAGTATGATGGCGATTTGACAACTGCTCCTACTATGATCATCTTCAACAACGGCAGTGGGCAGCAGACAAAGGACTTGAAATTCGAAAACGGTGCAGTTTATAACCGTGACGGTAAGACCAACGAGTCTATCTCAACAGGTATCAACCAGGTAGGTAGCAAGAAGGCTCCTGCTAAGTTGAAGATTTACTCTATCAATGGTGTGAAGGTAGCCGAAGTGAACAAGGTTTCTGATGCAGAGTATGTCCTGGCTCCAGGTATGTACATCTGCAATGGCAAGAAGTTTGTTATCAAGTAGTCAATGGTTAGCCGCCATTATTTTTAGAAACATTTAGTTTATCATATATCATTTATTTTAGGTTTAAGTACTCCTAAATGACTTGAAAAGAGCAATTTTTCAGTCATTTAGGAGTCTTTTTGTATATATAAGTAGAAAATATATTAAAGATTTTGGGTAAACCCTTTTTTTTTTGTAACTTTGCGCCCAAAAGTAAAAACAATATAAAAATATAAGATAATATGGCTAAGAAATTTGCCGAGCACAACGGTCTGAATCTTACTCAGACAAACAATGACGTACTAGCAGCGTGGGAGAAAAATGATATCTTCCACAAGTCTATCGACGAGCGTGAAGGCTGCCCTCAGTTTATCTTCTTCGAGGGACCTCCATCAGCTAATGGCCACCCGGGTATTCACCACGTGTTGGCACGTAGTATCAAGGATACATTCAACAGATACAAGACCATGAAGGGGTTCCAGGTTCACCGCAAGGCGGGATGGGATACCCACGGACTCCCTGTTGAACTCGGTGTCGAGAAGGAACTCGGCATCACCAAGAAGGATATCGACAACAAGGCTTCTGAGAAGTATATCTCTACAGAGGATTACAACCACAAGTGCCGCGAGAACGTGATGAAGTTCACCGCTGAGTGGCGCGAGTTGACCGAGAAGATGGGTTACTTCGTAGATCTCGATCATCCTTATATCACCTACGATAACAAGTATATCGAGACTCTCTGGTGGCTCCTCAAGCAGCTCTACAACAAGGGGTTGCTCTACAAGGGTTACACCATCCAACCATACTCTCCAGGTGCAGGTACAGGCTTGAGCTCTCACGAGTTGAACCAGCCTGGCTGCTATCGCGATGTTAAGGACCTCACCACCACAGCCCAGTTCCTCATCAAGGATCCTAAGGCTGAGTGGACCAAGTGGGGCAAGCCATACTTCATCGCATGGACACTACACCTTGGACTTTGCCATCAAACGTGGCTCTCTGTGTGGGTCCTAAGATTGACTATGTAGCCATCGAGACCTACAACCTCTACAATGGCGAGCCTATGACACTCGTGATGGCTGAAGCTCTGGTAGGTTCATATCTGAAGGCTGACCAGGAGTGCAAGGAAGGCAATCTCCTGCCATTCGACAAGGAGAAGAAGCAGTGCCCATGGCGCATTATCGACCACATGAAGGGTACAGACCTCGAAGGCATGCACTACGAGCAGCTCCTGCCATGGGTAAAGCCATGCGAGAAGGTAGATGCTTTTGCTCTAGCTTTCGTAACAGAATATGCTGCTGCTCATCCTGAGAAGGTATTCGCTTCTGAGGATGGTCGCGATCAGTTCGTAGAGATGGAGAGTGAGGCTTTCCGCGTCATCCTCGGCGACTACGTTACTACCGATGACGGTACAGGTATCGTTCACATCGCACCTACATTCGGTGCCGATGATGCCAAGGTAGCCAAGGATGCCAACATTCCTGCTCTCTACCTTATTAATAAGAAGGGTGAGACCCGCCCAATGGTTGACCTCCAGGGTAAGTTCTATCTCATCGAAGACCTCGATGACAACTTCGTGAACGCTTGTGTCAACAAGGAGGCATATGCTCATCACGCAGGCGGCTACGTGAAGAATGCCTACGACCCACAGTTTAATGTGGATGGCGTCTGGGACAAGAAGGCTTCTGATAAGGCTGAAGACCTGAACATCGTACTCTGCTACGAGTTGAAGCAGGAGGGCAAGGCTTTCAAGAGCGAGAAGCACGTGCACAACTATCCTCACTGTTGGCGTACCGACAAGCCTATCCTCTATTATCCATTGGATAGCTGGTTTATCAAGGATACAGCCCGCAAGGAGCGCATGGTAGAACTCAACAAGACCATCAACTGGCAGCCTGAGAGCACCGGTACAGGCCGTTTCGGCAACTGGCTCGAGAACCTGAACGACTGGAACCTTTCACGTTCCCGCTTCTGGGGTACTCCATTGCCAATCTGGCGTGACGAGAACCGTGGCGAGAAGTGCATCGGCAGCCTTGAGGAACTCTATGCTGAAATCGAGAAGTCTGTGGCTGCCGGTATCATGCAGAGCAACCCATTGAAGGAGAATGGTTTCGTTCCTGGCGACTACAGTCAGGAGAACTATGATAAGATTGACCTCCACCGTCCATACGTTGACAAGATTGTATTGGTTAACGAGGAGGGCAAGCCAATGTATCGTGAGAGCGACCTCATCGACGTTTGGTTCGATTCAGGTTCAATGCCTTACGCCCAGCTCCACTACCCATTCGAGGGTGAGATGGCCCGTGGCACAGAGGCAGACCGCGATGCACTCATCCACAGCACCTACGAGGGATATGCTATTCCTCCTAAGTTCTATCCAGCCGACTTCATCAACGAGGGCGTGGATCAGACCCGTGGATGGTTCTTCACTCTGCACGCCATCGCTACCATGGTATTCGATAGCGTAGCCTTCAAGAACGTAATCTCTTCTGGTCTCGTTCTCGATGCCAAGGGTAACAAGATGAGTAAGCACGTGGGTAACGTGACTAACCCATTCGAGATGATTGACAAGTATGGTGCCGATCCTGTTCGTTTCTATATGATGACCAACAGCGAGCCTTGGGACAACCTCAAGTTCGACCCTAATGGTGTGGACGAGACCCGTCGTAAGTTCTTCGGTACCTTATATAATACCTACAGCTTCTTCGCCCTCTATGCTAATGTAGATGGTTTCGATGCAGAGGCTGCTCAGGTGCCATTCGAGAAGCGCCCAGAGATTGACCGCTGGATTCTCTCTTCACTCAATACCCTCATCAAGGGCGTTGACAGAGAGTTGGCTGGCTATGATCCAACCCGCGCAGGCCGTCTCATCGATGCTTTCGTCAACGATGACCTCTCTAACTGGTACGTTCGTCTGAACCGTAAACGTTTCTGGGGTAAGGAGATGAGCGAGGATAAGCTGAGTGCTTACCAGACTCTCTATACCTGCCTGATGACAGTGGCTAAGCTGCTGGCACCATTCGCTCCATTCTATGCAGACGAGTTGTATCACGACTTGGGCGGCGAGTTGGAGAGCGTACATCTCGATAAGTTTCCTGTAGCTGATGAGGCTGCTATCGATGCCGACCTGGAGGAGCGTATGGCCATCGCCCAGAAGATTACTTCTATGGTATTGGCTTTGCGCCGCAAGGTGAACATCAAGGTGCGTCAGCCACTCCAGCAGATCATGATTCCTGCAGTAGATGATGTACAGAAGGCACACATCGAGGCAGTAGCAGGACTGTTGAAGAACGAGGTGAACGTGAAGGAGGTTAACTTCATTGAGGGTCAGGGTATTCTCGTAAAGAAGGTGAAGTGTAACTTTAGAGTGATGGGTAAGAAGTTCGGCAAGCTGATGAAGGGTGTTGCTGCCCAGATGTCAGCGCTCGATCAGGACCAGATTGCAGCTTTTGAGAAGGCAGGCAACATCACATTGAATATCGACGGCCAGGAAGCCGTGGTAGAGGTAGCCGACGTGGAGATTATCTCTGAGGATATTCCAGGATGGCTCGTATCTAACGAGGGCAATCTGACCGTAGCGCTTGAGGTAGAGTTGACCCCAGAATTGAAGAAGGAGGGTATGGCTCGTGAGTTGATTAACCGTATCCAGAACCTCCGCAAGGAGACAGGTCTGGAGATTACCGACCGCATCAACGTAACTGTGGCTCCTAATGAGGCGACTGACGCAGCCATCGAGCATTCGCCGACTACATCAAGGGTCAGGTATTAGCAGACAGTATCGAAATCGGCGACAACGCAGGTGTTGAGACCGAGTTTGATGACTTTAAGTTGAACATTCTCGTAGAGAAGAATTAAATAGTTAGGAGTTAGGAGTTAGAAGTTAGGAGCATTTCCAAAACTGCTTGCTTCTAACTTTCTAGCCCTTATTTCCTAAAAACATTAACAAATAACATAATAGATAACATCTATGGCTAACGAAAAACTACGTTATAGCGATCAGGAGCTCGAGGAGTTCCGCGCTATTATTGATGAGAAATTGAAGGTGGCAAAGCAGACTTATCATGATTGCATGGCTCAGCTGAACCACTCAGACAGTAATGATGTGGTAGATACATCACCAACCTACAAGGCTCTTGAGGAGGGTAGTGAAGCACAAAGCAAGGAAGAAATCATCCAGATGGCCCAGCGTCAGCAGAAGTTCATCAAGGGATTGGAAGCAGCTTTGGTTCGTATCCAGAACAAGACCTATGGTATTGACCGCGAAACAGGTGAGTTGATTCCTAAGGAGCGTTTGCGTGCTGTACCTCATGCCACTTTGAGTGTAGCTTCTAAGGAGGCTAGAAAAAAGTAATAAATGGAGAAAACAAGTAAAATTAAATACGGATGGCTCGTCACGGCAATGGTGGTTGTGCTTCTTGTTATCGATCAGATTATCAAGGTGTACATCAAGACCCATTTTTGCTTGGCGAGTCTGTTCGTGTTACTGATTGGTTTTATATCGAATTTGTTGAGAACAACGGAATGGCTTGGGGTATGTCGTTTATCGGCAAGTTCTGGCTAAGTCTGTTGCGCCTGGTAGCCATCTGTGCTTTGAGCATTTATCTGCATCGCATCATTAAGCGTGGTACCTATCGCTTGTTATACATCATTTTGGTGGCACTGGTTCTGACAGGTGCAATCGGCAATATGATTGATTCCATCTTCTACGGACTTATCTTCACCGGTGCCTCACCTTATTATGTATCTTATCTTGTGCCTTTCGGCGAGGGGTATGCACCCGTGCTCATGGGCAAGGTGGTTGATATGTTCCGTTTTCCGTTCTTCACCTATACATGGCCTGAATGGTTCCCTTTCTGGGGTGGACAGCATGGTACATTCTTCGATCCTGTATTCAATTTTGCAGATTCCTGTGTATCAGTCGGCATCATTTCTCTCTTGCTTTTCTGTAGAAAAGAACTGGAAGCTCTCGGAGGTGATGATAAGGAGAAGAAGGTTAAAGATTCTTCTTTTATTGAAACTGCTGAAGAAAAGATAAAGTCTCAATCTCAAGAAAATAAGGAGGACAAGTAATCATGAAGAAAGCTTTTCTTTATCTCTGTTGGATAGTAACCTTTTGTGCAGCCTTTGCTTCTTGCAAGCCTTCGCTGCCAAGAGATGTGCTCTCTAAAGGAAAGATGACGGATATTCTCTTCGATTATCACATCGCTCTTGCTATGGCGCAGAACGAAGACGGTGGTAGTGAGAAGAATAGTCTGGCTTATCGCGAGGCTGTACTGAAGAAACATGATGTCACCTCGGCAGACTTCGACAGTTCGATGATTTATTATATGCGCCATACAGAATTGCTGCATGATGTGTATAAGGATTTGGCTGAAAGATTGGATAAAGAGGTGGTTGCATTGGGTGGAAACAGTACAGGAAATAGTGATTTTGACAATCTTACTGCTGTTGGCGATACTGCCAATATCTGGAAGGATGCTACTTCGATGGTATTCTCGCCTGATGAGGGCTTCAACAGTCGCAGTTTTAAATTGAAGCTGATACTGCTTTCCATAAGGGTGACCGGTTCCGTCTTGATTTCGAATCGCAGTTTATCTTCCAGGATGGTATGCGTGATGGCATCGCTTTGCTGGCTGTTCAGTTCAAGAACGATAGTGTGGCACAGACTGTAATTCATATTCAGAGTGCTCAGCACTATAGTGTAGAACTCGCTGATAATGATAGCCTTGGAATCAAATGTATAAAGGGGTACTTTATGTTGAATGAGGGTGGCTTCAGTTCTGATGCCGGTTCTTTGACGACTCTTAAACTGATGTTTGTCAATAAGATTCGTCTCATCCGTATGCATCCTAAAAAGGTGGCACCGGTTTCTTCTTCTGCAGCATCTTCTGATTCGGCAAAAGTAGATACAGCTCGTAAGACCCGTATACCAGGTCCGAGTGTTCCAGCGCGTCCGGATGGAGCTTTGGCGCCTCCGACCAGTGCACCGGTTTCTATGCCTGATAAACCTATTCAGATGACGAGTAATTAGTCTGGATGTTTTAGATATGGCTGAAATGAGGAGATGCGGAGCCCATCAGGTGATATTGCCGGATGGCTCGATATTGCAGCAGGCTGTGGTAGAAATACAAGAGGGCAGGGTGGTGAACTACTTCGAGTTTCGTGAGGAGTTGCCGATGACCGATGGTTAGGCGGCGAAATCCGGGTGGAACGCGATGAGGAAGGCATCCTTCGTGCCCTGTGGAACGGAAAAGTAATCAATAAACATTAAACATAAACATTAATAATATGTTAAGCGTAGATCAATTAGAAGACAAGTTGATAGACTTGGCATTTGCTGAGGATATCGGTGATGGCGACCACACAACTTTGTGTTGTATCCCAGAAGACGCCATGGGTAAGAGCCACTTGCTTATCAAGGAAGATGGCGTGTTGGCAGGTGTTGAAATGGCAAAGAAGGTATTTGCCCGTTTCGATCCTACCATGAAGGTAGAAGTGTTGCTTCAGGATGGAACCCATGTTAAGAAGGGTGACATTGCAATGATTGTAGAGGGTAAGACCCGTTCTTTGCTCCAGACAGAGCGTTTGATGCTCAATATCATGCAGCGTATGAGTGGCATTGCTACCATGACTGCTAAGTATGTAAAGCGTCTTGAGGGTACAAAGACTCATATCCTTGACACCCGTAAGACTACTCCAGGTCTCCGTATGTTGGAGAAGCAGGCTGTGAAGATTGGTGGTGGTATGAACCATCGCATTGGTCTTTTTGATATGATTCTCTTGAAAGATAACCATATCGATTTTGCTGGTGGTATCGATAACGCAATCGACCGTTGCCATGCTTATCTGAAGGAGAAGGGCCTCGACCTAAAGATTGAAATCGAGGTTCGCAGTTTCGATGAACTTGACCAGGTATTGAAGCATGGTGGTGTAAATCGTATCATGCTCGATAACTTCTCTGTGCCTGATACTAAGAAGGCAGTAGACATCATCGCAGGTAAGTATGAGACTGAGTCTTCTGGCGGTATCACTTACGATACCATCCGCGATTATGCAGAGCAGGGAGTTGATTTCATCTCAGTTGGTGCCTTGACACATAGTGTGAAGGGCTTGGATATGAGTTTCAAGGCTTGCGAATAAGTGAAGAATGAAGAGGGAAGAGTGAAGAATTCAAATGCTCTTCTCTTTTTGTATATATAAATTAAGGTATATTTTATGAATAAGATTTTTGCTTCTGCCTTGATGGCTGTGGCTATGTTGGGCAGTGTCTCTGAGGCTGAGGCATGTACCAACTTTATAGTAGGGAAAAAAGCATCGGTTGATGGATCTGTGATGTGTTCATATAGTGCCGATGACTATGGTATGTTCCAAAATCTCTGTCATTTTCCTGCCGGTAAGCATGCTAAGGGCGAGATGCGTAAGATTTACGATTGGGATACCAATAAATATCATGGTGAGATTCCGGAGGCTGCCGAGACTTATAATGTGATTGGCAATATCAATGAATGGCAGGTCACTATCGGTGAAACTACTTATGGTGGACGTGAGGAGATGGCTGATTCTACAGGTATCATGGACTATGGTTCACTCATTTATGTTGCCCTGCAGCGTAGTAAGACTGCCCGTGAGGCTATCAAAGTGATGACAACCATCGCCAATACTTACGGCTATAATTCAGAAGGCGAGACCTTTACCATCTGTGATCCGAACGAAGCTTGGATTATGGAGATGATGGGCAAGGGACCAGGTTCTAAGGGCGTGGTTTGGGTAGCTCTCCGTATTCCTGATAATGCAGTTTGTGCACATGCTAACCAGAGTCGCATCGGCAAGTTCAATATGAAGGACAAGAAAAACGTGATGTATGCCAAGGATGTCGTTTCTTTTGCTCGCAGTAAGGGATGGTATCAGGGCAAGGATGCTGATTTCTCATGGAAAATGGCATATGCTAAGCCTGATTTCTCAGGACGTCGTTTCTGCGATGCTCGTGCTTGGGCTCTTTTGAATCATTTCTATGATATGAGTCCTTATCTTGATTGGGCTTTGGGCAAGGATCCTAATGCGAAGGATATGCCTCTCTGGGTGGTTCCAAACAAGAAGGTGAGTGTTGCTGATGTTGAGGCTTGCATGCGTGACCATTATGAGGGTACACCTCTTTCTGTTGCTGATGGCACTGATATCGGGGGTGGTATCTGGCAGATGCCTTACAGGCCAACTCCATTGATGTTTAAGGTGGATGGAAAGCAGTGCTTCAACGAACGACCGGTCAGCACCCAGCAGAGTGGTTTTGTTTTTGTTAGCCAGATGCGTTCATGGATGCCTAGAGAGATTGGCGGTGTTCTTTGGTTTGGTAATGATGATGCCAATATGGTAGCGTTCACACCAATCTACTGTTCTTCTACAGTTCGTCCTGAGTGTTATAACACACCGGGAGCAGATGCAGTGAATTTCAGTTTCAAGAATGCTTACTGGGTGTGCAATATGACCAGCAATATGGTTTATCCTCGTTACAGCCAGATGTTCCCAACTTTGAAGGAGGTTCGTGATAGTCTGGATAACAGCTATTTTGCTGCACAGCCAGGTGTTGAGGCTAAGGCTCAGGAACTGTATGCACAGGATCCACAGGCTGCTGTCAAGTATCTCAATGATTATGGTATTGAGAAGGCACAGCAGATGTTGGCGCGTTGGCAACAGCTCTTCCAGTTTATGGTAGTGAAGTATAATGACATGATTATCAAGCCAACCAAAAAGATGGCAGTTTCGAGAAGACTCCTTATGGATTAGGTGCAACCCCAGTTCGTCCTGGGTATCCTGAGAAATATGCCAAGGAACTTATTAAGCAAACAGGAGACAAGTTCCTGGTTCCTGAAACAAAGTAACAATATTTATCATCACATAAAGAAAGCCGATTCAAGTATATTACTATACAAGAATCGGCTTTCCTGTTTTCTTGACTTACAATACTAAATAGTATTATAATTTTTAAAGTTACGTCTTTTAAAATCTATTACTTGAAGTATCTCTTGTAGAGACCTGCAAAACCTGCACAGTGGCGGGCTTCATCCTTAGCCATCTCATGAACGGTATCGTGGATAGCATCTGAACCCTGCTCCTTAGCAAGCTTGGCAATGCGGAACTTATCCTCACAAGCACCCTTCTCTGCTGCAATACGAGCCTCGAGATTGCTCTTGGTATCACCCAAAACCTCACCGAGAAGTTCTGCAAAACGAGAAGCGTGATCAGCCTCCTCATAGGCATAACGTTTGTAAGCCTCTGCAATTTCAGGATAGCCTTCACGATCTGCCTGGCGTGCCATAGCAAGATACATACCTACCTCGCCACACTCACCATTGAAATGGTCCTCAAACCCTTGATAACGTCTTCATTAACGCTATCCTTAAATGCCTGACCGAGAACGTGAACGGTAGCAAATGTCATATCGTCATCTACTGCATCTTCCATCTCTTTGAACTTGCTGGCTGGAGCCTTGCAGATAGGGCACTTCTCAGGTGCTTCTGTACCTTCGTAAATGTAACCGCAAACGGTGCAAATAAACTTTTTCTTCATAATGCTTTTGTTTTAAAGTTGTTGTATAATTATTGTCTTTTGAATTAGTGAACAGTCTCTGTGAGAGGTGACTTTACGCTTTTTTTAGCGCATTCTGTACAGATTCCTCTGTAGTAGAGCTGTTCTTCCAATACGATGTTTCCTTCAATTTCCTTTCCTGGTTCCACTGTTGGAGCAGGTTCGCCGAAAAAGTCAATTACCTTGCCACAATTTCTGCAATAGAAGTGAACGTGGCTTTTAATATTTCCATCATAACACACGCGATGTTCATCGATTGTGATCATTTGAGCCGCATTGTGCTCACTCAACATTCTGAGTGTATTGTAAACGGTTGTCTTGCTCAATGTTGGGATACTTTCAGCTAATCCTTTGTACACATCCTCGATAGTTGGATGAGTGGGATGATTAATAAGCCAATCCATGATGGCAATACGCTGGAGTGATGG
>ENA-OQHU01000080-OQHU01000080.1-human-gut-metagenome-genome-assembly--contig:-NODE-80-length-14923-cov-2.092322_pt1 | contig 14923 bp, 19 predicted proteins | sample MGYA00242568_ERZ504729 | MGnify/ENA primary metagenome ERZ504729 (study PRJEB26092, sample SAMD00036223) | human gut metagenome | host: Homo sapiens | study: EMG produced TPA metagenomics assembly of... | reverse complement strand
TTTCAAAGAACTCTTTCTTTAATCGCTAAGAGAAAGTGTATTTCTCAAAAGCGAGTGCAAAAGTACTAACTATTTTTCATTCCACCAAATCTTTTCGCAAAAAAGTTGCTTTTTTAGTCGGTTTTTAACATCTATAAAGATTTCATGCAATAGATTTTTTGTGTATACATTATTATATATATGCATGCGTACGCTCGCGTGTATATGCGCTAGTGCGCGCACATGATTAAATTATGGTATAACTCAAATCATGCTTAGTTTTAGACAAAAATAGAAACAGAAAGATGAATTTTCCTCCGATATTTTTTGTCTATTCACATATTTATATTACTTTTGCAGCAGAATTACATAAGAAGCATTAAAACAAGAACAAGCATCATGAAAAGATTTACGATTATCATTTCTTTCATTATGCTCACCTTCATGCCGCTCATGGCACAGGTGAAGCAGACCGTTGCCGTTCTCGGTGACTCGTATTCCACTTTCGAGGGGTTCATTCCTAAGGGTTATGCCACCTGGTACTCACCTACTACTCCACCAGAAACTACAGATGTAAACAAGGTTGAGCAAACCTGGTGGTGGCAAGTAATCAAGGAAGGAGGCTATAAGATGGGAAATATCAATTCCTATTCTGGTGCTACCATCTGCAACACTGGCTATCGTGACGAAGATTATACCGACCGTTCTTTCATCACCCGAAGTTCTCTTCTTGGCAATCCGGATATCATCCTGATTTGCGGTGCTACGAATGACAACTGGGCTGATGCCCCGCTCGGCAACTATCAGTATAGCGACTGGAAGCGCGCAGATTTGTACTGTTTCCGCCCAGCCATGGCCAAGCTGCTTTCCGATATCCGCCAGCATTATCCAAATGTAGAGGTATATTTCATCTTAAACTCTGAACTCAAGGATGTAATCAATGAGTCAGTTAAAAAGATCTGCAACAAATATCAGGTTCCTGTCATTGCTCTTCATGATATTGACAAGAAAAACGGTCACCCTACTATCAAGGGAATGAAAAGTATTGCTGACCAGGTTCTGAAGGTTATAAAAAAGTAAAGAAATAATAAGTTTTAAATAGATAAATGATAGATTCAATACAAAACATTTTAGTTCAGGTTAGCGATTTCCTTTGGTCGTATATCATCATCACCGTCTTGATATGCTGTGCCCTGTTTTTCACTTGGCGTACCCGTTTCGTCCAATTCCGCCTTATCAGAGAGATGATCAGGCTGCTGATTCATCCCGACAAAGTACAACCGGAAGAAATAGGACACGATGAACTGTCGATGGAGGTGAAAGTGGATGGAGAAATGAAACATATCTCTTCCTTCCAGGCATTTGTGGTAGCATTGGCTAGCCGTATTGGAACCGGTAATCTTGCCGGTGTGGCTACTGCTATCAGCATCGGTGGTCCGGGAGCCGTATTCTGGATGTGGATGCTGGCTTTACTGGGCTCTGCATCCGCTTTCATAGAATCAACTCTCGCCCAACTTTACAAGCGAAAAGGCAAAACATCTTTCTATGGCGGACCGGCCTATTATATGAAGTATGGTTTGGGAAAAGGATGGATGGGTATTCTTTTTGCTGTGCTGATGATCATTACCTTCGGCTTTGCCTATAATTCTGTGCAGAGCAATACTATCTGTCTGGCATGGCAGAAGGCTTTTGGCATCGAGCCTGCCACCATGGGAATTGCCCTCACTGTGCTCACCCTGCTCATCATCTTCGGTGGCATCCATAGAGTGGCTAAGTTCTCTTCTACCGTGGTTCCTGTGATGGCTGTCATTTATCTTCTGATAGCTGTAGGTGTTGTTGTTTGGAATATCACCAGTCTGCCAAAGGTTCTGCTTACCATTGTTGAGAATGCTTTCGGATTCAATCAGGCTGCTGGCGGAGTTCTTGGCGTTACTGTGATACAGGGTATCAAGCGAGGTCTGTTCAGTAATGAGGCAGGTGAAGGTAGTGCACCGAATGCAGCTGCGGTAGCTACAGTCAGTCATCCTGTAAAACAGGGATTGATACAGGCTTTGGGTGTTTTTACAGATACGCTGGTAGTATGTTCCTGCACCGCTTTCATCATCCTGGTGAGCGGTGTGGATCTTACGGCTTCAAATGGAATTCAACTCACCCAGGATGCCCTGACCCACGAAATCGGAAACATCGGCAATCCGTTTGTTGCGGTAATGATATGGCTGTTTGCCTTTAGCAGCATCATCGGCAATTATTATTATGGAGAAACCAACGTGAGATATATCAGGGACTCCAAGCTGGGTGTATTTGTCTATCGTCTTGCTGTAGCAGCAATGGTGATGGTCGGAGCGGTAGTATCTCTGGATTTTGCATGGAGTTTTGCAGATATCACGATGGCTCTTCTCACCCTCTGCAATCTCGCAGCCATCGTCCTGCTTTCCCGCCAGGCCGTCTTCCTGTTGAAAGACTATCGCCAACAGAAGAAGGAAGGCAAGAATCCTGTATTCACCAAGGATAAGATGCCAGAGATTGCAGATAAACTGGAAGCATGGTAAAGTTACAATGATGGATTTTCATTTCGCGAAGATCTATCCTTCATACAATTCATCAACAAAATTCCCCGATACGAATCCTGCAGGAATACTGAGGATTCATATCGGGGATTTTTTTATGCGCTAAACTATTTTATTTCTTATAGTAATCGAACAGGAAAGCATCAAGATAAAGAGGATCCCATAGCTTTTGTGTTATGGAACCCTCCCCTACTCTACTTAGAGTATCATTTCTTCATATTCCAGTCCGAAGACATCCGCTACGGCCTTGAATACCACCTTTCCATTTACGATATTCAAACCCCTATACAGGGCTTTATCCTCCTTGCAGGCCTTTCGCCAACCCTTATCAGCAAGCGCCAATGCATATTTCAGCGTAGCATTGGTCAAGGCTGTAGTAGAGGTATGCGGCACAGCACCAGGAATATTAGCTACTGCATAATGAACGATTCCATCGACCATATATGTCGGATCAGAATGTGTGGTTGGATGCGATGTCTCGAAACAGCCACCCTGATCAATTGCTACATCAACAAGTACTGTTCCTGGTTCCATCAATTTCAACATATCTTTCGTGATAAGATGCGGCGCCTTATCACCTGGTACGAGCACACTACCCACAACGATATCCACATCTGTCAATTCTCTACGAATATTATGCTCGTTGGAATAGAGCGTGTGTACATTGATAGGCAGCTCCATCTCTAACTGACGAAGACGAGGCAAACTGATATCTGTAATCCATACATCAGCTCCCATTCCTGCAGCCATTCTTGCTGCAGCTTCTCCTACGGTTCCGCCGCCCAATACCAAAACCTTGACACGGTTCACACCAGGTACACCACTCATCAGTTTTCCTTTTCCTCCCTTTGTCTTCTGCAGATAAAAAGCACCATTAATAATGGCCATTCTTCCAGCTACTTCACTCATCGGAATGAGTAAAGGCAAATGGTGGTTATCTGTCTCCACAGTCTCGTAAGCCAGACAGACAGCACCACTCTTGAGCATGGCATCGGTAAGTTCCTTGTCACAGGCAAAATGGAAATAAGTGAATACAAGCTGGTCTTGATGGATAAGTGGATATTCCTCAGCGATAGGCTCTTTCACCTTTACTATCATTTCCGCCTCACGATATACACTCTGAATGTCGGGTAAGATTATGGCTCCTACCTTTTCATACGCTTCATCAGCAAATCCGCTGTTCTCTCCAGCCGTATGCTGAACCATCACTTCGTGACCATGTCGAATGAATTCAGCTACTCCTGCTGGTGTCATTCCAACACGGTTCTCATTATTCTTAATCTCTTTTGGAATACCAATTTTCATGATGTTATAGTTTTAAAGGTTCGACATCAGTTTAACTCTGTAAAGATACTGAAAATTTCAATAGGTTGTATGCACTTAGAGGAAAAATTAACATATCTTATATAAACTATTCCTGTTGAATATACGTATTTTAGTTTATTAGGCAATTAGATTAAACTAACATTCTAACTTTGTACATGATAGATATTCTACAAAAAGGATAATTAAAATGCTGAATTATAAAGTGTTAACATGTTAGGTTTGTAATATACATGCTTATCTTTATCTCGCCAATCATTAGATTATTATAATTGCTGGCAATTAGTATATTTGCTTAAACGTAGTTTTGTATTTTCGCCTATCCTAACTTTCGGCTTTACGTATATTAGTTTATATTTTCTTTAGTTTATATGGCTATATATAAATAGGTTTATTCATATATCAGAATAATCATTTATTAGCATAATCGTTTATTAGTATAATAGTCTATACAAATATATGTTTAATAGAATATTCATATATAAGTTTAATTAATTTGTCCGTCTATTAGGATATCTGTATTTTCGTTTAGTAGCATATCCGAAGTGATGCTTATTCTTCATGAAGATTGTTAGAAAAGTATAAAAAAAAGGATATTTACAAAGAAATAGGAAGATAAATTCTTTTATATCAACTATTTTGGCTATTTTTGCAACCAATATTAGAACAAAAGAACATTAGATAATCCAGAAATAAGACTTTTAGTCTTTCAGAACGAAAGAATATAAGTCAATTCGTTTATTCTAATTGCCAGCAATTCTAATATATGTAAATTGTATTAAACAATAACGTGAAATAAGGAAAAAAGAAATATGAAACATGAACTACAGGAAATTGTTGCAGTAGTGAACAACAAGGGTGGAGTAGGCAAGACGGCTACTGTGCAGTCTCTGGCTTCTGGCATAGTCCGGTTGAATCACAATCTCAGGGTTCTGGTAATAGACTTAGACCCACAATGCAACCTCTCTTCGCTTTTCGGAGTGAGAGATAACGAATATGATAACATATACAACGCCATGTGCAAACAGAGTGGTGTGCCAGTCTACAAATGTAAAAATGGGGTATATGCAGTTCCAGGATCTGCTCAGATGGAAAATATAGAACAACACCTTCCTGGAGGCCCTTCACTGAGAGAACAGATGAAGAGCTACACGGTATTACTGGGATGCCTGCAAGACAACGATTGCCATGACATGACAGGAGAAGGACTGAAAAACGTATTTGATGATTTCGACTACATTTTCATCGACTGTCCTCCAGCACTTTCCAAGAACACTTATAATGCTTTGGTTGCAGCAAGCAAGATTTTGATTCCTGTACAGATGGAAGCATTATCTGTCAAGGGAGTAAGTGAAGTACTCAGCGTAATGGATGAAGTGAAAGAGTTCCACATGAACGATAATTTGGAATTACTTGGACTCCTGCCAGTTATGGTAGATGAACGAACCAAGATTACTAAGCAGTTGAGCAAACTTTTAGGCGAAAAACATGGCGACTTAATTCTGCCTTGCCGTATCCGACGCTCTGTAAAGTTCCTGGAAGCTCAGGCACACGGACAAAGCATATTCGAATATGCACCTTACTCAAGTACAGGTATCGATTACGAAATTGCTATCAAGCGCATGTTCAACATCAAAATCTAATCTTGGTAGGGTAGGTTGAAACATGTAATAATAAAACAAAAGAAGATAAACTTATAAAATATAAGAATTATGGCTGTAGCAAAAAGAAATTTAGAAGAAATTGGTGAGTCTCTTGAAAATATGGGTATGAACGACCGACCAAGTTTATTAAACACAGAAATGGCAAAAAGCGAAGAGGATAAAAATATATCTAAAGGTGGTCGCAAGAGAAAAAGTTACTGGACTGCAGAGGAAAGACGCACTAGAACGAGTGTGGCTACATATCTTAACAAGGAAGAACTCCTTCTCCTGAAGATGAAATGCCTCTCAGATGATATCCCACAGGAAAACCTACTCTACAATATCCTGATGGATTACTTGAAAAAATAAGCAAACAAAAAGTAGTTATTAAAAGGGTGAAAACCACAAAACTGTTTACCTAAAAAAGCGCTAAGCTTAAAAATAAGGTATAAGTTCCTACAAAAACCACATTTTTGTTTACCAAAAGAATGATAATTATAGATTATTCTTTATAATAAATTATATATCTCTTATTTATTACAGAGAGCATAATGGCTTGATTAATAATGAGTTATATTTGAAATGGTAAATAGAAAAGTGGTTTTAGGTAAATAGGAATATGGTTTATGGTAAATAGCTTGGTGGTTTCGGGTAAATATTTATGTGGTTTTAAGTAAATAAAAAAGTGGTTTTAGGTAAACAACTTTGTGGTTTATGGTAAACAGAAATGTGGTTTTTATATGAGTGAACCAAAAGGAAACAAGAATCTGGTGTGGATTAACACACCTTTTTCGCTGACAAAATTGGATAAGCAATATACATTATTGCAACAAAACATATTGATGGTTGCAAGTACCCATCTGCAGAAGTATGTTGAAGAGTATTTTACCGAGAAGAGAGTGCTTGGAGATGCACGCTCCGACTATCTTTTCGAGAAAGGAATAGAGCATGCTGTTATGGAGATTCCGCCCATCAAAATAGACATCAAGGATTTTCAGGTATCAACGGAGTTTCATAATTATAAGAATCTGCGTGATACGCTGAAGAACGATATCCTCAACCTGTCGGTGCGTGTAAAGACGGATAGCAAGACAGAGAAGATACAGCACGTATTTTCAAACATCGAGATTCCGACAACGCAGAAAGGCTATACAAAAAGCGATGGTGAGAAAGTAGAACGCATCAAGGGTGAAGTAATACTTGAGATAGATCCAAAACTCACCATGAGCCTTTTTGACATGCGTCAGGGATATATTCACCATATCTCCATGATTGCTAAATATTCCAAGAAGGTGAATACACCTCGACTCTATATATATCTGCTTCGTCAGATGGGACTAGACAAGAGCTTGGATGTTAAGGTTGAGTTTTTGCCGATGAAACAGTATTTGGGTCTGGTAGAACTTGATGAACATGGCAATATTCTGCTTGACGACAAGGGGGAGCCTGTGATGAATAAATATCCTAAATTCTCGCAATTCAGAAAACAGGTACTCGATGTGGTAAGGGAAGATCTCAACAGAATGGCTAGTCGCAGTGAGACAGATATCGTATTTGATGAATTTTCTGAAGAAGACTTTATTTATCGGAACGGAAAGCATAAGGGTGATCCTGAATATGTTATCTTCCATATCAAGCGGACGGATGTAGGTATCAATCATATCGGAGATAAAGATGCAGATATTGCTCGTCGTCTGAATGAAAAAATAAACCGTAATAGGGGAAAGAAAACATCTGATGATGCCATACAGCAGGGAGATCTTTTTGCGCATGTATATCAGAATCCTGACAAGAAGATAGAAGTAGACACGACTCAAGGTTTTGAGCAATGGAATCAGTTTATTTCGATGGTACAGGATACCAGTCAGCAAGCCCTGTTGGGCAGATGCAAATTCATAGGAATCAAGAATGACAGATTCTGTATTGCTGCTAGTGATGATGATTTTGCTGCTTTGAAAACATCGGGTCTTGAAAGGCTGGCACAAGAATTTTTTGACTGTGTCGGTTCATTCATGCCTGTATTCTATAGAGGCTGAGCAGAACAAGAAAGCAGAAGAGGAAGTAGGGGAGTACCGTACTTCCTCTTTTTGATATGTAAAACCACATTTCTGTTTACCTACTTTTAAGAATGGCTTATCATCATAACCACAAAACTGTTTACCTGAAATGTCATGTATATAATTCATTCCATTTTGAGGTTATATTAATTATTTACCAAATCCCGTGTTATAATTTGATATGTAATAAGTTATATCATTTTTATATCAGTCTTTAATTCTTAGGTAAACAGTTTTGTGGTTTTTGGTAAACAAAATAGTAGTTTCAGGTAAACAGTTTTGTGGTTTTTATCTTGATAAGATACTATTTTTTATCTTATTCTATTTGAAATCAGGCACCTGAATACAATTTGAATATGTGTATAACTACCAGTATATTAGTATGTTATGTAAAACGCCTAAAGGAGTTGTCTAGACTTTTTAATTTTTTCTTTAGTAGTAACTGAATAAGAATTTAAAAACCACAAAACTGTTTACCTGGCAGAACGTTCATCGATTTTTCTCATAAACCACATTTCTGTTTACCTGTTTTTCTCATGAATTTTACTAGGTAAAAACTACATTTCAATTTACCTAAAAAGGAGCAACTGCTTTTTACTAGGATAGGTAAACAGTTTTGTGGTTTCAGGTAAACAGTTATGTGGTTTAGGTAAATAGAATAGTGGTTTAGGTAAACAAAAATGTGGTTTGTGCTACAAAATGCAGTGATTTTTGGTAAACAATTTTGTGGTTTATGCGTAGTTTTGTGGTTTTAGGTAAACAGTTTTGTGGTTTTCTCCTTATAGAGAATCAAATTCTTAATTGTCTAATTGTAGAATTGACTAATTGCCGGAAAAACTACAAGTAAGTTTCTTTTTTAGGTTATTATTTTGCCATTGAACTGCTTTCAAGTAAGTTCTCACCGCATTCACAAGTTCTATGATGGTTATACCAGTCATGGCCCAACGTGAAGCCAGAACCATCAACTTTTGAGGTCAGGAATGAACTGTTTGCGCCTGATGGAAAACTCTTGCAAACTTTCAAGAAAAAAGTGACTCTGAAAGCCGGCGAAACCAGGCGCATGGAATTACAGTCTAAGCTCATCAGTAATCCTGAGCTTTGGACTTCGGAGACACTTATATTATATAAGGTGGTAACTTCGCTTGTCGACACAAAAACAAGAAAAGCCATTGACGAGAAATCCCATAAGGTAGGATTCCGCTGGTTTTCATTCGATGGCGAGAAGGGATTCTGTTTGAATGGGAAGTCTTACAAGTTGCGTGGTTTCAACCGTCATCAGGATCAGGCACCTGTAGGTGTAGCCCCGCACCGTCGCGACATCCGTCTGTTGAAGGAAATGGGCAGCAATTATATCCGTATCTCCCATTATCCACAAGATGATGCTCTCCTGGATGCCTGTGATGAGCTTGGTTTGTTGGCTTGGGAGGAAATTCCTATAATAGATCTTGTGCCCGACACTCCAGGCTATGCAGATAATTGCGAGCGTAATCTGCGGGAAATGATCCGGCAACACTTTAACCATCCGAGTATTATCAACTGGGGCTACATGAATGAAATACTGCTCTGCACTCCATGACCTGCACGAAAGAATGGCCAGCTTTCAAGGAGCGTACATTAGCACTTGCTGAGCGGTTGGAAAAGGTTCTGAAGAAAGAAGATGCTACGCGAAAGAGTGTGATGGCTTTCAATATGACAATGTTTATAACGAATAGGCTTGAACCTCGTAGATGTGGTAGGTTGGAATCTTTATCATGGCTTGTACGAGGGAGAGTTGAATGGTTTCGACCGCTGGTGTGAAGACCAGTACAAGAACTATCCTAGGAAGCCGATGATCATCTCGGAGTGGGGAGCCGGAAGTGGAACTTTTCGTCAATGGCAAGAGCTGTGGAAAGAAGAATGTAGAAAATTGCCTTGCAGTCTTTGATGTAGTATTGCCTTTCGGAAGTTCAACGTTAGAAGCAAAAGGTTTTGGTGAGAAGCTCACTGGCGATGCTGGCAGGAAAGATGGTAATACAGAAGATGTGATGAATATCTGGTACAATCCACTGCCAGACCAAGCCTATAAGGCAGGCTCATGGGGATATATAGGAGGAGAAAACAAAAGTACCACATCTGAGATACAGAATACGATTGATGGACCTATTTATCAGATTTGGCGTAAAGGCGACTTGGAATATAAGATAGATGCACCAAAAGGCGAATATCAAGTGGAATTGTTGATGGCTGATGTTACTAAGCCAGCAACCCAGTTGCCTAATCTTCTTGCCAGAAGCAATGGAGAAGCTTCATCTAAAGATGCAAGATTTGATGTCAGCATAAATGGAGAAATCAAGGAGACAGATTTCACTCCTACCGATGGACGCCATTATTGCACAGCCTTCAAGCCCAAGTCGATGCCGACACTCAGATTGGTTTTCTCCAAGTCCTCGACCTCAACCTGCGTCCTCGATCGGATCCGACGATTGAGGGCGCAGGTTTTTATCTGTATATTTGTTAACTGCCTTATTATTAGTAATATATGTATCTTATCCGTGTTTTGCAAATGTTAATTTCAAAGGTATATCGAATCGTGATACATTTTTATTTCAAAATTTTATACTTTTGCAGCGGTTTATAATTAATTAGAAATAATATGAAGATAAAAAATCATTTATTGGGTATGATGGCTATAGCATCTCTCCTGGTCAGACGCAATAGCCATCCGAAGTTTCAAACATCGGTAGATGTTGTAGAAGGCTGCAAGAAGGAGCTTGTTGCCTTGAAGGGAAAAATGAAAATGTCGATGGACCAATTTATAAGACCACCTTGAAGGTATGTGTTGGTTTATATGATTCTGTCGGGAAGAAAGTAGTATCCTTTCTTTCGTGGTACTACGAAAAGATGAAAACTAGCATCAGCGCAAGAAAACTTTTTACACTTATTTTAGTGATGGTTCTTTTGGCTGTTCAGTATGTTGATTACGAAACAACCCTCTCTGCAGTTAGAGCAAATCATTTGATTGGAGAAGCTTCTTCATTCTTGAAAATGGATAAAACCGGAATGGGCAGTTGTCTTTGGAATGCGTGGGAGAAAAATCTACTTTTTCTCCCATCGCAAACTCCTTACAATTTGATAATGGTAAATCTGTTATGTACCTTTCTGCTTTTCAACTATCGTATAGCTGAGAATGTTCTTACTTGTTTGAATCAGAAGAAGATTATATTTTCATTATCGGCAGCTGTTTCTGTTACTCTCATCCTGATAGATGGAAGGCTTCTGATTGGTTCCGAATGCATTGGGCGCAGGAGCTATTTTTCCAAAGTTCGTAGGACATGGACAGGGTGGTTCAAAAGAATCTCTCAGACACGTTGTAAGAGAGTTTCGAGAATGGAACGAGATTTATCGAAATGCAGCGTGATATGTTCATGTTACATTTATTTATTATCATTTTAACATGTAAATATTTAGTCATTTTATGGAACACCAAAATAAAACAAGATTCAGAGACATCATTAATGCAAAAAATGCTCAAAGCAACGTTATCGAAACTAGGCTTCCAATCGAAAAGAAATACTCAATACATATTCCTTTTGAGGTAATGGACTTTTTGGGCAATGATTACGTAATAGTGAGTCCAAAGCGTTTTTCGAGAATCAAGGCTTTTAGATATTTGCTATCCCGGCATATTGATGGTCTTGAAAAAGGAGAACTGAAACGCAACTACATTTCTCAACTTTGCAAAGACTGGAAATGGACTCGTCCGACAGTTGTCTCTTTTTTGAAGTCTCTTCAACAAATGAATGTAATCGATATCAAACAGATTCTCTCGGCTAAAATGGTCTCAGTAAATCCGACCATTATAGTTATGAGTCTTAGTAAAGAAGAACTTGACAAGATGGCTCAGAGAAAGCTTTTACAGCTCCCTTCGCCTTTGCCACATATCTCTTCTGGAGAAACAAAGTTATTCACATAACAAATTAAGTATAATTTCAAAGTAAGGTTCTTTTACAAATGCGCTTGCGCATGAGAGGGAAATGTACTACATCCCTGTAGCCTAATACGGGGTTTTAGAAAAACACCCTGAAATCCCCAAAAACGTTAAGTAAAACGTTTTGACATTCGTGCGGCAAGCCGTGGGGATATTAGGCTCAGGGAATACTGCCCTAAGAACCTTTCTTTTTAAAATAGATAATCATGAGCGGAGCAAAAAACGTTATTGATATGAGACCCAGTAAAGGGTTCTCGCCTTCACAAGGCAACGAACACCTACGCCGTTTAGATGATTGCGAAAGGGCGCAGAAAGTCAGATGGAATTATGACCCTTCAAGAGAACATCTGAACTTCGAAGTGGGTAAAGGTGGGGTAGTGACAGAAGTAAATAAGTTCAAAACCATCAACCAGAGAATACAGGAAAATTTGGATTCACGTGGCATTGTAAACCCCAACAAAAAATACATTGACCAGGGACTGGATCCAAAGTACAGGACTGTCGCAAACTTTATCTTGGGTGGCAACCGAGAGGTAATGAGAAACCTGGCTTTTGGTAATCAGGAGGTGGATTGGGAACATGGAGCCGACAATTCTGACTTGAAGAGAATGCCGGAAATTGAAGCATGGGCAAAGGATGCGTATGCCTTCATGTGTAAAAAATATGGAGAGCAAAATATTGCTGCTTTTGTCGTTCATCTGGATGAAGCGAACCCACACGTACATTGTACGGTTTTGCCTCTTACGGAGAAAAATAGGTTTTCTTTTATAAAGACTTTCATGGGTGGAGTTGACAGCAGAGATGCTTTATCAAAGTATATGGAAACCTTCATACCGATATGCAGATGAGGTAGGTTTGAAGTATGGTATGGAACGAGGGGACAGCATCAAGGAAACCGGTGCAGTTCATCGTACCACAGAAGAATATCGCAGGAAGCTCTGGAAGGATGCTCAGGAGAAGGAAGAAGAGGTTCGAGAAAACATCAAAACCATCGAACAGCAAAATTCAACGATTACCAATCAGCGTGGAATTATTGCTTCACTTAGCAGGGAAATCAAGCACTCTGCTGCTCGTCTGAAGGCTTTAGCTACGATGATCAAGAACCTTGAAACTCATAAGGCAGACCTAGAACAGGAGATTAAAAAAGCTCAATAGAGACCTTGCTGCAGGAAAGATTTCTAAGGAAGAGGCAGACCGCAAACTTTCACAAATTAATGCCGAAATCAAGAAAACAGAAGAAAAAATAATTGACAAGGCAGATAAGCTAAAAGTTGCAGAAAGCAAGCTCCATGATGCGGAACAACGGAAGGCAGAATTGGAAGCAAAAGCCCATGAAGCCGAAGAAAAGAGAAGTTCAGAAGAACAGAAAACTGCTTTGGCTGTAGAAAAAACGGCAAAGGCAGAAGGTAAATATCAGGTGATTAAAGCGAAATACAAAGAGATTGCTCCGAAAGTGAATCTTAAAATCAGCCATGAATTTGGCTCACTCGGTTTTCACATGGCAGCACTTGATATGAAAAGTCGTCTATCTAAATATGGTGAACTCCGAAACTCTTTATCTCCGAGCCAAAGAGATTTCTTGGATAAGACAGTTGGCGAAATATTCGATGGCTCACTTATCGAAAATGTAGCAGAAAATTCTGCAAATCTATGTTCGGTTGCAGCATCCTTATATTTGGGTTATCTGAATGCAGCTACAAGGATAGCTCAAAGCTGCGGTGGCGGTGGAGGACCAGGAACCGGATGGGGTAAACGAGACGATGAAAATGATATGGACTTCAGAAGGAGGTGTTTCGGCATGGCAATGAAGATGATGAAGCCGGGACGTCAGCAGCGTCTCAAACGTTAGTTGTTGCTACAGTATTATATAATAGTGCCAAGAAAGCCCAATGGTCTTTTTGCCTTTGGATTTTCTTGGCACAAAATTTAGCCTTAATCTGTTTCCTTATGTTTATGTAAACGGCTAATTATCTTGTAGCCTCTTCCGTATCTTTTGCCTTTTATTCCAATCAGTCCACCATTATAATAATTCAGAACTTCATTTTTATGGAGTCTTGATAGGGTGGTGTTGAAACAGTTTATCTTGAGAGTAGGATAGAGTTGCATAGTCTTATCAATAAGACTCTCTTTGGTTTGCGGGAGGGACTCCTCTGTTAAGACTTTTACCATCGTAGATGCCAAAGAAGGTTTGGAATTATCTTTCAGGATAGTCTTTTCTTTTTCCTTCTTCTCCTTCTTCTTTTTCTTATGGTTATCTACAGTTGGAGTGGCGGTCTTTTTCTCTTCCTTCTTTGCCTGTTTGGCAAAGGATTCCGCATTGATGTCAAGCTTCAGTCCTAGAATTTCCGAAATGATGTTCTTGAGGACATAGATGAACAACTCGCTGTCTTCACTCTTGAGTGAGGTCTCTTGTTTCCAGTAGCGACTCTTGAAAGCAAGTTGGGTCAACTCTTCAATCTCCTGTTCAGAAATATCTTCTTTGTTAGCGAGACGTGTATTGGCCACATTGAGGAATGAAGCAAAGGAAAAGGTGGAGAATTGACTTGGAATTACGTATGTGAAAATATGATTGTTTTCTCCCTTTGCTGAAGGATGTTTAAGATTAATCATACTCATCCCTTTTACCAGAGCAATTAAAAAAGCCATGCTGGCGTATGAGAGATTTGTATTTTCAACCTCACAGATACCTTTATAGTCGAGGTTCTTATCCGAGATAAAGTTCATGGTAAAAATACCATAGTTAGTCCATTCTGTAGAATGGAGCAACTGCTGGAGTGTGGAATCTTCTGGTGCACCAAGCCTCTGTTAACGCTATCTATATAGCGACGCATTGTTTCTACTTCTTCCCATTGGAGAAGTGAATCATCTCCCGGCTCATTGTTTCTGATGCAGCCGATGGTTCCCAGTCTGATAACATCAGCAGAAGTTGAAGTTCGCAGGTGATTTGCGAGCTTGGCAAATAAATTAGGCATCCAGTCGAAATCATCAACCGGCGAATCTATATAATCTTCCTGATAGTAATTGTTATCAGTAAAATCTAAATCTTGATACATGCTATATTTTGTAAAAATATTGAATTCAAATCTTTCATTTGCAAAGGTAAGAAAAAATATTTTATTCTCCAAATTTTTGGCCCTTAATTCCGCAACACTATAAATTTTAACTTTTATAATACCCTGAGCAACAAAAAGTTGCTCAGGATTTTGCCATGTCAGAAATTTCACTTATCTTAGTGTTGCAAAATAAAAACAAACAAAATTCTGAATGACATGCAAAAGTACAAATAAAATCCGAGAAACTCGCTCCTTTTGGGGGATTTTTTTCTATTTATGGAGCAATTTGATGCTTTTTTAGCTCAAACCATAGATTCCTCCTTGGGATTGAGAT
>ENA-OQHU01000079-OQHU01000079.1-human-gut-metagenome-genome-assembly--contig:-NODE-79-length-15101-cov-2.983037_pt1 | contig 15101 bp, 10 predicted proteins | sample MGYA00242568_ERZ504729 | MGnify/ENA primary metagenome ERZ504729 (study PRJEB26092, sample SAMD00036223) | human gut metagenome | host: Homo sapiens | study: EMG produced TPA metagenomics assembly of... | reverse complement strand
CTGCATCTTTAAAGATATCCATATATTGGTCAAGTCCTGTATTCATATAATTTTGCGTTTGTCGTGATTTGCAAAGTTACTGAAAATCAGCGACTTGACCAACTTTTTATAGTTAAGTTTTCATAAGCATTTCTTAATATAAGTTATTGATTTACAGACGATTAAATGTTAATTTAACGCAGTATTGTAAACCTAAAAACAACTTTTTTTAGATAAATAATACATCTTAACCTAACATCAATTTATAGCCTTATTGATAAATCTGCTTTTTATGAAATACACCGTTTTTCATAAAAAAATCAATATGTTTTCTGAAGATTCTACTTGATAATATTGGTACGGCGGATGAAGTCGATGATTTCCGGTACATAACCGAAGGCTAATCCGGTAACGGTATCTGCACAACCATAATATACTGCAATGCGACCCGTCTCTGCATCACAGAGAGATGCGCATGGGAAGCAGACATTAGGTACATCTCCTACACACTCGTAGAGCTCCTGAGGAGTAATCAAATACTGACCTGAACGGCCCAATACTTTCCACGGTTCATCCAATTCGAGCAAGGCTGCACCAAAAGCATAAACATATCCATTGCAGGAATGGAGCACACCATGATAAAGCAGCAACCAACCCTCGGAAGTCTCGATAGGCACCGGGCCAGCACCAATCTTCATGCACTGCCAAGCACTCTCCTCGAAAGCTGCAGGAGCCATCACATGACGATGATGCCCCCAATACTCCAAATCAGGTGACTCGCTATAGAAGATGTCACCGAAGGCAGTATGACCAGTATCACTCGGACGACTCAGCATGGCAAACTTGCCATTGATTTTGCGAGGAAACATCACACCATTGCGGTTGTAAGGCAAGAAAGCATTCTCCAACTGATGAAAGGTCTTGAAATCCTCTGTCCATGCCACACCAATCGTTGGTCCATGATAACCATTGCACCAGGTGACATAATACTTTTCGCCTATTTTGCACACACGAGGGTCGTAACCATAACCCCACTCTCCTACCTCAGGATCATCACACTCGAAATGGATGGTGTCCTCATCAATGTCCCAATGTACGGCATCCTTGCTGAAACCGGCATGAAGAGTCATACGACGATTCTTGTCATCACATCTGAATACACCTGCAAAACCATCCTTAAACTTAACTACTGCACTATTGAAGATACTATTGGAGTCGGGTAGCTGATTACGCTTGATAATAGGGTTCTGAGAATAGCGCCAGAGCGGCACGCTGCTGCCTTCTGGTCTGTCTTCCCAAGGAATGTTGGGAAGAGCAGAACCTATGATTTTAATTTCTTTCATTGTCGTTACTTTTTAGAAAAATCAATTAGTGACTTTTTGGGAAATCAATTAGAGACTGTTGAGCAAATCTACCTTACCATCATTGATGAGCTTGATGACCAACTCTCCGAAGAGGGTGTTCTGCCATGCAAACCAGGCACGGGTGTATTTCGAAGCATCATCCTTATGGAAAGATTCATGGATGAATCCCATCCCTGCATCGGTATTCAGGAGGGTCTTCATACACCAGCGAATCTCATCATCACTCTGGGCTGTGAAGCACTTCATCATGATAGACATCGGCCAAGGCATATCATAACCAATGTGAGGACCGCCGATACCCTCGCCTGCCTTACCACGGAAGAAACAAGGATTGTCCTCGCTCCATACGAAACGGCGGGTGTTCTGATAAATCGGATCATTCATCTCAACATCACCCAAATAGCCCATACCTAAAAGCGATGGAACATTGGCATCATCCATCAGAAGACGGTTGCCGAAACCATCTACCTCATACGCATAAATCTTGCCATATTTAGGATGATCATAGACTGCATATTTCTGCAGGGCATCCTTTACTTCGGCTGCCAAGGCAGAACAATCCTGTGCAATCCCGAGTGCCTTATTCTTCTGCTCAGTCTCTGATTTCTCTGCCACATGCTTCAGGATTTCAGCCGCCTTATTCATCGCAGAAACCGCCATGAAATTGGAAGGAATCAGGAACGGAAGAATCGTGGCATCGTCTGAAGGGCGGAACAGGGAAGCAATGAGACCAACTGGCTTGACAGGAGCTCCGAAACCATCCCAGCCCACGGTATCGAAGGCACGATCGGTCATGCGGGTAAAGTGGTAAGCCTTGGCTGTTTCCTTGCGCTGCTGCTCATGGAAGGTCTTGAGGATATTTCCGATAGCCTGCATCCAGTCTTCTCCGAAGATGGAGTCATCGCCTGTTACCTTCCAGTACTCGTAAGCGAGGCGGATAGGATAACAGAAAGAGTCTATCTCATACTTGCGCTCGAAAACCTCTGCCTTCATCTCGGTATCATCCTTCTGCCAACCTGCTCCGGTAGGTCCGTCATTATAGGCATTGGCATAACGGTCGATATTGATGCACTTCAACTGGCGCAGGATGACACCACGCAGCATCTTCTTCAATTTCTCATCCTTGTTGGCAAGGGCTACATATGGCCAAACCTGAGCACCTGAATCGCGGAGCCACATGGCTGGAATATCACCTGTATAGACGAAGGTATCGTCATCGCCATTAGCCAACTGGCGATAATGCACCGTACTTTCCAGCGTGTTCGGATAACAGTTGGCGAACATCCAGGCGAGTTTCGGATTCTTCTTGAGGAGTTTCTGTACTTCCTTGATTTTCTTCTCCACTGCCTCTGAAGTAAAGAGACGCTCAGCTACAGGCGGACGCTTGGACTCATACTTGCCATTGACAGGTGTTACCACCTTAGTGTAGCGGGCATGAACATCTACCTCAGCATGCTTTTGTGCCATCGCCGACATTGCCGACATCAGGGCTATTGCAAATATTGTTTTTCTCATTGTCTGGGTTTATTTATGTTTCGATTTTAATTGTGATTTCTTTTAAGGTCTATCTGCACCACGGGTTCCCCACTTGGATGGCTGATTGCCCATCTGGAGTTCGAGGGTTCCTCCCTTCATCATATCCTGGTACATGATATACGACTTGGTATAGGTTTTACCGTTGAGTTTGGCAGACTGCACGTAGATATTTTCCGAACTGTTGTTCTTGCAGATAATGGAGAAGTTCTTGCCGTCGCCTAAGCTGATGGTAGCCTTGTCCATGATCGGACTGCCGATGATATACTTGCCGCCTGCAGGTTCTACCTGATAGAGTCCCATCGCAGAGAGAATATACCAGGCTGACATCTGCCCCACATCCTCGTTTCCACTCAAACCGTCGAAATCATCCTTATACATCTCATTCATGGTCTGGCGAATAAGACGGGCTGCCTTCCAAGGCTGACCTACATAATTATACATATAGAGTACCTGATGACTCGGTTCATTACCGTGGGCATACTGTCCGATGAGACCAGAAATATCAGGAGAGGCATTATCGCCCATATTGCCCGTTACGATGAAAAGGGAGTCGAGCTTGGTCACAAATTTCTGTTCATTACCGAAGAGCTTCACCAGTCCATGCACATCATGCGGAACGAGCCAGGTATATTGCCAGGCATTTCCCTCGGTATAATCATCCTGACGATGAACGGCTGAGAAAGGATTAAACGGTTCGCGGAACTTGCCGTCGGTACCGATGCCACGCATAAAACCGGTCTTCGGGTCAAAATATTTACGATAACTCTGGGCACGTTCTGCGAAATACTTCGCATCCGCCTTCTTGCCTAAGAGTCGGGCCACTTTCGCCACGCAGTCATCAGCCAGCGCATATTCCAGTCCCTTAGCCACAGTCTCCATTTCCGGATCCTTGTCATAAGGCAGGTAACCATATTTCTTGAGAAGACCGAGGCCTCTGTCTTCACGCAATGCCGACTGTTTCATGGCCTCATAGGCTCCCTCCTTATCCTTGACATATCCTTTGAGCACCAGGTCGGCAAGCACCGGGATGCCCGGATTGCCCACCATGCAGTCGGTCTCATTGCCCATCAGATGCCATACTGGGAGCTTACCCTGCTGGCGATAGATGTTGATAAAGGTACTTGCCACGTCTGGGAGCATTTCCTTGTGGATGAGCGTCATCAGCGGATGGGCTGCACGATAAGTATCCCAGAGTGAAAGGGTGGTATAATTGGTGAAATCACCCTGATGCACCTTACCGTCGGCACCGCGATATTCTCCGTTGACATCAGAGAATACGGATGGAGCGGTCATCGAATGATACATGGCTGTATAGAAAATGCGGCGGGCAATGGAATCTGAAGTTTCCACCTTCACCTTAGCCAATTCCCGATTCCATGCCTCGTCAGCCTGCGCCACTACCTGATGAAAATTCCAGTCAGGAATCTCTGTTTGCAGATTCTGTCGAGCATTGGCAATGCTGACTGCAGAGAGACCAACCTTGATCATCAGAGGGCGGGTGGCATCTGCCACCTGAACCAGCCAGCGTCCACTATCGAGCGGTTGTACTTGAACCGGTTGAGAGAACTCAGCCACGAAGAAATTCTTCTGGTCCTTCGCCCATCCTGTAGAGAAGCGATGACCAGCCACTGCAGTTTCCTTCACCTCATCCAGCGCATAATCGGTAGGTTTATCCCATCCGATACCCTGAAAAAGGTCGAGTACCAACTGTGCCTTCTTCACGTCTGCCCCAAAGGTATAGCGATGGAAACCAGCACGCTTGGTGGCGGTAAGTTCCACCCATACATTCGGCTGCTGCAATTTCACCGCATAATAGCCCGGGCGAACATTCTCATTGGCATGATGGAAGAGCACTTTCTTCTGATGAGCATCTGTCACCGGGAGGAAAGCAACATCGCCTAATTCTCCGATACCCGTTCCGCTGAGGTGCTGATGACCAAAGCCGATGAGAATGGAGTCTGACTGATGATAACCGGAACACCAGTCCCAACCACGGGTATGCTCAGTAGGTCCCAGCTGGATATAACCGAAAGGTACGTTGGCACCGAGGAATACATGACCATGACCGCCCGTTCCGATTCTTGGATTGACAAATTGGGTCAGACAGGAGGTTGCCTGAGCTTTATCATGAGCAAAAGCGGCTTGTGGATAGTCTCCACCTATCACACAAGCCAACAATAATAATATAGGAAAGATTCTTCTTCTCATTTTCTGAATTTAAGATATATTTTAATGATACTATTTCATGAATTTTGAGAAAGAGTATGGCGCATCTGACTCCAGAATACCTCTCTGCAAATTCGGTTTTTCAGAAAGGCGGAAAGAGATCTGCGCACCCTGCCTCAGAGAATTCAGGTCGAGATAATTAAGATCATACTTCTTTCCGTTCATCTGCATGTCATCAACATAGCATCCGTCACCTTCCGACTGTATGCTTACCTGCAGTCCGTTCTCCAGATGGAGTTTCATAGACTTGAAGTAAGGAGTACCCAATGCATACTGTCCTGAACCAGGGCAAACCGGATAGAAGCCCATCGCAGAGAAAACATACCAGGCTGAAGTCTGACCGTTGTCCTCATCGCCGCAATAACCATCTGGTGTCGGTGTGTAGAGGCGGTCCATCACCTGTCGCACCCAATACTGGCACTTCCAAGGTTGTCCGCTATAATCATAGAGATAGATGGCGTGCTGGATAGGCTGGTTGCCGTGTGCATAATTGCCCATGTTCATCACCTGCATCTCTCTGATTTCATGGATGGTAAATCCGTAATAGCTATTATCGAAAACAGGAGGGAGAAGGAATACCGAGTCAAGCATCTGGTTGAACTTCTCCTTTCCGCCCATCAGACGGATGAGTCCTTCAGGATCGTGGAATACCGACCAGGTATAATGCCAGGCATTTCCCTCGGTAAAGGCATCGCCCCACTTGAGCGGATTGAAAGGAGACTGGAATTTTCCATTCAGCAATCTTCCGCGCATCAGACCACTCTCCCTGTCGAACACCTTCTCATAGTTCATCGCTCGTTTGGCAAAAGGTTTCAGTTCCTTCTTTGACTTGCCGAGCGCCTTGCCAAACTGGTAGATGCACCAGTCATCATAGGCATATTCCAAGGTACGGGCCACACTTTCATTGATTTTCACATCATAAGGCACATAGCCCAACTTATTGTAGTACTCAAAACCATGACGTCCGGTAGAATTCACTTCAGGATGAACAGCATTGGCTCCATGAACCACAGCCTGCCAAAGGGTCTCTGCATCATAACCACGTAAACCGGAAAGATAAGCATCGGCCACCACAGAGGCTGAGTTGTTGCCCACCATGCAACCGCGATGCCCCGGACTCGCCCACTCTGGCAGGAATCCGCTCTCGAGATAGGTATTTGCAAGACCCGCCTGAATTTTCTCATTCACAGAAGGATACATCAGATTGAGCAGTGGAAAAAGGCAGCGGAAAGTATCCCAGAAACCGGTATCGGTAAACATATAGCCCTTCTGTACGGTTCCGTTGTAAGGACTGTAGTGAACCACCTCACCGGCTGCATTCTTCTCATAGAAAGCACGAGGGAAGAGAACGGAGCGGTAGAGACAGCTATAGAAAGTACGGAGATGGTCAATGTCCTCATCCTCCACTTCTATCTTGCCGAGTACCTCATTCCAGCGGTTTCTACCCTGCTGACAGAGCTGCTGCATATCTGCCTGTCCCAATTCCTGAGGTTTTGCCAGGCCTGTGACTCACTGATGAAGGAAGAAGCCACACGAGCCACAACCTTCTCGCCTCTCTGACGAATCTTGAAGGAGATGATGGTGCCCACATGATTGCCTTCCTGCTGGTAAGTCTCCTGATAACCGCCCTGAACCATACCCTGGTATTGACCATCCTTCACATTGATGAAAGCCTCAAAATCATGGTCGAACTCAATAACGAAGTAATTTCTGAAATTCTCAGGAACACCTCCACTATTGCGGGTAGAAAAGCCCACCACCTTTCGCTCCTTCGGGAAAACCTTGATGAAGCTGCCCTTGTCGAAAGCATCAACTACCACATGAGCACTATCGGTCTGAGGAAAGGTGAAGGACATCAGGCTGCACGTTCCGTAGGACAGAGTTCTGCCGTCACATCATAGTCGGCGAGATAGACACTATAATAATAAGGTGTAGCCTTCTCTGCCTTATGAGAGAACCAGCTGGCACGCTGCTCCTCATCAAATACCGGTTTACCCACGATAGGCATCAATGAAAACTGACCGTAATCATTGATCCAGGGACTCGGTTGATGCGTCTGCTTCAAACCCCTTATCTTCTTAGCTGCATAGGTATATTGCCATCCGTCGCCCATCTTTCCTGTCTGTGGAACCCAGAAATTCATGCCCCAAGGCATGGCGATGGCAGGATAAGTATTGCCTGTGGAAAGTTCATGGTCGGAATCGGAACCCATGAGAGGCTGCACGAAATCTACCGCATTCTGTACATTCACCCTGACGGCTTGCGCTATCAAGGTGAAGAATACAAATATGAACAAAACTGATTTTCTTTTCATAGACAACAGTCTGAATGATTATCTGAAATTGTTTGGCTGCAGGCGATGGCCGTCAGCGTCATTGGTATCAGCCACATCCCACCAGAGTCTTGTGCCCTGAGTATTCACCTTCTGGAGTTCTGGATGAGAAGTGAAGTAAGTGTTGTTATTCTCGCTGAAAGGATAGAGAATGCGCTTGATATTCTTACCCATAGGCACGTCACCTCCACTATTGTTGGTCAACTGATTTGCCAAAGCAGGATAGTCGGTGCGACGGAACTCAGCCCATCCCTCATTACCATTAGGGAAGATAGCCATCCACTTCTGAGTGATGATTGCTTCAAGCTGCTTCTCCTTGCCCTTACCCTCGAACACCTTACCCGTAAGGGCCTTCTCACCATCGATGTAAGCCTGTGCCTTGTCATTGGCAATGCCGTAGTAGTCCATAGATGCCTTGATACCAGACTTATAGTAATCCTCTACGGTACCTGTAAGTTCCATGCCAGCCCATCCACGCAAAACAGCCTCTGCCTTCAGGAACTCAGACTCAGCATAGCCCAAGAGGAGGTAAGCACGCTCACGACTGAAGAAGTAGTTAGGATTCAAGTTCTTGCCCAGACTCTTAGGCGCAGTACGGGTGAGTGAATAATTCAAGGTTCCCATGTCTATGACAGGAGCCTGAGCACCACGCTCACAACCTACGAAGTCTTCTCTCTGGCTATCTTCACCAGCCTGCAAAGTACTCTCTGTCATCTTGATGCGATACCAGCTTACCAAGCAACGTGGTCTATCTTCTTGGTGACATAGTTATTTCTACCTGTCTTGATCTTATATTCTGCTCCACCTTCACTGGCATTGCGATAGAAGTTCTCCAGATCTTTAGACATTACGCTCTCACCATTGTAGCAGACACTACACATCACCAGAGGATGCTCGTTACCAACGTCATCTGTACCGCCCTGGCTTACAGGAGCATACTTAGGAACAATCTGCATATTGTCTTCATTGCTCTGCATCAGACCATACTGGTTGTTGAGAGCATTTTGAGCCTCCTCCTTAGCACGGGCAGGATCTACATTGGAAATACGCAAAGCCATGCGAAGGCGCAAAGAATTGGCAAAGCGGAGCCACTTGTTCCAGTCACCATGATAGCAGATATCATCGGTAGCGTAACCTATCTGAGTTGCATCGTTTGGCTTGATGCTATCAACAGCCTGCTCCAACATACGGAACATGGCATCGTAAACCTCTGCCTGAGTATTATAAGCCACATTGTTGGTCTCAGGAATCTTAGCCTGTACATACTCCTTGAAAGGCATATCGCCATAAGTATCGGTGTTGGCAAGCGCTAAGAAAGCATAGTAGATACGTGTGACGTAGAATAAGTTCTTGTACTTGTTGGTATTTTCATTGAACTTATAGGCACGCAACAAGGTACGATACTCACTGCTGCGGTCGGTATAGAAATGTCTCCAGCGCGCAGCACTCCATCCATCTTTATATGAATAATCAGGAGATGCACCACCATGCTTAGGCTGGTTATTGGCAACGAAACCTGCATAGATATCATGACTCAAGTTGGTAGTGATCTGATAGTCATTGAAAAATCCCTCATAGAGGAAGTTGCGGAAAACAGAGTTGGCAGAGCTCAACTCACTCTTCAACGCCAAGGAGTCTTCCTTGCTCACCTTATAGTCGATATTGATATCGGCATACTTGGTATTGTCCTCTTCACCAGGCTGCTCTTCACCGCCGCCAGTAGTGTTATCAGGCAATTCGTATGGATTCTTGCTCATCTCATCCATGTCATAGCAGGAAGATAAACTTACCAATGCCATGGACACAAGCATCGTCTTGAATATAATCGTCTTTTTCATTGTCTTGAACTGTTTATGTTGTAGTTGATAGTATTTAGAAGCCTACATTGACTGAGAAACCGAAGGTGCGGGTATATGGCACTGCGGCAAAGTCAAGGGCCTGTGAGAACATAGAAGTATCATAACCTCCATCAGGATTGCCTGGTGTATGTTTCAGCAGGAAGCAGAGATTACGTGCCACAAATGACAACTTCACATTGGTAAGAGGAGTCTTCTTGAGCACGCTCTTTGGGAGGCTGTAACCCAATGCGAGTTCCTTCAACTTGATATAGGAAGCACTGTGGATAAACATCTCTGCATAACCCTTCTGCGACTTGTACAAACCGATGTTGGAATAGTAAGACTGTGCACTTACCTCCTTGGTATTCACCTGTCCGTCGGCTGTCACACCAGGAACTACCATATAGTAGTCGCTCACACCATTCAACTCCTTGTACTCACCACGATAAGCCGAACGCTCTGAAGTTCCTACAGCAGTAGCCATACCTTCTGATACGCTCACGATATCGCCGCCAAATCGCATATCAAACATCGCAGTGAGACTTACACCCTTATAGTTCAGACTTGGAGTAACAGACATGAGAAGCTTTGGCTCGATGTTTCCGATAGGATGATCGAGGATATACTGCTCCAAATTTCCGCCTGCATCACTACTGGTAACAGGCATTGGAAGACCGTTCTCGCCAATCACCATCTGACCATTCGCATCGCGCTTGATGAGGTTATTGGCATAGATATCGCCCAACTTACCTCCTGCCTTCGCACCTACCTTGACTGGCATGTCGCCATCGCCATTAAAGTAGATGTGATCCACGCCATTAGCCAGTTCATCTACACGGGAGATATTCTTGGAAATATTCATGGTGAGATCGAACTTGAGGTCCTTGGTCTTGACAGGTGTGCCGTAAAGCATCAGCTCAATACCCTTGTTGGTAATCTTACCTGCATTCACCCATTGCTGTGTCCAAGGAGCAGATACATCTACAAGCATAGCCTGGTTCTTGGTCTTGGTATAATAATAGGTGAAATCAAATCCCAAACGGTTCTCCAGGAACTTCATCTCAAGACCCCACTCGAAGGAAGACTTGATCTCTGGTTTCAGGTTGCTGTTCTTCTTCACGGTATATGGAATTGGCACACGGATGCCATTCTCATAGGTATAAGAACGGGTGTTGTAGAGATTGTATGGGTTTGGGTCCTTACCTACCTGAGCGAAAGACAGACGAGTCTTGGCGAAAGTCATCCACGCTGGCAACGAATGGTTGATAGAGCGCATGAAATCGCTGAAGATATAGCTCACACTTGCACTTGGATAGAAGAAAGAACGGTTGTCCTTTGGCAAGGTAGATGACCAGTCGTTGCGGGCTGTAAGATCCAATGAAAGATACTCACGGAAAGCCAACTGCAAAGAACCGAAGGCTGAGTACATAGAGCGCTCATGGCCATTCTCACTGGCATTGGTCAACTGATAACCTGTATTGAAAATCCAATTATCCTTCTCCAACATATTCTTGGTAGCAGCACTCAGCAACTCGTACTTCTGGTACATGATGTTGGCGCCCAGATTGTAACCCAAGCGCAAATCCTTGGTCACCTGATTGTCACCCAAGAAGAGGAAAGAGATATTGTGCTCGAAGTTGTTTTCCTCCGAACGGCTCATATTATCATCGGTAACGATCTCGCTCCAGTGTCTGCCCGGAATGCTCACAGCAGAGTTACCCAAACTCAAGTCTGTGGCCTGGATGCGTGTGCGATAATAATCGAAAGCATATTTAGCATTAAACTTCAACCAGTCGGTTACGTTGACATTAGCACCATAGTAACCGAAGGCACGCCAACGCTCATCGCTATTCTGGAAGCGATGACGAACATAGTATGGGTTGGCATACTGCATATCTGGTCCGAACCAGTTGCGATGCAATTGGTCCTGAGTTGTATAAGTCTGAAGATCCTGCAAACGCACGTTGCCTGGAATGAAAAGCAACTGGGCTACCTCTCCATTGAGACCAGTCATCGGACGGTTCTCAGCTTTCATGCGAGAAACAGAAATCTTGCTATCTGTAGAAAGATACTTATTGATAGTTCTACCTGCATTAAGGTCAACTATCAGCTTATCCAATTTCTCTCCATCGAAAAGACCCTTATTGTCGTTGAAACCTAAAGAGAGACGGAAATGACCTTTCTCATCAGAATTTCCGAGAGCTACGGTATGGAACTGGGAGAAACCTGTATTGAAGTAATCCTTCAACTTATCGCCATAATAGCGGTAAGCGATGTTCTCACCGAGAAAAGAAGGTTCCATTCTGCCATCAAGCGGAGCACCGAATGCCAACTCGCTGGAAAGCGTCTTGTTGCCATCCTCATCAGTTTTATAAACCGTAGCACCCTGAGAGCCCTGTCCGTACTGCTTCTGCATAGGGATTGTTTCAGCCACCTTACTCCAAGTAAAGTTACCGTTGTATGTGATGCCGAAGCCCTGCTTATGACTACCCTTCTTGGTTGTAACATAGATCACACCATTACCTGCACGTGAACCATAGAGGGCTGCAGCGTTGGCACCTTTGAGTACCGAGATAGACTCGATATCCTCTGGGTTGATGTCCAGAGAAGTGCCACCACGGTCGTATCCGCCATAAGCAGAAACATCAGAACTCTGGTTGTCGGTAAAAGGAACACCATCTACCACCCAAAGAGGCTGGTTATTATCAGTAAGAGAAGAGTTTCCACGGATAGTGATCTTGGTAGAACCACCGAGACCCGTACTGGAAGTATTCATCTGCAGACCAGCCACCTTACCGTCGAGGGCACCAGTCACAGAAGGGTCGCCAGTCGTATTGAGAGCATCCGCCTTGACATCCTGTACGGAATATCCCAACATCTTCTTCTCACGCTTGATACCGAGGGCAGTAACCACCACTTCCTTCAACGCCTGAGAGTCAGGAAGCATCTGTGCGTTCACGTTATGTCCTTCCTTTGCAGCCATATCCATCGTCTTATATCCGAGATATGTAAACTGCAAGACAGGGGCAGGTTCATCGGTCTCGATGGTAAAATTACCATCCATATCAGTTACAGCACGATGATTGGTGCCTTTTACGAGGATGGTAGCGCCAATGAGAGGTTCCTTGTTTTCATCGAGAAGCGTACCCTTATATGTACGTTTCTGTCTTGGTTGCTGGGTGCTTGGAGTTGTAGTAATTTCCTTTTTCTTCAGATAGATGATTCCATCCTTAATCACATAAGATACACCCTTATTCTTCAAGAGCTTGTTTAAAACATCCTCTACCTTACCGTTCTTCACCTGAACGGCATTCACCTGCATCTTTGACAAGTTGTCGTCGTAAGTAAACTGGTATTTAGACTGTTTCTGGATTTTCTGGATGACTGCTCCCAAAGTGGTCTGAGAAACATTCAACGAAATCTGGGCTTTTACAGATGTCCAGGAACTGGAAACCAACATCAGAGCCAAGGCTGCAGCTGCGGTTTTAGTTTTTTTGTAAATGATACCAATGTGTCATAATCCTTGTTTTTAGCATTTAAGTTATTATAACTACCTTTTGTTGTTATTAATTTCAAATATATAACAGCAAAAACAAAAAACACTTACCCCAAAAATTATTTTTTTGAATAAGTGCTCTCTTTTTCTCGTATAACAGTATATAATTAAGGTGTAAACCTTACTGATTCACTACTTCGTGATAAATACCTTACTGCCTTTCACGTGATAGTGGATAGGCAGGGTGTTCTGCAAGAGATCGAGAACCGAGTCGATGGTCTCCTTCTCTTTGATGACACCGGAGTAAGTATTATCCTGGTTGATGGTAGGATCAACAACCACCTGCACATCGTAGATATTCTCCAGCATCTTGGCAATTTCATTCACGCTTGCATTATTGAAGAAAGTCTTGTGCTCATGCCACATTGCATTCTTATAGACATCGGTTTCAGAAACCGTCATACTACCTAAGCGCGCATCCACACATGCCTTCTGTCCTGGTTTCAAGACGATCATACCCTCATCATGATTTCCTTCTACCCTTACCTTACCTTCGAGCAAACTGACGGAAGCCTGCTGATGAGCCTTATCCACATGGAAATTGAAAACGGTACCGAGCACCTTAACACTCATCACATCGCTCTCTACGATGAAAGGCTTGTGCGGATTTTTGGTCACCTCAAAATAACCTTCACCGTCTATCTCTACCTTACGGTCGGAACCATCAAACTCTTTCGGATATTTGATGGAAGCAAGTTTGTTGAGCCAGACCTTAGTTCCATCAGGTAAAGTAACCGTCGTATCATTGTCGGCACTGGCCATCACCACCTGCATCTGCATATTAGAAATCGGATTGTGCTGGAGATAGAACCAGGCCAATCCACCCAATACGCAGACCACAGCAATCGCAGCAGCCCGACGCCACATACCTATTATATGCGCATGATGCTCAGCCTGCTGTTCAGCCTTCATCTCCCTGATCTTAGCCTGCATTCTCTGTTCAGCAAGCATCAGTTGGGTCCTTGGCATGAACTGCGCCTTGAACTCATCGCTCAACTTTTCTTCTTTGAAAAGTTTTTGTTTTTCCTCCGGAGAATTTTTTAATATATCCCTTAATGCGATGAGCTCCTCTTCCGTGCACTCACCTGCCAAGAATCTCGCCTTTAATTCCTCATTTATCATATAACAATCGTGCTTAATATCCTTAATTAATTAACAATCTTATTAAATACCACAACAATAATTGTTGAGAAAACACTTACTCAATAACCTATAAAAAAGGTACAAAAAACACAAAAAATATTCCCAAACGAGCCCTAAGAGACTTTAAAGCCTTATAAATATGAGCTTCAACGGTACGTACGGATACGTCATCATCAGAGCAATCTCACTATTTTTCATATCCTTGAGATAGCTCAAAACGAATATTTCCCTGCATTTATCAGGAAGTTCCCCTATGGCCTGATTGATTTTTCTTCTCAACTCCATGTTTTCCATGTCCTGTTCTCCATCTCCCAACGAAGAGAAATAGCACGACATACGCATTTCGTTGATATCTTCAATGGCTGCAGTATTGACTTTCTTATAGCGCTTCAAGTAATTCAATCCTCTAGAATAAATCGTCTTATAGAGGTATGATTCTATCTGCGGGACATCCGTCTCCAATGCATCCATACGATTCCACAATTCAAGAAAAGCTTCTTGAACTACATCATCGGCAGCATCCTCCCCTACGATACGTTTAGCATAATAAAACATTCGAGGGTAGTACTTCCTAAATATCGCTTGATATGATTCTTCTTTTACTGTCTGCATTACATAATATATCTTTAGCTATTCGTTCTAATTTAGGTCGGTTTACGCCAGTTATCTGCGTATTTTCCTCACTTCTTGAACTACTTTGGGCGCAAAGGTAAGTAAAAAAGATGATAAAAGCAAATTTTTGCTTACAAATCAACTATAATATTTGTGTGTGTTTTACTTTTTACTACTTTTCATAACTGTTTCCATACGTAAATTTAAAAACTGTAGTCAGTGCACTCCCTAAAGTCTGCTTTTAGTCATTAAACAACTATTACACAAAAACTTTTATTTATAAAGAAATGTACTTGTAGAGAAGTAAGCATCTGCAACTATGAGGGTTGAGAGTTTGAGAAGTTCCTTGCGATAACGCTTAATGACGCCGATATAGAAATCTACCATTGTCTTGTTTCTAAGACTCAGTTCTTTATTACTTAGCGACTGGTGTGCTTTTAACATCATGCAGTCTTTGGCATCAATATCAATGAGGCCAATACCCATGATTTCGAGACCATGTTTAACAGACTGTG
>ENA-OQHU01000077-OQHU01000077.1-human-gut-metagenome-genome-assembly--contig:-NODE-77-length-15607-cov-2.123385_pt1 | contig 15607 bp, 19 predicted proteins | sample MGYA00242568_ERZ504729 | MGnify/ENA primary metagenome ERZ504729 (study PRJEB26092, sample SAMD00036223) | human gut metagenome | host: Homo sapiens | study: EMG produced TPA metagenomics assembly of... | reverse complement strand
ATATTATATATGTATGCCGGAATCCCGATATTCTCTCGGAATTTCCGGCAAAAATGGGTTAATCGATAAATCGCCTGGTAATATCTCCGTAGTTCTCGATGCGGCGGTCGCGGAGGAATGGCCACCAGCGGCGCACATTCTCGCTGTGCTTCAGGTCGATATCTACCACCAGGCTCTCTTCTTCCTGATCGCTGGCACGGTAGTAGAGCTCGCCCTGAGGACCGGCTACGAAACTACTGCCCCAGAACTGGATGCCCTCGGTCTGACCGCTAGGATCAGGCTCGAAACCTACGCGGTTTACGGCGATGACCGGCAATCCGTTGGCTACGGCATGGCCCCGCATCACGGTAGTCCACGCCTCGCGCTGGCGCTGCTGCTCTTCCTCGGTATCATAGGTAGCGTAGCCGATGGCGGTAGGATAGATGAGTATTTCGGCTCCCTGCAGCGCCATCAGACGGGCTGCTTCGGGATACCACTGGTCCCAGCAAACCAGCACGCCGAGTTTGCCTACAGAGGTCTGGATAGGGTGGAAACCGAGGTCGCCCGGAGTGAAATAGAACTTCTCGTAGTAGGCAGGATCGTCGGGGATGTGCATCTTGCGGTATTTTCCGGCTATGCTTCCATCCTTCTCCATCACTACCGCCGTATTGTGGTAGAGCCCCGGAGCGCGGCGCTCGAAGAGGGAGGTAACGATGACGACGCCGAGATCCTTGGCAAGCTTGCCGTAGAAATCGGTCGAAGGGCCCGGAATAGGCTCTGCCAGGTCGAAGAGGTCAACATCCTCTACCTGACAGAAATAGAGGGAGTTATGAAGCTCCTGAAGCACGATGAGCTCTGCGCCGCGATGGGCGAGGTCGATGATGCCTTCTGCCAGGCGCTGCTTGTTGTTGGCGATATCTGCCGTATTATGAAGTTGTAATAAACCGACGTTCATTTTTTACTTTTAATGTTAAATGTTTAATGTTAAATGTGGAATGTTGAGTCTCTGAGGGCTCCCTCGGGCAACTGCATGGTGATGCAGTGGATGCTGCCATGCTGGCGGATGATGGTCTGCGAATCTACGCCGATGATTTCGCGGTCGGGGAAGGCGAGCTGAATCTGCTTGCGTGCCTTCTCGTCCTTTTCCGGCTGATTGTAGGTGGGATAAATCACCGCCTTGTTCAGTATCAGGAAGTTGGCATAGGTGGCAGGCAGGCGGTCACCCTCGCTCTCAGGGTTGGTGGTGAGGCAGTCGCCTCATCATAGATAGGGTCGGGCATCGGCAGTTTGAGCAAGCGGTAAGGGTATCCCTCCCAGGTGAAGAGGCCCTTGAGCTGCTTCTCCAGCGCCTGGAAGTCTTCATACTGCTCATCTTCCGGATTATCGCAGCCTACATATAATAAGGTGTCGTGTGGAGCCACTCTCACGATGGTGTCGATATGGCCGTCGGTATCATCGCCTATCAGATTGCCGTGATCCAGCCAGACGACTCTCTTGAGCTGGAAGAAAGTCTGCAGCAGATGGTCGATGCTGTCGTGGTCGAGCGGCTGGTTGCGGTGAGGCGCCAGCAGGCACTGTGAAGTGGTGAAGAGTGTACCCTTTCCGTCACTCTCGATGCTGCCTCCTTCGAGCACGAAGCCCTGGTGGTTCTCTATATCGGCATTGAAGGCTGCCTGATAGTATAGTTGCAGGGTGATGGCATTATCCTTCTCCCATCTGAACTTTTCGCCCCAGCCGTTGAACTTGAAGTCGAGTATGCGGTAAGGCACCATCCAGGTGTTCTGCTTTCTGCGCAGCACCATCGTGAGGGGTCCGTGGTCGCGCACCCAGGTATCATTGCTTTCTACCTCGTAGAGCAGCACGCGGCTCATCTGTTCGGCAGAGAGCTTTTTCTTGAGCTGGTATCGGGTGGCGGGCACATCGGGTGTAGCCACAAGCAGCTGCTCGTAGCGCGTGATGATATCTGCCAGTTCGAGATAAGTATCTGTAATTTCAGGCAGATACGGCTTCCAGTCGGTGCCGGCATGTGGCCAGGTGAGCATGATGGCGCTCTGTGGCTCCCATTCGGCAGGGAGTGCGAAATCGCAGGGTAATGTAGATTGAAGCATAAGCTATACTATTTTTATGATACGATGTTCTAAACCAATTTATTATACTCTGTTCTTCATCGGGAACCTTTCCTTGGGGGACGGGCTCCGTTCTGCTTTTATGAAGTATGCTTGCAAAATTAATAAAAAATCTACAACTATCGGCTGTTTTTGTGAAATATTTTGCGCAAAAGCGAAACTTTGTATTAAAAAAGTTTAAACGGAGGGCTGTATGGAGATAAAATCGGGGAAAAATGAGTAACTTTGCAGTCTAAAAATAAAATATTGAATAGGAGCGTGAAAATAAAACAGGTAGTTGATGCCCTTGAACATTACGCGCCTCTGCCCTTGCAGGAAGGATATGATAATGCCGGCCTGCAAGTTGGATTGACAGAGGCGGTAGAAATGTCAGGGGCATTGTTGTGTCTTGACGTTACTGAAGCCGTGGTAGACGAGGCCATCCGGAAGGGATGTAACCTCATCGTGAGCCATCATCCGCTGATATTCCGCAAACTGGCGAGAATTTCGGACGAGAACTACGTGCAGCGTACCGTGCGCAAGGCGATTAAGAATGATATTACCATCGTGGCGATGCATACCAACATGGATGCGGCTGCGGGCGGCGTGAACTTCAAGATTGCCGAGAAACTGGGGCTGCGAAACGTGCAGTTCTTTGCTGGCGAGAAGGAAGTGGACGGCGTGAAGGGCGGCGAGGGCGTCATCGGAGAGGTGGCTGAGGACCTGGCAGCCGACGACTTGGTGCTGATGCTCAAGGAGCGGTTTGGCGTGGAGTGCGTGCAGTGCAACCAGTTGCTTCGACGTCCTATCAGGAAGGTGGCACTCTGCGGTGGAGCAGGTGCTTTCTTGCTCGACGCAGCCATCAAGGCAGGTGCCGATGCCTTCATCACGGGCGAGATGAGCTATCACGAGTATTTCGGCCACGAACAGGAGATTCAGATCTGCGTCATCGGCCACTATCAGAGTGAGCAGTTTACGGGCGAAATCTTCCGCAGCATCATCCAGGAGAATTTCCCTGATGCCAAATGCTGCATCTCGGAGATAAATACGAATCCGATATTGTATTTATAGGTTGGAAGGGCGCAAGCCTCATTCAACATTCAACATTTAACATTCAACATTTAAAAAAATAAAGTTATGGCAAAGAAAGATCCTACAGATTTGACAGTGGAAGAGAAGTTGAAGGCTCTCTATCAGCTTCAGACCACCTTGTCTGCAATTGATGAAAAGCGTGCGTTGAGAGGTGAGTTGCCTCTCGAAGTTCAGGATTTGGAAGACGATATTGCTGGTCTTACCACCCGTATCGAGAAAATCCAGACTGATATTGAGCAGTTTGACCGTGCCATCGATCAGAAGCAGCACGAGATTGAGGAGGCTCAGGCTAGCGTGGAGCGTTATAAGAAGCAGCTCGAAATGGTTAGCAACAACCGCGAGTATGATACTTTGAGCAAGGAAATCGAGTTCCAGGAGCTGGAAATCGAACTTTGCAGCAAGAAGATCCGCGAGGCGCAGCAGACGATCAACGAGCGCCTGTACGACCTTCACAAGGCTGAGGACCAGAAGGCAGACCGCGAGAAGGGCTTGGTAATGAAGCGTTCTGAGCTCGAGTCAATCATGGCTGAAACCTGTGAGGAAGAGGAGAATTTGAAGGAGAAGGCATTCGAGCTCGAGAAGAAGATTGAACCACGTTTGCTCCAGAGCTTCAAGCGCATCCGTAATGGTGCCCGCAACGGTTTGGGTATCGTTTACGTGCAGCGTGATGCATGTGGCGGTTGCTTCAACAAGATTCCACCTCAGCGCCAGCTCGACATCAAGATGCACAAGAAGATTATCCCTTGTGAGTATTGCGGCCGTATCCTCATCGACCCGGAATTGGCTGGTGTTAAGATTGAGGCTCCTAAGACAGAGGAGAAGCCAAAGCGCAAGCGTGCTATCCGCAGAAGAAAGACTGAGGATGAGGATTAATCTTACTCCTCTCTCCGCTCTTTTCGGATGATAATCTTCTGATAAAGATACGATAAGATACAATGAAGGCTCGCCAAAATTGCTTGGCGAGCCTTTATTTTTTTCGTTTTCAGGCAGCTAGGACAATCTGTCTTAACTCCTTTAATCCTAATCTGGAACTTTTAATCCTAATCTGGAACCTAGAGTCCTCTAGCCTTGTAAATGCGGTCTTTGGCGTCGTTGATTTCCTGGAATTTCTTCTCGGCTGCACGGCGCACATCTTCGCCCAGTGCTGCTACCTTGTCAGGATGATGCTTGAGCGCCATCTTGCGGTAAGCGGCCTTCACCTCATCGTTTGAGGCGTCAGGACTGATGCCCAGAACACGGTAGGCATTATCCAGACTGCCTGTTGAAGAAGCCCCGCTCTCCAGGTTCAGCATCTGGTCTACATCCTCGGCAGAAAGCCCCATGTGGATGGCCATCTCCTTGAGCGCCTGAATCTCCTGAGGATTCACAATTCCATCGGCCTGGGCAATCATGACGAGGAAATTGAGCAACTGCAGGCGCTGCTCATACATCATGTTGGCACGTATCTGATGACAGCTGTCCTGTATCACCGAACGGTACTGCTGCATGCCCATCTGCTTCTGCTGTTCGAAGAGTTTGAGGAGAATTTCCTCGCCCTGCTGACTGGCTGCCTCGCCGAAATTCTGACGCAGGAAGCGGCGCACCATCTCCATCTCGGAATGCATGATTTTGCCATCTGCATTGATGATGTAGGAACTGAGCACCAGCAGCGAGAACATGAAGGAGTTTCGCTCTCCCTCATAGCTCTGCTGGCGGCTGTAGCCCTGGTTGCCGAAACCCTGGCGGCCGTTGTGCTGCTGGCCGCTGTAGGCATCGTAGGCGTTGTTGTAATGGTGGTCGCCGTCGCGGTTTACCGCATCCAGTCCGTGCTCAAAGAGGGAACCGAGGGCATAGCCTGCCAGGGCTCCCAGCGGACCGGCTGTGATGAAACCGAGCACACCACCTATCCATTTACCTGCTGCCATCTTTTAGTTGTTGAAATAGTAGAGGAAAGAAGCGATGCCTGAGAGGGCTGGCTTGCGCTGACCTTCTATTTCGATGTCAAACTTGATGCTGGTCTTGCAGATGCCACGGATGTTCTGGATGTCGTGGAGAGTGGCTACCAGGCGCACGCGTGAACCGGTGATGACAGGCTGACCGAACTTCATCTTGTCCATGCCGTAGTTTACGAGCATCTTGAGGTTGTTTACCTCGATAATCTGCTGCCAGAGGTATGGGAGTACTGGAGAGGGTGAGGTAACCGTGAGCGATGGTGCTGTGGTAAGGGCTCTCTACCTTGGCGCGCTCTACGTCTACGTGGATCCACTGTGGGTCGAGTGTAGCGTCTGCGAACTTGTTGATACGGTCCTGGTCAATCTGCAACCAGTCTGATTCTCCTAACTTCTCACCGAGGTGAGATGCAAATTCCTCGTAGGAATTGATTACTAATTTTGCCATTTCTTATTTTTCTCTTTATTATAAATATTATTGTTTTCCTATTTTCCGTCTTCAGCTTCCAGCTTCCAACTATTAACTTTTAACTATTAACTTTTAACTATAAACTTTTAACTCAATTCAGTCTCTTCTGAAAATATCGCGGGTGTAAACCTTTTCTGCCACATCATCCAGACACTTGTCATACCGGTTGGCGATGATGGCCTGGCTCTGCTGCTTGAAGGCATCCAGGTTGTTTACGATGCGGCTTCCGAAGAAGGTGGTTCCGTCTTTCAGCGTAGGCTCGTAGATGATAACCTGCGCGCCCTTTGCCTTGATGCGCTTCATCACGCCCTGTATGCTGCTCTGGCGGAAGTTGTCGCTGTTGCTCTTCATCGTGAGCCGGTATACGCCGATGGTGCAAGGCTTCTCTTCCTCCTCGCTGAAGTTGTTCTGGTTGGCATAATCGTAGTAGCCAGCCATGTTCAGCACGCGGTCGGCGATGAAATCCTTGCGGGTGCGGTTGCTCTCCACAATCGCCTGAATCAGGTTCTCAGGCACATCAGCATAGTTGGCGAGCAGCTGCTTGGTATCTTTCGGCAGACAGTAGCCGCCGTATCCGAAGGAAGGGTTGTTGTAGAAGGTGCCGATGCGAGGGTCCAAACCCACTCCGTCGATAATTGCCTTAGAGTCGAGGCCCTTCATTTCGGCGTAGGTATCCAGCTCGTTGAAGTAGCTCACGCGCAGGGCGAGGTAGGTGTTGGCGAAGAGTTTCACCGCCTCTGCCTCGGTAAGTCCCATGAACAGGGTTTCTATGTCTTGCTTGATGGCTCCCTCTTTCAGCAGTTCTGCAAAGGTGCGGGCTGCCTGGTCCAGTCGCTCGTCACCATTCGGTCTGCCCACGATGATGCGGCTCGGGTAGAGGTTGTCGTAGAGTGCCTTGCTCTCGCGCAGAAATTCAGGAGCGAAGATGATGTTCTTGCTGCCCGTCTTCTGGCGGATGCTTTCGGTGTAGCCTACCGGAATGGTGCTCTTGATGACCATGATGGCATCGGGATTCACCTGCATCACCAGACGGATGACTTCTTCTACGTGCGAGGTGTCGAAGTAGTTTTTCACCGGATCATAGTTGGTTGGTGTGGCAATCACTACGAAGTCGGCATCCTTATAGGCTTCTTCTCCATCGGTTGTGGCTTTGAGGTTGAGTTCCTTTTCAGCCAGATATTTCTCTATGTATTCGTCCTGGATAGGCGAGCGGCGCGAGTTGATGAGCTCCACCTTTTCGGGTACCACGTCTACTGCCACCACCTCATGATGCTGGCTCAGCAGGGTAGCGATGCTCAGGCCTACATATCCTGTTCCGGCTACGGCGATTTTTATCTTTTTATTCTCCATTTCTTTCTGTTCTTTTAGGCAGTCTATACCTTAATATATATATTAGATGCAAAGATAGTATAAAAGGAGGAGACTACAAAATGAAAATGTTTTTTTTATTAAAAAATAACGCGAGAAGGGGGATGGGAGGAAAAGGAGTGCTCAAAAAGGGAGAGGAAAAGGGGCAGAAAAAAGGCCTCCAAAATTCGCGAATTCTAAAACGGATGGCCGGTTGGGCGGAAATTCGCAAATTTTGAAGGCTGGGGAAGCTCTGTTTAAAAACTTCCGGACTATCCTCCGACGCTCTCATAATGTCAATAAATCGGAATAATCGGGAATGGTCTCAAAAAATACATATTTTTTACTTTCATAATCCATCTTGCAGATGTAATGCTCCAGCCCGTTGCTCACCACCAGAAAGTCGACATGGAGCAGAAGATTGTAAACCGAAATCTGGTCGAATACTTTCTGTGTGATGGGGATGTGAGGGGCTTTGTACTCGATGATCATGCGGGGCTGCAATTCACGGGAGTAGAGCACACTGTCGGCGCGCAGCACCTTGTCGCCACATTTCAGCTGGATTTCGTTGGCGAGCAACGAGGCAGGATACCCCTTGTGCTCGATGAGAAAATGAACGAAATGCTGGCGCACCCACTCTTCGGGAGTGAGCGTGATGAACTTCCGGCGCAGCACATCCAGTATCTGGGGATGCTGTTTTGAGCCCGAAACCTTGATGTCGAAAGATGGCAAATTTAAGCGAATCATTTTTCTGTACCTTATTATATATAGGGTTATATTTCTTTCTTTTCTGTTTTCGATATGGTTTCTTTTTCTTCTTTTAACCATACCTCATTTTCAAAAACTACCTCTTTTATATAGGAAGTTCAATTTATTTTTTGTAACTTTGCAGTCGAAGTGCAGCTGAAAACTGCACCTCAGAAAACTGCGAACTTGGAGGCGGAGCAAATGCTTGTCCGCGCCCCCGGAGTTTGCTGGGTGCAAAGTTACAAAAAATAATCCAATGGTAGAAAAGAAAAGTGCAATAAGTTACGAGTCAATCATGAAAGATTTGAAGGCTCGGAAGTATTCTCCCGTCTATGTTCTGATGGGTGAGGAACCTTTTTATATAGATAAGATCTGCGACTACATTTCAGAAAATGTGCTCCAGCCCGAGGAGCGTGACTTCAATCAGACGGTGGTTTTCGGAGCTGATGTTACGGGTGCGCAAGTGGCAGATTTGTGTAAGGGCTACCCGATGATGGCGGAGTATAGAGTAGTGGTTGTGAAAGAGGCTCAGAATTTGCGGAATTTGGAAGCGCTCGAGAAGTACCTCGAAAATCCGGTAAAAACAACCATCCTTGTTTTCTGTCATAAAAACGGCAAGCTCGACAGTCGTAAAAAGTTTTCTGCCCTCGCTGCCAAGGCGGGTGTGGTTTTTGAAAGCAAGAAGCTTTACGACCGAAATCTGCCGGGCTTCATCGAGACTTATCTCAAGACCCGTAAGGCAACCATTGAACCCAAGGCTACCCAGATGGTGGCAGATCATGTGGGAGCAGATTTGCACCGACTCACTTCCGAGCTCGACAAACTGCTCATTTCTCTTCCAGAGAACGACCGGCGTGTTACTCCGGAGATTGTGGAGCGAGAAATAGGGGTGAGCAAAGACTTCAATGCCTTCGAGCTGAGAAGTGCCATCATCAGCCGCGATGTGTTCAAGGCAAATCAGATAATAAATTATTTTGACAGCAATCCGAAGAGTGGTTCTCTCTTCACGCTTCTCCCGATGCTCTTTACTTATTTCCAAAACCTGATGATTGCTTATTATGCACCCAACAGGCAGAACGAAAATGAGCTCGCAAAATTCCTGGATTTGCGCGGAGCTTGGGCGGCGCGCGAATATATTACAGGAATGAGGAACTATACGGGCGTGAAAGTGATGGCGATTATTGAGAAGTTTAAGGAGGTGGATGCGAAGATAAAGGGACTGGATAATCCATCCACTCCGGTGGGTGAACTGATGAAAGAACTCATCTTTTTTATCCTTCACTGATGCTGAAGAGCGAGGTGGGGGAGAGTAGGCGAGCTCCTGCTGAGAGTTTTCTCTCGGCAGGAGCTCGTTTTCGTTTTCTGCCTTCTTTGCCGCCTGTTTCCAGAAAGCAGCCAACTAGCGTTTAGCATTATAAATTTGCCCCAAATAGGGGATTTTCAGCTCTTTTTGGAGCATTTATCTGGGCTCATTTTGGGCGATTTTTTGGCAAAAATGGGGGATTTAAGCGATTTTTCGAGCTAGATGCCCATTTTTCGTTTTCGCCTGAAAATAGACTTAACTTTATTGGTTATCAGTAACTTACATAAATTAACCCTCTTCATTACTCGCGAATTTGCCCGTTTCCTTGCCGATGGGCTGGAATACGCTAGAAATGGAAAAATTTGCCATTTCCTGTAGTCTGAAATTGGTCGTTTGCATTTATTAAGGTTTACGATTCCTAAGTTTAGGTTTTTAAATTTATAAATCAAAACGTGCGGTTTTGATTTATAAACATAAATACGAGGAAACTAAATGCACGAATTTATGTTTTATATTTACAAAAATAAAGATAAAACAAGGTATTTATGATTGTGAATGAATAAATATTCATGTCGTATTATGAATTTGTAAGTAATGGAACTCAGTTAGTTATGTATTTAGTTGTTTATAAACCATAGATTTTTACATAGGTGTGGTGGAAATATTGCATAAATCGCTCTATATGCCATTATTTAGGAGGTTTATAGTATGAATACCAGTGATTTAGCCTAAATCTATAAAGAAAAGGTTAGTCATATATTTTGAATTGATAGGTTTATATTTATAAAACTAAACATAAAAACCGAACACTGGAGTGAGTAGAATTCAAATTTACAAACAGAAACATAAAGTTTAAAAATCTAAATTTATTCAGAAATGTTTGGTTATTCTAAATTTTTGCTTTATCTTTGTAAAATCAACCGAAAAAGGGTCCAAAAGTGGCTTGTTCGGAAATAAAACATCGTATCAGTAGAAAAATGAACACTAAAAATTTTAGAGCATGAAAGATAGAATCAGACAGCTGATGGAGGACCAGCACCTCACTCAGCAAAACTTCGCTCAGATGATCGGAATCTCGACCGCTACGCTGAGCAATATTTTCAACGGGAAGACCAATCCATCGCTCAGCATTGTGGATGGCATCCATAAGAGTTTTCCACAGGTAAACGTTTATTGGGTACTCTACGGTACTCCTCCTATGTATCAGAACCAGGCTTCCCAGGGTGGCAGTGAAGAGGGTGCTGCTGATATGCATCAAGGCATTACGGATGGGGCAGCCGGTGGTGCTGAGGGGATGAAGCAGGGCGAGTCAGCCTTCTGGAGCCGCCTCTGCCGAGCCTATGCTCGATTTTGGAGCCGAAGGAGCCACAGCCTCCCCTACTTCTCCCTCGCTCTTTGACCAGCCTCAAATGCATGGTGTAAATCGTACACCTAAAAATATAGCCCAAGCGGCGGTAAAATTTGTAGACAAACCGCAAAGAAAGATTACCGAAATCCGTATTTTCTACGATGATCAGACCTGGGAAACCTTCGTTCCTAAGAAATAAAGTAGGGATTGGGGAACCCTAAAACAAACACATAGGAGCGGCGATAAAGAAAAAATATCTCTTTTCTTTTCGTAGATTCGGATTTTGATGTACCTTTGCATCGTAGAAAACGTAGGTGGTCGTAACCGGAAGCTACGCGTACCTATTATGATATACGTATATTATATAATAAGCATATTAAAAATTAGCAATAAGATGAAAAAATATGTTCTCGACCTCAAGGTGGTTTCTGTAGAGGCGCTTAGCGATAAGCACGTTTTGATTAAGCTTACCGATGAGAAACCTTTGCCTGAAATCTTGCCTGGCCAATTCGTAGAAGTAAGAGTAGACCATTCGCCTACTACCATGCTTCGCCGTCCTATTTCCATCAATTTCGTGGATCGTGAAAATAATCAGCTCTGGTTGCTCGTTGCAATGGTGGGCGACGGTACTCGTCAGCTCGGACAGCTCAAGGAGGGCGATGTGCTCAACTGTATGCTGCCTCTCGGCAACGGCTTCACCATGCCTACCGGGAAGAGCCAGAAATATCTGCTCGTAGGTGGTGGCGTAGGTGTGGCTCCGCTCCTCTATTTCGGAAAACTCATCAAGGATTTCGGGGCTGAAGTTACCTTCCTGCTGGGTGCACGCAAGGCTACAGATCTGCTCGAACTGGATGAGTTTGCCAAGATCGGAAAGGTATGCATCACTACTGAGGATGGCTCGGCTGGCGAGGTAGGTTTCGTTACCAACCACTCTGTTCTGGAGAACGAGAAGTTTGATATGATTTCTACCTGCGGACCTAAGCCGATGATGGTGAGCGTGGCTCGCTTTGCCAAGAAGGCTGGTGTGGAGTGTGAGGTTTCTCTTGAGAACAAGATGGCGTGCGGTGTGGGCGCCTGCCTCTGCTGCGTAGAGAAAACTACCGAGGGTAACCAGTGCGTCTGCAAGGATGGACCTGTCATCAACATCAAGAAACTTACTTGGGAAATTTAAGTGAAGAGTGAAGAACGAAGAGTGAAGAATTCGTTTGGAAGTGAAGAGTGAAGAATTCGTTGGAAACGAAGAACGAAGAGTGAAGAACGAAGAATTCTTTTGCCTTTGTTTGTAAAAACATTTTTAAGTAAAACAGAAGATTATGGCTGATTTAAGTGTAAAGATAAAGGATTTGGAGTTGAAGAACCCTGTGATGACTGCATCGGGTACTTTCGGCTACGGATTGGAATTTGCCGATTTCGTTCCTCTGGAGGAGATTGGCGGTATTATCGTGAAGGGCACTACCCTGGAACCGCGCGAGGGAAACGACTATCCGCGTATGGCTGAAACGCCTCAGGGCATGCTCAACTGCGTAGGTTTGCAGAACAAGGGTGTGGAGTATTTCTGCTCTCACATTTATCCTCAGATCAAGGACATTGATACCAATATGATTGTCAACGTGAGCGGACATTCGCCTGAGAGTTATGCCGAGTGTGCGGCGCGCATCAACGAGCTGGATAAAATTCCGGCTATAGAACTGAACATCTCCTGTCCTAACGTGAAGGATGGCGGCATGGCCTCGGTGTAACCTGCGAGGGTGCAGCCAGCGTGGTGAAGGCGGTGAGAAAGGTTTATAAGAAGACCCTCATCGTGAAACTTTCGCCTAATGTTACCAGCATTGCCGATATCGCTCGGTGCCGTGGAGGCTGAGGGTGCCGATTCTGTTTCGCTCATCAACACGCTGATGGGTATGGCGGTGGACATTGAGAAGCGCCAGCCTCTCTTGAGCATCCGTACGGGTGGTTTGAGCGGTCTTTGCGTTAAGCCTGTTGCCCTGCGCATGGTTTGGGATGTGGCTCATGCCGTAAACATTCCGGTTGTTGGTCTGGGCGGCATTTCTTCTGCCAAGGATGCCATTGAGTTCCTGATGTGCGGTGCTACGGCCATTGAGATTGGTACAGCCAACTTCATTGATCCTGCGGTTACGAAGAAGGTGAAGGATGGAATCAACGAGTGGCTTGATGCTCACGGATGCAAGAGTGTGACTGAGATTATCGGGGCCATCAAGTAAATGACACCTTATTATAATAAGGAGTGGCTCATACCTTGACACCCTGTTTTAGAGTGTCAAGTGGGTTAACTCCTTGATATACAACAGAATACTTTTTGTAAAAATATAAGGTTATGGATTTAAATCAGATAAACCCTGTTCTGTTGCTTGCTACGCTGACGCAGCAGATTGTAGAGCAGGAGAAAGAATTGGCAGAACAGAAGGATTCTGCGGAACACTCGTCTGTAAAAGCCTCTCTGAGCGCGAATCTCCTGAAGCGCGGCAATCTGTTGATGCAGATGGGCGACAAGGATGGTGCCGGAAAGGACATGAAGCGCTACCTGGAGCTGAACCCCGAGAAAGTAGGGGAGCTGACAGGAGAATTCAAGGCTGAAGGCAGAGAACATTGCAGATAAAGGAAGGGGCTTGCCTCACGGATTCCGGTGTTGCGTCTCTCCCTAGCGCCTAGCTTTTGAGTACATTTTTCTGCATTTTTCCGTATTCTGATGATAAAAATCGGGCGAAAATATGTTTTTTAGCATAAAATATAAGGAAAATGAAGAAAAATATATCAAATTGTTTGGCAATATCAAAGAAAAATGTTACTTTTGCAGTCGAGTTGAGATTTTAGCAAGTCGAGACTCGAAATCTGAGCACTCCCTGCTCCTTATATAATAAAGAGGTGTAGGAAAGAACTCGGGAAAATCTGAGCGCAGATAAGTTCCTTATATAATAAAGGAGAAACGGGCTCGGAAAGAACAAAAGTGAGTAACATATAAAATGTAAAGACAATGAAGAAGTTTAACGCATTCTTTTTTAGCTATTACTTTTACTTTGCAAATAATTGTAAAGCGGGAAGTTGCGTGTAAATTTCAACTTAGGATATTAGATTCTTGAAATCATCGAAACGGTCCCGCTCTTATTGAGTAGGACCGTTTTTCGTAACATTAGACAAGATAAAAGAAACATGAAGAGAATAGCAATTCAAGGAGAGCTGGGATCTTTCCACGACATTACCGCCCACCAGTATTTCGAGGGCGAACAGATTGAAATCATCTGTTGTGCTACCTTCGAAGAGGTGTTCGAAAACATCAAGCGCGACCCTACAGTAGTAGCATCTGCGCCATAGAAAACACCATTGCGGGCAGCCTGCTCCACAATTACGAACTGCTCCGGCAGAGCGGAACCACCGTGGTAGGTGAACACAAGCTCCATATAGAGCACAGCATCTGCTGTCTGCCAGAAGACGACTGGAGCACCCTGCAGGAGGTTCACTCCCATCCGGTAGCCCTCATGCAGTGCGGCAAGTTCCTAGCCAACCATCCCGATCTCAAGGCGGTGGAGGCAGAAGATACCGCAGGCTCGGCAGCCTACATCGCCCAGCACAAGGTGAGGGGATGGGCAGCCATCTGCTCTTCTTACGCTGCCCACATGCACGGCATGAAGGTGCTGCAGGAAGACATCCACGACAATCCGCACAACTACACCCGGTTTCTCGTGGTCTGCAATCCCCAGAAGGCAGCCCTGCTCCGTCCCATCGAAAAGGCCAACAAGGCGAGCATCGTCTTCAGTCTGGCTCACGATAAGGGATCGCTCTCCAAGGTGCTCACCATCCTGAGTTTCTACGACATCAATCTCACCAAGATCCAGTCGCTGCCAAACATCGGACATGAGTGGGAATACCTTTTCTACGTAGACCTCACCTTCGACAACCTGACCCGATACCGCCAGAGCATCGACGCCATTACGCCGCTCGTGAAGAAAATAAAGGTGTTGGGAGAATATGAGGAGAAAGAATAGTTGATAGTTAACAGTTAATAGTTGAAAATAAGAATTATGATACAACCAGCCAATAGAGTAACGGAAATACAGGAATACTACTTCAGCCGCAAGCTGAAGGAAGTGGCTAAGCTTAATGCCGAGGGCAAAGACATTATCAGTCTGGCCATCGGAAGTCCAGACATGCCGCCTTCTAAGCAGACCATTGACAAGCTCTGCGAGGTAGCCAACAATCCCAACGCACACGGATATCAGCCTACGGTGGGCATACCAGAGTTGCGCAAAGCATGGCTGGTTTCTATAAGCGCTGGTATGATGTAGACCTCGACTGGGCTACAGAAATCCAACCCCTCATAGGTAGCAAGGAAGGCATTCTGCACGTAACGCTCGCCTTCTGCAATCCTGGCGATGAGGTGCTTATCCCGAACCCTGGATACCCTACCTATACCGCCATCAACAAGATTCTGGGTACCAAGATTACCTACTACGATCTGAGAGAGGATAACGGATGGCAGCCCGATTTCGACGCCCTGGAGAAGATGGACCTGAGTCACGTAAAACTGATGTGGACCAACTATCCTAACATGCCGACAGGCGGTGTGGCAAAGCGCGAAACCTACGAAAAGCTGGTGGCATTCGCCCAGAAGCACAACATCGTGGTGGTGAACGACAACCCATATTCGCTCATCCTCAACGAGCACCCTATGAGCATCATGCAGGTGCCGGGAGCTAAGGACTGCTGCATCGAGTTCAATTCCCTGAGCAAGAGCCACAACATGCCAGGCTGGCGTGTGGCGATGATTTCGAGCAACAAGACTTTCATCTCATGGATTCTGAAGGTGAAGAGCAACATCGACAACGGAAGCTTCCGAGGCATACAGCTGGCTGCTGCCGAGGCGATGCTTAACAACACGGATGAATGGCATCGCGAGAACAACATCCAGAACTACCGCCGCCGGCGCGACATTGCTGAGGAGATCATGAAGGTGCTCGACTGCCAGTTTGACCCTAACCAGGTAGGCATGTTCCTCTGGGGCAAGATACCTGAGAAATATGCCGATGTAGAAGACCTGACAGAGAAGATTCTGCATGAGGCACGCGTCTTCCTCACCCCTGGCTTCATCTTCGGAACCAACGGCAAGCGTTACATCCGTATCAGCCTCTGTGCCAAGGATGAGAAGATGAAAGAGGCTCTGGAAAGAATCAAGAAGGTTTTTGAAAGGTAAAAAGGTAAAAGGGTAAAAAGAGCCTTTCCCCTTTCCGCCCCCGTTCCCAGCGATTCCATCGCTGGTCCCCAAAGAAAAAGTAA
>ENA-OQHU01000075-OQHU01000075.1-human-gut-metagenome-genome-assembly--contig:-NODE-75-length-15899-cov-1.927340_pt1 | contig 15899 bp, 15 predicted proteins | sample MGYA00242568_ERZ504729 | MGnify/ENA primary metagenome ERZ504729 (study PRJEB26092, sample SAMD00036223) | human gut metagenome | host: Homo sapiens | study: EMG produced TPA metagenomics assembly of... | reverse complement strand
CATCATTCTGGTGATAGCCTTGGTATGGTTCCTGGGTTGGTATCGCAGTTATCAGAAGAAACAATAAGATTTATATATAAGTATTAATCAATATACGTGAATTTATATGATACGAATGAAAAAAATAGCTATAGCAGCATTGGCACTTGTCGTTTCGACAACTGCCCATGCTCAGTTTGAAAGTGGAAAACAGTATATAGGTGCGTCGATGACGGGCTTAAACTTGAGTTATAATGGCTCTCAGGACCTCAATTTCGGTATTCAGGCTAAGGCAGGATACTTCGTAGAAGACGACTGGATGCTGTTGGGGCAGGTAGAATATAATCATTCTGGTCTTGAAGGCGTGAAGGATTATTTCTCTGTCGGTGCCCAGGCACGTTATTATATCGAGCAGAATGGTCTGTATCTGGGTGGCGGCGTAAAGTTGGCTCAGTTCCGGAGGTTATAATGATTTCATGCCAGGGGTAGAGGTAGGTTATGCTTTCTTTCTCGGCAAGTCGGTTACCCTCGAGCCAGCTATCTACTACGATCAGAGTTTCAAGAAGCATGTAGATTATTCTACCGTAGGTTTGAAACTGGGTATTGGTATTTATCTCTAAACTGCTAAGATGCAACAACAGTTTTCTTCGACTTTGTTGGAAAAGGCAGTGGCGGAGTTTTCTAAATTGCCAGGTATAGGGCGCAAAACAGCTTTGCGCCTTGTACTTTTTATGCTCAAGCGTAAGAGTGAGGATGTGGAACTCTTTGCTGATACCATTTCCAGGATGCGGCGTGAAGTGAAATACTGCAGAGTTTGTCATAATATCAGCGATACTGATGTCTGTCCGATCTGTTCTGATTCCCGGCGCGATGCTTCTACCATCTGTGTTGTCGAGAATGTGCAGGATGTACTGGCGATAGAAAACACGCAGCAGTTTCACGGACTCTATCATGTCTTGGGCGGCATCATTTCGCCGATGGATGGTATCGGTCCTTCGGATATAGAGATAGAATCGCTGGTTCAGCGTGTGGCTGAAGGTGGGGTGAAGGAGGTGATTTTTGCTCTCAGCAGTACGATGGAGGGTGATACTACCAACTTCTATATCTCCCGTAAACTTGCTGATTATCCTGTTAAACTCTCTGTTATCGCCCGTGGTATCTCGGTGGGTGATGAATTGGAGTATACAGATGAGGTTACCCTCGGGCGGAGTATTCTGAACAGAACTCCATTTGGACAATAACAAAAGACAACAAAATGAAAATCAAACAAGTACAACGAATATTGATGACCAATTTCCTCTTTGTCCTGTTGGTAGGATTCCTGCTGGTCTTGCTCTATGAGACAGAAATTCTGGAACCTACTAATCTGGCAGGGGATGTCACGTTGGTCTATGTGATTACCGTAGCGATGGAGTTTCTTACCATTGCCGTTATTCCTTTGGCGCTCAAACTCTTCAGTTTCAAGGCTATTCACCGTCAGTTGGTAACCCGTAAGGGAGATGCACTTCTTCCTCTGGGCACTGCCCGTCTGAATATGCTCTGCTTGCCAATGCTGATCAATACGTTTATGTATTATCAGACGATGGCGCCTGCTTTTGGATATATGGCTATCATCCTTTTTCTCTGTCTCTTCTTTGTTTATCCTTCTGTCGGAAGATGTGAAGAAGAAACAACAGAGGCGGAAGGTTAAACTCTCAGTATCTAATATTTGATATTCGATATGAAACTCAGTGTTGTCATAGTAAGCTATAATGTGAAGTACTATCTTCCTAGTGTCTGCGTTCGGTAGAGAAAGCTATCGGCGTGTTGGAGTGTGGGCAGCTGGGTGATGCAAGTGGCGATACGGCAGAGATTATCGTGGTTGATAATCATTCTCAGGATGGAACGGTGGAATATCTCGAACATTGTTTCCCGGCTTCCCGATATCCTAATCTCCATGTTGTAGCCTGTACGCATAATAACGGATTTGCCCGTGCCAACAATCTTGCTATTCGCAAGAGCGAGAGTGATCTGGTTCTTTTGCTGAATCCGGATACCATTATCGGTGAGCATGTTCTCAAGGATGCTGTCAGTTTTATGCATTCTCATCCTGATGCCGGTGCTCTGGGTGTAAGGATGTTGGGAGCCAATGGCAAACCAGCTCCTGAGAGTAGGAGAGGATTGCCTTCTCCGATGGTGGCTTTCTATAAGATGATGGGGTTGTGCAGCCGTTTTCCTCAGCATCACAGTTTCGGTCATTATTATATGGGTTATCTTCCATGGGATAAGCCGGCAAAGATAGAGGTTGTGAGCGGTGCCTTCTGTATGATTCGTCATGAAGCCTTGCTGAAGGTGGGGTTGCTGGATGAGGATTTCTTCATGTATGGCGAGGATATTGATCTTTCTTACCGTATCCTGAAGGGTGGTTATCAGAACTATTATCTGCCTGTAGATATCCTGCATTACAAAGGTGAAAGTACTCAGAAGTCGAGCTTCCGCTATGTTCATGTGTTTTACGAGGCGATGCTTATCTTCTTCCGTAAACATTATTCGGGTATGTCGCATTTCTTGAGTATTCCTATCAAATTTGCCATCTATGCCCGTGCCTCTGTAGCCTTTACGCAGATGATGACTGCGAGAATCAGAAAGAGTCTGGGATTCTTTTCTCCTTCTCATGTCGACCTGTCAAACCAGGTATTGTTTGATGCTGACGAGATGAGCTATGAAGAGATGCTGCATCAGCTTGCGCAGCGGTCTGACGAGAATATCAAACTGGCTACCTATACGAAGGACATCGGTAAGGTGATTACGGATAGGGAGGTGATGGATAAGGATGAATTTTGGTTATTTGTAAGGATAGATTTTATTTCTATATTATAAGGTACGCGCGTACATTATTAATAAGTGTAGTTTATGAAAGAACCGAATATTCGATTACGTGCTTTAGAGTTGGAAGATCTTGATTTTCTCTATCAGATAGAGAATGATGATCGGCTTTGGGAACTGGGTGTTTCCAATGTTCCATATTCGCGCCGGGTGCTGCTCGACTATATAACCAGTGCTTCGGCAGATATTTATGTAGACAATCAGGTGCGCCTGATAGTAGAGAATGAGCAGAATGAGCAGGTGGGCATCCTGGATCTTACAGATTTTGATCCCCGTCATCACCGTGCCGAACTCGGAATTGTCATCAAAAAGGAGTTTCAGGGGCAGGGTTACGCGAAGGCTTCTGTGTCACGCTTGTTGCAATATGCTCGGAATGTACTTCATCTTCAGCAGATTTATGCTATTGTAGGTATCAGAAACCAAAAAGCGGCTAAAATGCTGCAATCTGTTGGATTTGAGGGGAATAATGTCCTGAACAATGGCTTTGTAGCCAAGTTGGATATGAGGATGCGATGTTTTTTCAATATTTTCTGTAAAAAAGTTGCATAAAAAATTTGGTAGAACCAAAAAAAAGTAGTACCTTTGCACTCGCAAATGAAAAATGAGTGCTAAGACATTCAATTTGATTTCATGTTTGGTGCGTTAGTTCAGTTGGTTAGAATGCCTGCCTGTCACGCAGGAGGTCACGAGTTCGAGTCTCGTACGCACCGCAGAAACCTTCGAGAGTGATCTCGGAGGTTTTTTGTTTTTATGTAAATCTAAGAGAATATGGCTATCGTTATCACAGTTCTGGCATACTTCTGTGTGCTGCTGCTCTTCAGTCATCTTACTGCCCGTAATATGGCAAGTAATGAAACTTTCTATCGTGCTAACGCCGTTCGCCTTGGTATATGGTTGCTTTCGGTATGATGGGAGCGTCTATTTCGGGCATCACTTTCGTCAGTGTGCCGGGCATGGTGATGAGAACGGATATGACCTACCTTCAGATGTGCATCGGTTTCATCCTGGGTTATTTCCTGGTTGCCTTTCTTTTGCTTCCTATCTATTACCGGTATAATCTCACTACGATTTACGGTTATCTGCAGCAGCGGTTGGGGGAACGTTCGTATAAGACTGGAGCTTCGTTCTTCCTCTTGTCCAAGATGACGGGTGCGGCGGTCCGTTTCTTTGTCGTCTGTATCCTCTTGCAGCGTTTCGTGCTCGATGGGATTGGTGTTCCGTTCTGGGTCACGGTTCCTGTCATGGTACTGCTTATCTGGCTTTATACGCGCAAGGGTGGCATCAAGACGCTGGTGTGGACGGATACTTTTCAGACGCTCTGTATGTTTGCGGCGCTCGTCCTCATTATCTTTCAGGTGATGTCGGCGTTGGGCATGACTCCTTCCGAAACGATCACTGCGATTGCTCACGACAGTCATTCCCGTATTTTTGTCTTTGATGACTGGATGTCGAAACAGAATTTCTGGAAACAGTTCCTCAGCGGTGTCTTTGTAGTGATTGTGATGACCGGTCTTGATCAGGACATGATGCAGAAGAATCTTACCTGCAAGTCGCTCCGTGAGGCCCAGAAGGATGTTTGCAGCTTATGGTTTTGCCTTTGTGCCTGCCAATCTGCTTTTCCTGAGTCTGGGGGTGTTGCTGGTAATGCTGGCTCAGAAACAGGGAGTGGCTTTGCCTGATGCTCCTGATGATCTGTTGCCGATGTTTGCGGCTTCGGGGGCGATGGGAAACCTGGTGGTGGTCTTGTTTACCATTGGCATTGTGGCGGCAAGTTTCTCCAGTGCCGATTCAGCATTGACCGCGATTACTACAAGTCTGTGCGTGGATATTCTGGGCAAGAAGGATGATATGAAGCTCCGCAAGCAGATGCATTTGGCGGTAGCTTTGGTGTTCATGCTCTTCATCATTGCTTTCAAGGCGATTAATTCTACGAGCGTGATAGATGCCATCTACATCCTCTGCTCTTATACTTACGGTCCGCTGTTGGGTTTGTTTGCCTTCAGTCTGCTCACCAAGCGTCAGGTAAACGACCGCTGGTCGCCATGGGTCTGCATCGCCAGTCCGCTCATCTGCTTCGCCATCGATACCCTTACCTCGCAGTATGTGGGCTATAAGTTCGGCTATGAGCTTCTGATGCTGAATGGCGCCCTGACATTTGCAGGTCTCGCCCTTATAAAAAAAGAAACAGTTAAATACAAACAATAATGAGAACAAAAGTATTATTTGCAGTATTGTTGCTCAGTGCAACAACTGCTTTTGCCCAGCAGGAGAAGTTGGGCTCCGGTATTGACAAGACCAACATGGACTTGACCATCAAGCCGGGTAATGATTTCTATCGCTATGCCGCAGGCAACTGGATGAAGAATCATCCACTCGATGCCGAGCATACCGACAATGGTGCTTTCACCGATCTCTTTGAGCAGAACCAGAAGCGCATCCAGGACATCATCCTTGAATATGCTTCCAAGCCACAGCAGAAGGGGTCACTCGGACAGAAGATCGGTTCGCTCTACAACCTCCGTATGGACAGCGTTCGCCTGAACAAGGAGGGATGGGCACCTATCAAGCCAACTCTCGACCGCATTGCAGCCATCAAGGACCGCAGAGAGTATCAGCTCGTTACCGCTCAGCTCGATTTCCGTGGCGAGGGTACCATGATGTATGGCATCGGTGTGGGCGCCGACCTTCGTGATGCCGCCAACAACCTCGTTGAGGTAGGACAGAGTGGTCTTGGTCTTGGTGTACGCGATTACTATGTAAACGATGACGAGCAGACCAAGAAGATTCGTGATGCATACAAGGCTTATATGAAGAAGCTCTTTCAGATGGTAGGCAACGACGAGGCTACCGCCCGGAAGAAGATGGAGGCTGTGATGGCTATCGAGACCCGCATCGCTAAGGCAAGCTATAGTCAGGTACAGCTCCGCGACATCGATAAGAACTATCACAAGATGACCTACAACCAGCTCGTGCTCGATTATCCTGGCATCGACTGGGGCAATGTGTTCCTGGCATCCGGTTTCCCTGCTTTCAAGGAAATTTGCGTGGGTCAGCCTGAACCAATCCACGAGGTTGAGAAGATTCTCGCAGAGACTTCTCTGGATGATCTGAAGACATACGCAGAGATCAAGGTGATTTCTGGTGCAACCAGCGTATTGAGCGATGATTTCCGTGCCGTATCCTTTGAGTTGAGCAAGGTAATGAGCGGTGTTCAGCAGGACCGTCCTCGCTGGAAGCGTGCCGTAAGTACCGTGAGCGGTGTGTTGGGCGAGGCTATCGGAAAGATTTACGTAGAGAAGTACTTCCCGGAGAGCAGCAAGAAGCGTATGCTCGACTTGGTTCACAATCTCCAGACTGCGCTTTCACAGCGCATCGACGAGGCTACATGGATGAGTGCTGCTACCAAGGCACAGGCTAAGGATAAGCTGGAGAATTTCATCATCAAGATCGGCTATCCTGACAAGTGGAAGGACTATAGCGGATTGCAGGTAGATGACAGCCTTTCTCTCTACGAGAATATGGCAAATATCTCTGAGTTCTTTACCAAGGATGAAATCGCCCGCAAGGTGAACAAGCCGGTAGATAAGACTGAGTGGGGAATGACTCCTCAGACTATCAATGCTTATTATAACCCAACTACCAACGAGATCTGCTTCCCTGCAGCTATTCTCCAGCCTCCATTCTTCGACCCGACAGCCGATGATGCGATGAACTATGGTGGTATCGGTGGTGTAATCGGTCATGAGATGAGTCATGGTTTTGACGATCAGGGTAGCCAGTTTGACAAGACCGGAAACCAGAACAACTGGTGGACTGCTGCTGACAAGAAGAACTTCGAGTCTCGCACCAAGATCCTGGTTGACCATTTCAACAAGATTGAGTTGGCTGGCAAGAAGGTAAACGGCCAGATGACCCTGGGTGAGAACATCGGTGACAATGGTGGTTTGAACATCGCTTTCCGTGCACTTCAGAATGTGATGAAGACAGAGAAGTTGGGTGTGAAGGATGGATTTACTCCAGAACAGCGCTTCTTCTTGGCATGGGCACGTGTATGGGCAGGCAATGCCCGTCCTGAGTACCTGCAGTATCTGATGACCGTGGATGTTCACTCTCCAAACGAGGCTCGTGTGAACGGTGCCCTCCCAATGGTGGATTCATGGTATAAGGCATTCAACATCAAGAAGGGCGACAAGCTCTTTGTTCCTAAGAACAAGCGTGCACATATCTGGTAAAAACATAAAAAAGTCTTGCAGGCACATTGGCTTGCAAGACTTTTTTATAATCATTACTTCGTTCCGAAGTAGAGGAAGAGCATTCCGAGTAATACCAGGAGCAGATCTACGAACTTCGCCTTGAGATTCTTCTCGTGGAAGATGGCTGCACCGAAGAGGAAGCTGACGATGACCGAACCGCGGCGAATCATGCTCACGATACTGATCATGGCGCCAGGCAAACTTAGAGCGTAGAAATAAACGAAGTCGGCTGCCGAAAGGAAGATACTGATGAAGATGATACTCCAGTGCCAGTGGAATGGGGTAGAATTCTTCTTGGTAGGCCACCATATCATCAGCAGCATGGCTCCCATGAGGAAACACTGGTAGATGTTGTACCAACTCTGCACAATCATTCTGTCTAATCCTACACCACCATTCTCTGGTGGAGCCATCAGATACTTGTCGTAGAGACCGCTTATTGCACCGAGCACGGCAGCCAGCACGATGAAGTAAATCCATTTGTTGTGCTTGAAGTCGATACCCTCTTTCTTGCCGCTGCGCGAAAGCATGGCAAAGGAGATGATGGCAAGTATGACACCAATCCATTGATACAGATTCAGAACCTCGCCATAAACCAGCAGGGCGCCTACGAGTGTCATTACTGGTCGGGTGGCGTTGATAGGTCCCACGATGGTGAGCGGCAGGTGTTTCATGCCGAAATAACCGAAGATCCAGCTGCTCAATACGATGAAACTCTTGAGCACGATGTACTTGTGAACTTCCCATCCGCCTTCTGCTACATGAAACATCGTTCCATCCAGCGAATTTCCTGTATAGCTCATCACGATGAACGGCAGGAAGATGAGCGATGAGAAGAGCGTGTTCAGAAAGAGCACGGGAATCACTGCGTTACCTGAAAGCGCCTTCTTCTTGAAGGCATCATAAAATCCCAGCAGCGCTGCTGAGAGAAATGCTAATACTAACCACATTTTTATGAATGTTAAATGTTGAATGTTGAATGAGGCTCGCGCCCTTGTGTTTCTAATCATTTAATCTTTTAAATCATACCCTACCTCTTCCAGGAACAATGCGTTACCCGGCATGCTTTCGCCTGCATCGCTGCGGCTTCCGTTGTGCAGGATATTGAGAAACTGTTCCATCGTAATCTTTTCTCTGCCTACATCGATGAGCGTTCCCACTACGGCTCTCACCATGTTTCTCAGGAAACGGTTGGCGGTAATCTCGAAATACCAGGTGGTAGGAGAGGTCTGTATCCATCGGGCGGCTGTTACGTGGCAGATGGTGGTCTTGTTGTCGCCACCCGCCTTGCAGAACGCTGCATAGTCTTCGTGATGCAGAAAATGCTGAGCCGCCTCGTTCATCTTCTCGAAATTCAGGGGATAGTTTATCTGCAGTGAATAATGGCGCTCAAACGGATCTTTCTGCGTATGTATATAATAATGGTATGTGCGCGAGATGGCAGAGAAACGGGCATGCATCTCTGGGGCTACCTCCCTTACTTCGTATACGGCGATGTCGCGGGGCAGGATGCGGTTCAGGCGGTATACCAGCTGGTCGGGTTCCATCGGAATCCTGTCGGTATCGAAGTGGGCTGTCATGTGTCGGGCATGTACGCCGGTATCGGTCCTTCCTGCTCCCACCACCTCCATTTCCTTTCTCAGAAGTATGGAGAGGGCGCGCTGCAACTCCTGCTGCACCGAATTGGCATTGGGCTGAATCTGCCAACCGTGGTAGTTGGTGCCGTCGTAACCGAAGAATATGAAATATCTCATGATGATCTTTGAATTTTTTTGTTTTTTGCTATGAACTTTGAGCTTTGATTTGTTCTACGTTCTTTGCTTAATTCGGGTGCAAAGTTACTAAAAAACGTGAAATATGGTATAATAATACAGATTTTTTTCAAAAATGGTACAATCTTGAAAGAAAAGTTCATTTTTATTTTGCAAATTGACAATAATTGTGTACTTTTGCCAACGTTTTTGATATTATAGATTATGGCACAGAATATATTCAAGGGTTTAGGTGTTGCCCTTATTACTCCTTTTAACACCGATGGCTCGGTTGATTATCAGTCGCTCAAGCGATTGGTAGAGTTTCAAATTGACAATGGTGCAGACTTCCTTTGCATCCTTGCCACAACTGGTGAGGCTCCATGTCTTACACAGGAAGAGAAAGATAAAATCACAGAATTGGTGAAAGATGTGAACAAGGGTCGCATCAAGATATTGAAATATTGTGGCGGTAATAATACTGCTGCTGTCGTTGAAGAAATCAAGAACACCGACTGGAGTGGCATCGATGGTATCCTCAGTATCTGTCCTTACTACAACAAACCTTCTCAGGAAGGTCTCTATCAGCACTTCAAGGCCATCGCCCAGGTTAGTCCGCTGCCTATCGTGCTCTACAATGTTCCTGGCAGAACCGGTATCAACATGAAGCCTGAAACAACCTGCCGTATCGCCCGCGACTTCCCTAATGTGGTAGCCGTGAAGGAGGCTAGTGGCAGCCTGGAGCAGGTAGATGAGATTATCAAGAACAAGCCTGATAATTTTGATGTTATCAGCGGCGATGATGCGCTTACCTTCTCAATGATTGCCAGTGGTGCTGCCGGCGTTATCTCTGTTATCGGCAATGCCCTGCCTAAGGCTTTTAGCCGTATGATCCGTCTCGAGTTCCGTGGCGAATATGAGCCAGCCCGTAAGATTCATCATTCTTTCACTGAACTCTACAGTCTGCTCTTTGTTGACGGTAACCCTGCCGGCGTAAAGGCGCTCCTCAATGATATGGGTTTCATCGAGAACGAGCTCCGTCTTCCTCTGGTTCCTACCCGTATCGCAACCAAGCAGAAGATGAGCGACATTCTGAAGACTTTGAATATCTAAAATAGTGATTAGTTATTAATCATTTAGTACCATGGTAGATGATAGAAGAATCATACACGAGATAACACCGCTGATGGGTAAGGATGTGCTCTATATTGCAGACCGACACAAAAAGGAGTTTACTTATCCTATCCATAACCATTCGGTGTACGAGTTGAACTTTGTAGAGAATGCAAAGGGAGTAAGAAGAATCGTTGGAGATTCGCAGGAGGTGATAGGCGATTATGATCTCTGTCTCATCACATCGCCCGATCTGGAGCATGTATGGGAGCAGAACGAATGCCACAGCGATGACATCCGTGAGATTACCGTCCAGTTTGATTTCTCCATGAGTGATGAAACGCTCTTCGGAAGAAATCCCTACGCCAGCATTACCCGTATGATGCAGGAAGCAAAGAAGGGACTCTCATTCCCGTTGCAGGCAATCATGAAGGTATACGGAATGCTCGATACTTTAAGTTCCGTAAAAGATGGTTTCTATGCCGTACAGCAGTTACTGACCATTCTCTACGAACTGTCACGCTGCGAAAATGCCCGCACCCTGGCTTCCAGCAGTTATGCCAAGGTAACGGTAGAAGACGATAGCCGGCGCATCCTGAAGGTGAAGAATTTCATCTCCAAGAACTATATGGATGAACTCCGTCTGCCGGAGCTTGCCTCGCTGGCAGGCATGAGCAGCAGTGCGTTCAGCCGTTTCTTCAAGCTCCATACCGGCAGAAATATCTCTGAGTATATCATCGACCTGCGTCTGGGTTATGCTGCCCGCATGCTGGTAGATACCGCCAAGAGTATTAGCGAGATAGGTTTTGATTGCGGATTCAACAATCTCAGCAACTTCAACCGCATCTTCAAGAAAAAGAAAGGATGCTCGCCAAGCGAGTTCCGGGAAAGCTATCATAAGACAAGAATCATTGTATAATACAGCCAACGTAATCGTTTAAGTGAAATTATCAAAAATATTTCGCTTAAACGATTCTTTTTTCCGATATTTGTTGTATCTTTGCGCTACAATTTGAAATGTATAAATAAACATTTAAAAACTACGATAACGAATTATGAAGCAATTTATGGATGAAAACTTCCTGCTCGACACGAAGACTGCACAGGATCTTTTCCACAATCATGCGGCTAAAATGCCAATTATCGATTATCACTGCCACCTCATCCCTGAGATGGTAGCCAATGATCACAAGTTTAAGAGTATTACAGAACTTTGGCTCGGCGGCGACCACTACAAGTGGCGTGCTATGCGTACCAATGGTGTAGATGAGCGCTTCTGCACAGGTACTGATACTAGCGACTGGGAGAAGTTCGAGAAGTGGGCTGAAACAGTGCCTTATACATTCCGTAACCCTCTCTATCACTGGACTCACCTGGAGCTCAAGACTGCTTTCGGTATCAATAAGCAGCTCAGCCCTAAGACAGCCCGTGAAATCTACGATGAGTGTAACGAGAAGTTGCAGTTGCCAGAATTCAGCGCTCGTGGCTTGATGCGTCACTATAACGTAGAGTGTGTTTGTACAACAGACGACCCAATCGATGACCTGCGTTACCACAAGCAGACACGTGAGAGCGGTTTCGAAATCAAGATGATTCCTGCTTGGCGTCCTGACAAGGCTATGAACATCGAGAAGCCAGATTTCGCTGACTATATGAACAGGCTCGGTGAGGTAGCAGGTGTTAACCTCGTTACATTCCAGGATATGGTTGATGCTTTGCAGAAGCGTCACGACTTCTTTACTGAGAACGGCTGTAAGTTGAGCGACCACGGTATCGAGGAGTTCTACGATGAGCTATACACAGATTCTCAGATTGAGACTATCTTTGCCAAGGCTATGCGTGGGCAGCAGCTTTCTGCTCTCGAAATCCGTCAGTACAAGCATGCATTCCTCAAGGTTTGCGCTGAGATGGATCACGCTGCCGACTGGACACAACAGTACCACTATGGTGCTATCCGCGACAACAATACACTGATGTACAACAAGCTCGGTGCTGATACCGGTTTCGATTCTATCGGTGAGTTCACTACAGCCAAGGCTATGAGCAGCTTCCTCAATGAGCTCAACATGGAGGGTAAGCTTACACGTACTATCCTCTATACATTGAACCCATGTGCCAACGAGGTAATCGCTACCATGCTCGGTAACTTCCAGGATGGTTCTTGCCCAGGTAAGATCCAGTTTGGTTCTGGCTGGTGGTTCAACGATCAGCTCGATGGTATGACCCGCCAGATGAACGCACTCTCTGTATTGGGTCTCCTGAGCCGTTTCGTAGGTATGTTGACCGACTCACGTTCATTTCTCAGCTATCCACGTCACGAGTACTTCCGTCGTTTGCTCTGCAACCTCCTCGGCAATGATGTAGAGAAGGGCTTGCTTCCTAACGACATGGAGAGCCTCTCTCGCATGGTAGAGGATATCTCTTACAACAATGCTCGCAACTACTTCAAGTTCTATTAATCCATAGAACTGAAGCAATTTATACTAAGACAAATCCCTTCACGGCATCCCGGTGGTGTTGTGGAGGGATTTGATGTTTCATCGTGAAACCAATACTTTAAACTTATGGTGGTAATAGACAGAATACTAGGTTTTTACGAAGATATCAGAGAATTCAATTCTTCTAATATCAAAGACTTTCGGGGCAGACTCAAGTCTTGGATCAAGATGGGTATGCTTGCCGGTCGCATCTTCTATCTCAAGGATATGTGGGCCAGGGATGTGGCTGCCTTGACTTTTGCCTCCTTCATGGCTATGATACCTTTCATGGCTATGATGTTTGTCATAGCCCGTGGTTTCGGCTATGCCTCTCTGCTCGAATCCTGGCTCTCTACCACCTTCGAGGCACAGCCTGTTGTGGCGCAGACCATCGTTAACTTCGTTCACAATTATATCGAGAATACGCAGAGCAACTACATCATCGGTACGGGTATCGTGATGTTTCTCTATACCATCGTTTCGCTGATGCAGAAGATAGAGCTTACCTTCGATGACATCTGGCATACGGGCGAGCGTTCGTGGAAACAGATTGTTACCGAATATCCTACCATTCTGTTTGGTCTGGGACTGCTGATACTCTTTGCTTCGAGCATCAATGTATGGACGGTGAATATGGTGGATAATGTAGACAGAATAGCAGATATCGGGGATAGCATTCCTTCGTTCATCCTTCATCTGGCGGCTTTTGTTCCGATGTTCCTGTTCTTCGTGTTCTGCTATTATGTCATCCCGAATACCTATATCCGGGTTCGCAGTACCCTGGTTCCATCGTTCCTGGCGGGTGTCTGCATGACGGCACTTCAGTATGGATATATCTATCTGCAGGTTTTTCTGTCCAGCTACAATGTCATCTATGGTTCGCTGGCAGCCATTCCGCTTTTCCTGTTATGGCTTCAGATTTCGTGGGCTATCGTAGTGTTTGGCGCCTTGCTTTGCCATACCAACCAGAACATCCATTATTATGATGGTGATTTGCAGTACGATCACCTGAAACTGGTGCAGCGCATCAAGGTTTGTGGGGTAGTGATGCATCTGGTATGTCGTCGGTTCAATCAGGGCGAACAGGCGTATACTCCGAAAGAAATTCATGATTTAACGAAGATTCCTCAACAGATTGTCAACCAGTCGGTTAAGGAGCTGTTACGTGCCCGTTTGCTGGTAGAAATCCGGAATGGTAAGAAAAGCAGTTTTGAGGAATCGGTGGTTCTTCATCCAATAGAGAAGATAGAGCATCTTACCTATGGTGTAATGATAGAGCGCCTCTTCAGTTATGGCGAGGATGTCTCAAGCCTAGCCGCATTGGAGTCGGATATGGCGATGTGGAAGGATATTGACATCGTGAATGCAGAGTTCATAGAAAAGGGAAAGCAAATCGCTTTCTGATAATAAACGGTGTTTTTTAGGCACGTGTAATACGTGCCTGAAAAACTATCAATTTATAGTATCTTATTTCTGGTCATATCCGTCAGAAATCTTTTTTCCCAGTGCTAGCGCCAGTTCAACCTTGGCACCATATCCTTCCAGCTGGTCGGCAAACTTGGCTACCGAATTGCCGGATGCGATGATGTCATCAAAGAGAATGATCTTTTTGCCCTGGAAGAAAGCCTCGTCGATATGGAGTTCATCTACAGGATCGCCATCTTCATCTACATCATGCGTGTAGCTGAAGGCAGGGTAGGCGTTGGTCATGCCCGTAGCCTTGCATATCTCCTCGCTGAACTCCTTGAAACGGCGCTTGGTATGCGCCTCAAGAGCTGCAGGAATGCAGACCAGGGTAAACTGTGCTGCCTCTTCGCCCAAAAGATTCTTCAGCTTGTCTGATACCATTTCGATAGCCTTCTTCAGGGCTTCCTGATGGTCCATCTCCGTAGTGAGCTCAGAGTTACCTTTAAAGTTGACGATAAGGTCGCGTTTTTCCCATTCCTCTGCTGTGAGTTCAAAAGTACCGAAGGCGCTGAATGCAGCGTAGTCGACAAGCCATTTGTAGTGCAGTCCGTTTTTCAGAACTGGCCACGAGTTGATTTCATTTTCGTAATTAGCCATAGACTAGAATTTTTTGATAATTATTAATGCATAGTTTCTGCAAAAATAGGAAATCTTTTCGAATTAAGGTGCCGGTTTCATAAAAAAGATTTGTTTTTTAAGTAATATTTCACGTAGCTGCCCTTTTTTTACTTATTTTTTAGTACCTTTGCACCGCATTTTAAGAAATACGTATATTTATATGACGAGAAAAACAAAACTTCATGAAATCCGCGACTACGTTATCATTGCCCTGGCGATGATAGAAGGTAGTATCGGTTTGAACATCTTCCTGCTTCCCAATCATATCACGATGGGTGGTGTAGGAGGTATCGCTTCTATCCTTTACTGGGGATTTGGCATCCCGGCATCTGTATCTTATCTGGTGCTCAATGTGTTCCTGCTTCTCATCGCATTCCGCATTCTGGGCTATAAGTTCTGTCTGAAGACCATCTATGGTGTTGGTATCTTTGCCTTAACTACCCGTCTGATAGAGACGCATACGGTAGGCATGACGCCGCTGCTTCACGACCAGCCGTTCATGGCAACGGTCATCGGTGCGTTCTTCATGGGTAGCAGTGCCGGTCTGGGTCTTTCCTGCAATGGTTCTACGGGTGGTTCTGATACCGTAGCGGCGATGATCAACAAGTATTGGAACATTTCCCTGGGTCATGCCATCATGATTTGCGACCTGTGTATCATCACCAGTTCTTATCTGGTATTGCGCGATTGGGAGATGGTGATTTACGGTTATGTCTGCCTCTTTGTGCAGTCGCTCTGTGTAGATCATGTGGTGAATGCGTTGCGCCGTTCGGTTCAGTTCTTCATCATCAGCGACAAATATCTGGAGCTCAGTGCAGCCATCAATACCGCCGCCGACCGAGGCTGTACGGTGATGGATGGTCATGGCTGTTACAGTGGCAAGGATGTCCACATGCTGTTTGTATTGGCGCGTCAGCGTGAGTCTCAGAAGATATTCCGTCTTATCGACGAGATAGATCCTACCGCCTTTGTCAGCCAGAGTGCCGTCATCGGTGTTTATGGCGAAGGTTTCGACCGTTTCAAGGTAGGCAAGAAGATAGGTTTGCCGAAGAAGAAATAGATAAACAGAAAAAGGGTGTGTCATAACTGCCTGACACACCCTTTTTTAGTAATTTTCTAAGTATAGACATCTATATCCTCTGGCTTCGGCTAGATGTGGAAATCTACCAACTTCAGCCATCGCTTGACATCAAACGACGGACAGTCTTTGTGAACGTTTGGCAAATCGCGGTGGCCCAGTATCTCTGCATTAGGATAGGAGAGGCAGAGGCTCTCCAGAAGCGAATACAGAGCCTGATTCTGGGCTGGAGTGCGCGTATCGGCAGGCTTGCCGTTCTTTGTCGAGGCCTCCCTCATAACAGATGCCGATGCTGTGG
>ENA-OQHU01000070-OQHU01000070.1-human-gut-metagenome-genome-assembly--contig:-NODE-70-length-16423-cov-1.845238_pt1 | contig 16423 bp, 16 predicted proteins | sample MGYA00242568_ERZ504729 | MGnify/ENA primary metagenome ERZ504729 (study PRJEB26092, sample SAMD00036223) | human gut metagenome | host: Homo sapiens | study: EMG produced TPA metagenomics assembly of... | reverse complement strand
CTGAAGGTTACGAGATTCATGGAATCGACATTTCGCATTATCAGGCAAGATAGACTGGGAACAGCTCAAGAATGCGATGATCAAGGGGTGTCCTGTGCGCTTCGTCATCATCAAGAGTACGGAAGGTTCTTCACGGCTCGATGAGAATTTTCGCGAGAACTTTAATCAGGCTCGCGATTTCGGTTTCATCCGGGGTGTTTATCATTTCTGGAGCAATAAGTCGACAGCCCGAAAACAGGCCTATTATTTCCTAGACCAGGTTCATCTTACGGATGGCGATTTGCCTCCGGTACTGGATATTGAACATAAGCCGGCAGATAAGAGTGTGGAGGATTTCCAGCGTGATGTGCTTACCTGGCTGCATATTGTAGAGGATAAGTATCATGTTAAACCTATCATCTACACCTATTATAAATTCAAGGAGCAATATCTGAGTGCGCCTGTCTTCGATGATTATCCTTACTGGATAGCCCACTATTATGTTGACAAGGTTCAGTATAAGGGCAAATGGAAGTTCTGGCAGCATACGGATGTGGCAAGTTGCCGGGCATTAAAGGCTACGTAGATTTCAATATTTACAACGGCAGTTATTATGAGCTCAAGCAGCTCTGCATAGGAAGCAATAATAATGAGAAGAAATTCATGGAATAAAGGTTGGACTTTTGGCAATATGCGAAAATCCAACCTTTATTCGTATGTTTTAATCTGATATTTCTGATTTCAGATTTTTTGTTCTGAATGTTTAGAATCAGAAAAGAATCTTTATGAACCTAAAACAAGGCAGGCCCAATTGTTGTCAATCTGTCTGTTTATTTCATGCATTCCCAGTTCTTCTGCTTTCTCCAGGAGTACAGGAATATCTTCTTCGTAGAAGCCGCTCAGAACCAGGGTTCCGCCGATGTTCATCACGCTACGGAAAGCGCGCATGTCGTCGAGCAGAATGTTGCGGTTGATGTTGGCTAGAACCAGGTCGAAAACGCCGCTGATGTGGTTGATTACCTGACTGTTGCCAAAGAGTACTTCCATGTTAGTTACGCCGTTGAGCACGGCATTATGCTTGGCATTTTCCACGCTCCACTCGTCAATATCGTAGCCTACCACGTCTTTCGCTCCGAGTTTTGAGCAGGTGAGGGCAAGTATTCCCGTACCCGTTCCGCAATCCAGGATGCGCTTGGTTCTGATAGGCATGTGGAGCAGCTGCGAAATAATCATGCGTGTGGTTTCGTGGTTTCCTGTTCCGAACGCCAGTTTCGCCTCAATACCTATTTCTATCATGTCGGGTCTGTTGCTCGTATCGGGATAGAGTTCTGGATGTTTCGCATCGTAAATCACCACCTGGTTGTCCACATAAATTGGTTCGAATCCCTGTTCTTCCCATTCCTGGTTCCAATCCTTGTATTCTGCATCTTTCACCTCGTAGGTAATTTCCGCATCCCCAATAGGGAAATCAGAAAGACGGTCATCCAGCAGCTCTTTGTCGAAGAGTTCTTTCTGCACATACGCTTTCAGTCCGGTTTCTGTTTCTTCAAAAGATTCAAATCCGACTTCGGCTGCACCATCGGCAAGCAGATCCTGACAGTCCTGCATCAAGTCGGCAGTCGTTTCAATTGTGAATGTTGCTACTAAATATTTCATATTTAATTTGTATTAATTTCTTGTCTAAAAACGCCTTCGAATGTTCAAAAAAGCTAGATTTGTTTTAAATCTTCTGCAAAATTATAAAAAAATAGGGGAAAACCTACAATTATTTAGGGAAATTCTGTATTTTTGCATAAAGATAAGCAATATTTTTGCATTCAGATTATTATATAATCAGAAAAGGGCTCTTTCGGGAGTATTTTTCCTGATGGTTTATGATGGATCTGGAAAGAGAAAAATGGAGAAAAAAAATAATAGGAGAACAGAATATGAAAAGAAAGTATCTTCTTGCAGTCCTTATCGCAGCTGCGATGCCACTCACTTCGATGGCACAGGACGATGACCTCTACTTCAATCCGAAGAAGGAGGCCAAAGAAAAGGCTGAAAGACGGGCTCTGCTCCAGCGCCAGTATGCTGAACAGCGGGCACGTAGAGATAGTGTTTATCGGCTGTTTTGGAGCGGAAGCGACCGTTCGGTAGATGAATACAATCGGGGCGGCAGAATCTTCAGCCATTATGAGAATGTAGGGAAAGATTCCCTGGGCAACGACATTATTCAGTTCCATGTGGGCAAGGGTGTGGCGCCAGACAGCATTTATGATGATGCTTACTTCGCCCAGAAGTATGCTGACAGGGATGAAGATTTCGTACGCACACGCGAGATGAGCCGATGGGACGGATTCTATGATCCGTGGTTCTACGATTATTATGGTTACGGTCCTTACTACTGGCGCAGCCGCATGTGGGGCTGGCACAATCCTTGGCGCTACGGCTATTATGCCGGCTGGTATGATCCTTGGTTCGACCCTTGGTACGATCCATGGTATTATGGTTACTGCGGCTGGTATGGTGGCTGGTACGACCCTTGGTATTATGGCTGGGGCGGCTACTACAATCCTTGGTATTGGGGCGGTCCGGTAATCGGACATGTTAGCTATGGTGGACGCAATTCGGGCGGTTATGCAGGAAGCAGAACTTATCGTTATAATGGCGATAAAGGCTATGCTGGCAACAGTACTTACCGAAGCAACAGAAACCGCAATTTCGGCGGTCGCATCAACGGTAATGGCCGTTACAATAGCGTTCGCAACAATAATAATACCAACAACTTCGACCGCAGCAACTTTGGCGGGTTCGGAAACCGTAGTGGAGCCAGTTTCGGAGGCGGATCGCATTCCGGTGGTGGAAGCTTTGGCGGAGGAGGCGGTAGCTTCGGAGGCGGCAGTCGCTCAGGTGGCGGCGGCTTTGGTGGAAGAAGATAGTCGCTTTTCAGCTTATAGTTAATAGTTTATAGTTAATAGCTTGGGCTTTGTTCTGAGGATGAAGACAATTTTCGAAAATGAAAACTTTCATCTGGGAATGAAGACCTTAAGAATTAAGAGATTATGAAGAATTTAAAATATTTATTCCTGGCTTCATTGGGACTCATGTCAGCCCCAATGTTGGCTCAGGAAACTTATCAGGATACTAAGTTTGCAGAAAATTCCCTCACGGGTACTGCACGCTATGTAGGTATGGGTGGAGCTATGGAAGCCTTGGGCGCAGATATTTCTACCATTTCCAGCAACCCTGCCGGTATGGGTCTGTTTAGAAAGAGCATGGCAAGTTTCTCTGCTGGCGTTGTGGCTCAGCCTGGAGCTGATACGGAACTCAATTTCGATAAAACTCCATTTGGCTTCGACGGAAAGAAATCGGTTCCTAGTTTCGACCAGATTGGTTTCGTTTGGGCTGCTACAAATGGCGATTCGAATGTAAAGCTCAACTTCGGTTTCAACTACCACAAGAGCACAAATTTCTCTCAGATTCTTTCTGCTGCCAATTATCTCAACGGAGCATCTCAAACCAAATGGGCTTCTGCCAAGACGGCTTACGCTAAAGAATTGGATGAGAAACATGGTAAAGATGCAGGCGATCAGATTTGGAATGCTGTAGATGCTAACTATAATGCGTTGATGGGTAAAGACGAGGAAGGAAACCAGATGACCTACGATGGCCGTTCGTTCCTCTTTTGGCCAGTATCAGAAGGGCTACATAGGCGAATATGATTTCAACATTAGCGTAGGTTTCAACGACCGCGTATGGTTGGGCTTCACCTTGGGCATTCATGATGTTCATTACCGCAGCAATTCTGTTTATACAGAGAATTATGTGGCTGATAAGGAGGCTTACGGAACAGCTTGGGAAAGCCAGCGTATCACGGGTACGGGTTATGATGCAAAACTGGGTATTATCTTCCGTCCGGTAGAAGATTCTCCTTTCCGTATTGGTGCTTATGTCAATTCGCCAGTATTTTATGATTTGTCGATGGATGGAACAGCTGACCTGGAACTCGTTGACAAGAATATAACGGACGATAAGGGCAATTATGCTGAGGCTAGCAATACGAACAGTTCCAGCCTCGATTATCGTCTGAATACGGCTTGGAAGACGGGTATCAGCTTGGGTCACACCATTGGCAGCAATCTTGCCCTGGGTGCTACTTACGAGTATGCATGGTACAATCACATGGATAATCGTGTGAAGGATGGCGGTTATTATGATGGTTATTGGGACGAATATTATGAAACCAGTTCAAGCGATGACCTCATGAATGATCATACCAAGCAGTCGTTGCAGGGAGTGAGCACGCTGAAGCTGGGTTTGGAATACAAGCCTGTCAGTATGTTGGCGCTCCGTCTGGGTTATAATTACGTTTCTCCGATGTTCAAGGAGAGCGCAGACCGTGACCAGACAATCCCTTCTCAGGGAACAATCTACGCCACCTCTACAGATTATACCAACTGGAAGGCGACTAACCGATTTACAGCCGGCGTAGGTTTCAACTACGAGAAGCTGTCTATTGATGTGGCTTACCAGTACAGCTGTCAGAATGGTGACTTCTATCCATTTGCAGCCTGGGAGGAGCTTGGTGCGAATGCAGCTCCTGCAACAAAGGTTGACAACAAGCGCCATCAGTTGCTGATGACCGTTGGCTATAGGTTCTAAAATGTGAAGTAGGGGGCTTATTGATTAAATAATGTGAAATCCCGATAAAAAAGCCCACTCATAGAAAAAAAGTTGGGAAAAAGTTTGGCGGTTTCATATAAAAGCCCTATCTTTGCAATCAAGAAATCGGGATGATTTCGTGTCATAGATTAGGTTTTTAGATTAAAGGTGTTAATCACCTTATTTTCTAGGATTAAAAAATATTAGTTTTTTTAGTGGTTAATTTAGTTTTAGTAAGTATGTTTAGGGTCTGTTGTGAAACAGACCCTATTTTTTGTGCCTTTATTTTTTGGTGCCTATACAAAAAAATCCCCCAACAGGATGGCTTGGAAACCATACCTGTCGGGGGAAGTAACAATCCTAAATAATCTACCTTGAATAAACTAATCTATTGAAATTTATCCTTCATAAATCTACTTAAATGAACCAATACCGGCCTTATTTGAACTATTAAATCAAAAACATTATTTGTTTCTGTAATTATCCAGACCCTTGTTCAGGAAGTCGAGATAAGCACTAACATCTTCTTTGAAACTGAAGGCTGCTGCAAGAGGATTGCCGTCGTTGTCAATAGCCACATAGAATGGCTGGGCATTAGCTCCAAACTTGCTTGCCTGCAGATAACTCCACTTGTCGCCAACGGTACGCAGGGTGCGCTTCTCACCATTAAACGTTACCTCCATAGGCTCAGGAAGAGGAGTCTTGTCATCTACATAAAGTGAGATGAGAACATAATCCTTTGCCAGCTTATCGGCAACCGATGGATCTGTCCAGACAGAAGCCTCCATCTTGCGGCAGTTTACACAACCATAACCCGTGAAATCAAGCAATACCGGTTTGCCGGAAGCCTTGGCAGCAGCCATTCCCAACTCATAATCCTTGTAAGCAGGCTCTACGGTCTTGGTGTTGAGGTTGAAGTCCTGTGTATTAATAGGTGGAGCAAATGCGCTCACAGCCTTGCAAGGAGCGCCCCAGAGACCTGGAATCATGTAAACCGAGAATGCCAAAGAACAGAGACCCAACATGATGCAGGCTACAGGCATAGGCTTGTTGATGTCGCCCCCGATTGCATCAACCTGGAACTTCAGCTTGCCGATGAGATAGAGACCCAACAGACCGAAAATGACAATCCAGAGAGAGAGGAATACCTCGCGGTCCATGATGTGCCAGCCGTAAGCCAGATCGGCTACAGAGAGGAACTTCAGAGAGAAGGCAAGCTCGATGAAGCCGAGCACAATCTTGATAGTCTCCATCCACGAACCCGACTTAGGAGCCGACTTCAACCATGATGGGAAGAGGGCGAAGAGGGTGAATGGGAGCGCCAGAGCAAGCGCAAAACCGAACATTCCCACGGTAGGAGCGAGCCAGTCGCCGGATGTAACGGTCTGAACCAGCAGCAAACCGATGATAGGAGCTGTACATGAGAAGCTGACCAATACCAGGGTAAAAGCCATCAGGAAGATAGAAATCATACCCGTGGTGCTGGAAGCCTTGTTGTCTACCGCATTTCCCCAACTGTCAGGCAATTTGATTTCAAACCAACCGAAGAACGAGAAGGCGAAAACGGCAAGCAGGAGGAAGAGGATGATGTTGAATACGGCACTTGTGCTGAGCGCATTCAGGGTGCTAGGACCAGCGATGGCTGTTACGGCAAGACCCAAAACCAGATAGATGACTACGATGCTCAAACCATAAGTAATCGCATCGCGGATACCTTTCTTCTTATCGTTCTTAGCACGCTTCAGGAAGAAACTTACGGTCATCGGGATAATAGGCCAGATGCAAGGCATGACGAGCGCAAGCAGACCGCCCACAAAACCGATGAAGAAGATGTAGAAGAGCGAATGGTTGGCGATGTCGTTAGCTCCGCCAAAAGCCTGAAGTTCTTTAACAACCGGTTTCCATAAGTCCTTGACGTCAGATTTTCCATAGCAGATGCCAAGGCTGCAGAATCTACGGGCTGAGTAGCGCTATCGGTCTGAGTCAGGGCAGCAGCCTTGGCAAGCGAATCGGCCTTCATCTTGGCAGCAAGGGCAGGATCAATCGCCTTCGCATCCTTTGCATTCAGAGCATCTTTTGCCCCAGCTGCAGGAGTATCAACGGCTGGCGATTTACCACTCTGCTTAAATGCTGCCTCGCTTGGTGGCAGACAGTTCTGGTCGTTGCAGGCGCCATACTCCAGATAGGCATCAATATGATAATTAGGTTGGGTAAACTTCACCTTCTGTACAAAGGTAACGCTACCTTCAAAATAACGGAGTTTCATCTCGAAGAGAGGGTCGAAACTTTGCAATCTCTCTGCCACGTGGCTGAAGTTTGCCTACGAGCTCAGCTCCTTCAAGCTTATTTACGTTGAACGAAGCTGAAATAGGTCCGTCGCCTCCCAAACCGGTAGAGTAGACGTGCCATCCCGGTTGGATTTTTCCGCTAAACACGATTTCGGCCACAGCACTTCCGTCTGTTTTCAGCGAGCTGGTGAACTTCACAGGGTTCATCATCTGCGCCTGAGCCAGCATTACTACAAGGAGTAATTGAAAGATTAAAAATACTTTTTTCATTTCTATTTTTTAATTTTATGTTGCAAAGTTACTAAAAACTAATCATATTACGTATTCAGATGGCTTTAAGGGTACTCGGTTTTAATTTTTTTAAGAAAAAATGCTAATTTTCTCAGTTTTATTTGGCTATTTCGTACTTTTAATGTAATTTTGCGGGCAGAATGAAAGCAATCGTAAAATTGGAAACAGAATAAAATGGCAAAGAAGAAACTATACTTATTCAGCCTCCTTGTGGCCACGATGAGTGTGCTGCTCTCTACGGTGATGATGCATCATCACCACATGGGGCGTATATGTATGGTTGTAGAACGTTGCCAGCAGGATGGTAATCTCAACGATGAGCATACTGAGCATCATGAGAATGAAAACGATAGTTGCCGCGTGCATCAGATGTACCATTTTGTAACCAACGGCAAGATTTTGAAGAGCATTCAGAAGCAGCTTTTCGATGGCAACCATCTTCTTTCCGTGCTTTCTTCTGAGTATTTGTTTATCCCTACCTCGTCGATTATTAGCGTACGTTGGCAGCAGTTTGCAGCCAGCCTTCCTTGTGTTGACGAAACGGCCATCAGTAGGCGAGGACCTCCTTCTTTTTGTTGATTTTCTGTAGTTAGAGCAACCAGGATGCAGTTTTTGCAACCGGGTTGCAGGGAAAGGTGCGTACTTTTGCACCCAAGTTTTAATGAAATATCAATTTAAAAGAAGAAAAAATGAAAAGAATATTGGTGGTTGCCGTTGCGGCAATCTTAGCCTGGTGTGGTTTCACCTTTTTCTCAAACCACGCCGGAGCAGAGGCTCATGATGCCGAACACGGACATGAGCAAGAACATGAAGAGGGGGATTTTGATAATATTCCGCTCTCTCAGAAACAAGTTGATGCGGTAGATCTGAAGATGGGCGAGGCGGTTGACCGCGTGATGGATGCTACGATTGCAGCTAACGGCCAGCTCGTTTTGCGCGCCCAGAACAAGGGCGATGTGGCTTCGCTCATGGGTGGCGTGGTGAAGGCTATCTACGTGAAGGAAGGACAGAATGTGAAGCGCGGACAGGTGGTGGCGCTGGTCGAAAATACAGATGTGGTCAGTCTGCAACGCGAATATTTTTCTGCCAGCAAGGAGTGCGAACTGGCACTTACCGACCTGGAGCGACAGAAACTGCTGAACAAGGCCGGAGCTGGCGTCAAGAAGAATGCGCAGCAGGCAGCTAAGGAGTATCATGTGGCCCACGCCAACCTCATCGGCATCGGCAAGCAGCTTGCCAGATGGGCATTTCTACCGCCGCCGTAGCCAGGGGCAAGTTTACCACAGCCTTCCCTTTGCGTGCTCCGATTGCGGGTACGGTTTCGCAGATTACAGCCAGCTTGGGCAGCTTTGCCGACATGCAGACTCCGCTCATGAAGATTCAGAACAACCAGGCGATAGAGTGCGATTTGAACATTTTCGAGAAAGATTTGCAGAAGGTAAAGCCGGGCGATAAGGTTTATCTCTCGCTTACCAATCAGCCGGGCATCAAGCTCATCGGCCATGTCTATGGTTTAAACCAATACTTTAACGATAATTCGAAATCAGTTGCTGTTCATGTAAAAATAGATGCGCAGTCTCTTAAAACCAGCGGCGTTCACGGCTCAGCCCGACTCTTCGACGGAATGTACGTAAGCGGCAAGATAGCTACGGGCAGCCAGTCGTGCATCGCCCTTCCTTCCAAGGCCATCGTCAGTACCGACGGCAAGCAGTTTGTCTTCGCTCTGAACGGCAAGCCAGAGAAGGGCGAGTACAGTTTCTCCCGCCACGAGGTTATTACGGGCGTTTCGGATGGAGCTTATACCGAGGTAAAACTCTGCAAACATCTGAAGCAGGAGGGCAAGAAGATTGTGACAGAAAATGCATATTATCTGGCTTCGCTCACGGGCGAACATGCGGATGAGCATTAATATAAGGTGAGCTTTTCATCAATAAAGAGCTTTTTAAAGAAAAACAGATTATGTTTCAGAAACTGATTACTTACTCCATCCGCCACAAGCTGGTGGTGGGAGTTTTCACGATAGCCCTCGTCATCTGGGGCATCGTTTCGCTCATCCATCTTCCTTTCGATTCTACGCCGGATATTACCGACAATCAGGTGCAGGTTATCACCCAGGCGCCTTCGCTCGGAGCACAGGAGGTGGAGCAATACGTAACTACTCCGGTAGAAATGGCGCTCGCCAACATCCCCGAACTCAAGGAGCGCAGAAGCATCTCGCGAAGCGGACTCTCGGTCATCACCCTCGTTTTTGATGATGATGCAGATATCTACTGGGCACGTTCGCAGGTGAGCCAGATGCTGACCCAGGTGGAGAAAGATTTGCCCAAAAATGTGGAAACCGAGATGGGACCGATTGCTACCGGACTGGGCGAGATTTACCATTATACCGTGCGCGCCGAGAAGGGCTACGAGCACAAATATTCGCTCACCCAGCTGCGAACCATCCAGGACTGGATTGTGAGAAAACAGCTCTCGGGAACCCCGGGCGTAACGGAAGTGAGCGGCTGGGGAGGCTATGTGAAGCAATATGAGGTGGCCATCAATACGGATAAGCTCAACGCCAGCAATCTGACTGTGAGCGAGGTGTTTGATGCGCTCGAAAAGAATAACGCCAACACGGGCGGAAGTTACATAGAGGAAAATTCCAACCAGTATTTCATCCGCGGCATAGGCGTGGTGAAGAGTCTGGAAGATGTGGCAAATATCGCCGTGAAGACCGTAAACGGCACTCCTATTAAGATAGGTGATGTGGCGAAGGTTCAGCTGGGTCATGCCACCCGTTTCGGAGCCGTTACCCGAAATGGCGAGGGCGAAGTGGTTGCCGGAATAGCCATCATGCTGAAGGGCGAAAACTTTCAGGAGGTTATCAGGAATGTGAAGCTGCGCATAGAGCAGATTCAGAAATCTCTGCCCGAGGGCGTGGTTATCGAGCCGTTTATCGACCGAACCCACCTGGTTGACCGTGTGGAGGGAACCATCGCCCGAAACCTGATAGAAGGCGGACTCATCGTTATCTTCGTGCTGGTTATCTTCCTGGGCAACTGGCGTGCCGGACTGGTTGTGGCGAGCGTCATTCCGCTCAGCATGCTCTTTGCTTTCGGCATGATGAAGACCTTCGGAATCGACGGCAATCTGATGTCGCTCGGAGCCATCGATTTCGGTATGATAGTCGATTCTGCCGTCATTATCGTAGAGGCTGTTGTGGCCCATCTGGGCGTGAAGAGTATTGAGCGGAAGGCGAGAAATTCTGCCGATACTCCCATCCGTTTTTCTCAGGCAGAGATGGATGAGGAGGTTCATGATTCCGCTTCGCGCATCCGCAAGAGTGCGGCATTTGGCGAAATCATCATCATGATAGTTTACATTCCGCTGATGACGCTTGTGGGCATCGAGGGCAAGATGTTCCGTCCGATGGCGCTTACCGTTTTCTTCGCCATCCTGGGTGCCTTCATCCTCTCGCTCACCTATGTTCCGATGGCGAGTGCGCTCTTCCTGAGCAAGAAGGGATATGTGCGTAAGACCTTTAGCGACAGAATGATAGAGAAACTTCAGGGCTGGTATCGACCGGTTCTGGAATGGGTCTTGGCGCGATATAAGAATGTGATTACCGGCGCCGTTTCGCTCTTCTGCATGAGCGCAGTAGCCTTCCATTTCCTGGGTGGCGAATTCATTCCGAGTCTGGAAGAGGGCAATTTTGCGGTAGAAATGAGCATGTCGCAGGGCACTTCGCTCTCGCAGATGGTAGAGAGCTGCTCCAAGGCTGAGAAACTTCTGAGGCTGAATATCCTGAAATCAAGCAGGTGGTGAGCCGCATAGGTAGCGCCGAGATTCCTACCGACCCGATGCCTATGGAAAGGGCCGACATCATGGTGGCACTCAAGCCGAAAGCCGAGTGGACTTCGGCAGAAACTACCGCCGAACTGATGGAGAAGATGGAAGAAACCCTGAAGACGATTCCGGGCTTGAAGGCTGAGATTTCGCAGCCTATCCAGATGCGCAACAACGAGTTGCTTACGGGCATCAAGCAGGATGTGGCGATTAAGATTTTTGGCGACAATCTCGATGTGCTTACCCAGCAAGCTGATAAGGTTTCCAGAATGATCAGGAATGTGCCGGGCGTGAGCGGAATCTTCGTTGAAGAGGTTTCCGGATTGCCTCAGATTCAGGTAAAATACAACCATGAACGCATTGCGGCTTATGGGGTAACTGTTGACGAAATCAACCGCATTCTTGAAACTACCTTTGCGGGCGCTACGGCTGGAGCTGTGTACGAAGGCGATAAAAAGTTTGACATCGTTCTGCGTCTTGACCCTAAGGAGCGCAACTTCCAGTCGCTTCAGTCGCTCCGTATTCCGCTGGCTGGTGGCGAGAGTATTCCGCTTTCTCAGTTGGCTGATGTGGTTTACGAACCGGCTCCTGCTCAGGTTTCTCATGAGAATGGTGCCCGCCGCATCTACGTAGGTTTCAACGTGAAGGTAGGGACGTGCAGAGTACCGTGAAGGATATTCAGTCCATCCTTGATGAGAAGCTGAAGCTGCCTGAGGGCTACTATTATAATTATGGTGGCGAGTTTCAGAATCTTCAGAGTGCCACCCAGCGCCTGATAATCGTGGTTCCGGTAGCGCTCATCATCATTCTGCTGCTGCTCTACGCTACGGTTAAGAATCTGCGCGAATCCCTCTTCGTGTTCTCCGCCATTCCGCTTGCTGCGATAGGTGGCGTCTGGGCGCTCTGGTTGCGCGGAATGCCTTTCAGCATTTCGGCGGGCGTAGGTTTCATCGCCCTCTTTGGCGTGGCGGTTCTCAACGGCATCGTGCTGATAGGTCAGATGAACCAGATACAGAAGCAGGCGGCAGCGGTTCCTGAGGAGAATGACGCAAGTTTGGCGGCTGTTATTCAGAACAGAATTATTGACAGTTGTATGATTCGTCTCCGTCCGGTTCTGATGACGGCCTGGTAGCTTCTATGGGTTTCCTCCCGATGGCATTATCCCATGGCGACGGAGCAGAAGTCCAGCGTCCTTTAGCTACGGTTGTAATAGGCGGTCTCATTACCAGCACGCTCCTTACGCTTCTGGTTCTGCCAGCCATCTATAAGATGTTTACGAAAAAGTAAGATTTCAAGATATGAAAATAATGAACAGAATAAAGATAACAAAGAATAGGGTGGTGGCTTGCTTTGCCGCCATCCTGCTCCTGCTGCCAGCCACAGTCGGAGCCCAGCATTTTGATGCTCATATTGCGGGCAGGAAAGTTACCCTGCAGGAATGTTTCGATTTGGCTGCCAGGCAGAACCTTCAGATGCAGGCAGGAAAGAAGTCGGTAGAGCGTGCGCAGGTGATGCAAGGCACGGCTTGGGAACTGGATAAAACCGAGGTTGCTTTCTCTCAAAACCCTGCTACGGGTGGCGAATCGGACAACGGCTTTACCTTTACCCAGAGCCTCGATTTTCCTACCGTCTACGCCTCACGTCGCAACCAGCTGAAGGCTGAAACCCAGGCAGAAAAGAGTCGCCTGAACGTGGTTAGCCAGCAACTGAAGGCTGAAATCGCCAACACCTATTATCAGATGCTTTATCAGACTCACAGACTCCAGATATTGGAGCGAATCGACTCAGTATTAGAGCGTTACAGCCAGATTGCAGAAATGCGTTACAAGGCTGGAGAGAGCCGCCAGCTGGAATATCTCTCAGCCGACCGCAAATGCAACGAAAACCGTCTGGAAATGGCAGATGTAAAGAGCGAAATTGAGCGTCTGCAAATCGACCTCATGACGCAGCTCAACACGCAGGAGCCCATAAAACCGGCAGAAGAGAATCTCTCGGCCATCGCAGCCCAGAATCTCAATTCCTATAATTATCAGCAGTCTGCCGACGGCATTTACCAGCAGGACAAGCTCATCGCTCTCGATAAGGAAATCAAGGCAGCCAAATCAGGTTTTGCTCCAAGTTTATCCTTATCTTTGCGCACCCAATGTGTCATTTCCAGTTGGAATCCATACAACATAGACCGTTCGAGATTTGCCGAGGGTAATTTCTTCGGTTTCGAGATTGGCGTAGGCATCCCTTTATTTTACGGTTCTACGAAGGCAAAAGTAAAGGCAGCCCAGAAAGACCGCGAATTGGCTGAAATCGAAATGCGCCAGGAGCAGACAGAAAAAGAGCGCGATTTCCGTCTTTGTACGAAGCGTCTCCAGGCAGCATCCAACCGTCTGAAATATTACGAGCAGAACAATCAGGCTCATTCTGCGCAAATTTCGAAGTTGAGTGCGATAGAATATGAAAATGGCGAAATTTCGTATATAGAATACGTGAATGCTATCGAGGAAACCATAGCTGTTCTGATGAAGCATGCTGATGCGATTAATGAATACAACCAGGCAGTCATCGCCATCCAGCGGCTTACGGGCATGATGTAAGATTCTGTTCTGAGATATTTCTTTTTGATTGAAATGAGAATTAATCTCAGAACAGGCAGAAAGTAAGTTAAAGAATGAAATGATCAGAAAGGGGTGAACAGGTTCCATTTTCAGGCTCCAAATTTCACCTCTTTCTTTATCTCATAACGCCTATTTACCATAATACCTGTTAGAATTTAAAAGAGGAAAGTAAAAAAAGGAGGAAATATTCCGTTGTCAGCCACTCATGATTTCATTCCGAATTTTTTCATTTTCTTCATTTCAAAATTCTCCCTTTACATGATATTCAGGTTCCTGCAGTTTTCCTGCACTAAATAGCACATTTTTGATAAACCGCCAAGAAAAATGCTCAAAAAACTTTGCTTATTCAAAATAATAATCTTAACTTTGCGGCATAATTCTAAGGTAAAACCAAGATTGTCGGGCACTCAGAATCATCAAAGGTTTTTATAAATAAGACAATAAATATGGCAGATAAGAATATTTTTAAATTAGAAGGGAAAAGCCAGGAACAGGTAAAGGAAGCCTTTCTGGAATTTCTGAAAATAGACAAAACTAAGCCCGGTGGCTATGCCAGCGTAGGCTCAAACAAGGTTATCTGCAAGGTCGCTAAAGAGGCCTGCGGGGTAAACTCGGTATTGGAAATCAAGAAAGCAGAGGATGCTACAGAAGTGAGCAAACTCCTGACTGGCAGAATAGACGAAGAACTGGACTACGGCAAGAGGCACCAAATGACAAGCCTGAGATGCCACGTAAGGAAAATACATCGAATTCCTGAACTTCTGCGAAGGTCTGAAAGGCAAACCTGTTTACGAGTTTGATAAAGACCCAGATAAGCCATTCATCGGCGCTAGCCAATTCAAGAAGATTGTTTCCCTGCTGAAGGCAAAGAAGAACATCATCCTAGAGGGAGCACCTGGTGTGGGCAAAACCTTTCTGGCCAGAAAGATAGCCTATCAGCTGATTGGCTTTGTGAAGGATGAGAATATCGAGATGGTACAGTTTCATGGAGGCTGGCGAGGCTCTACCGATGATGGAAACCGACGTGACGCTTTTCAATCCGAATAGGCAGGAGAAGCTTATTCTTGATGCCAAGTTTTACCGCGAGGCGCTGGTTTCGAAGTTTGACGGCAGGGAGAAGGTTCGTAGGGATCATCTCTCGCAGATTCTTTCTTACGTGATGAACCAGGAAGACCGGAGCAAGCCGCATACTATGAATGCTTGCGGAGCTTTGGTCTACCCTACCGTGGATGAGGATTTCGACTTTTCTTATAGGTATAAGGAGACGGGGCATCGCATCTTTGTGAGGACGGTAAACCTGGGGCAACCTTGGAGGAAAATAGAGGAACGGGTGAAGGAGATTGTGAAGGGAGAAGGCAGGGATGAATGGTGAAGATTGGCGATGAGGGACAAAAGCGATGAGGGACAAGCGATGGAATCGCTTGGAACGGGGGTGAGATGGGGACTGCTCCCTTCTTTGCTTCTTTGCTTCTTTGCTGGTGGGGCGGGCTTGCAGGAGAAACGGGAGCGGGAGCTTTAATTATTTACTTTTTACTTATTTTATTATGGATAGAGATGAAGCTATAGCTAGAGGATTGAGGGTGCATGAAACCCAGCACTCCATGAAACGCAGAAGCCCATGGCATGATTACCATGGAAGGGGTACTTATATGCTGACGCTTGTGGTGGAGGGACGCATGCCTCTGCTGGGGAAACTGTGGGGACGGGTGGATGCCCGTCCTGGGGATGGTGATGCGCCGAAAGTGATGCTTTCTGAACTGGGGATTGCCATCGCGAAGGAGGAGATTCCGAAGATTCATAAATATTACCCCCAGGTGGAGGTTTGGAGGGTTTGCATCATGCCTGATCATATTCACCTGATTGTGAGGGTGAAGGAGGACTTGAGAGGGGGACAAGCGATGGAATCGCTTGGAACGGAGGCTCGAGGGGGACAGGCTTCGGCTTTGACCAAAGAAGCTAACTTAGCTCAAACTAAAGGGGCTAACCAGGCTCAAACAGAAGGGGCTAACTTGGCTTCGGCTGGAGGGGCTAACCAGGCTCAGACTGGAGAGAATGAAGCGGGCTCGATTGGGATGACGGCGAAAAGAGAGAAAGAGATGGGTTCGCTGGGAATGGTGATAAAGGGGTTTAAGATGGGATGCAACAAGGCTTACTGGAGGATTTATGGGATGAATACGGCACCAAGGAAGGGGCTCTTTGAATTGGGGTATAATGACAAGGTTCTGCTGCATGAGAGACAACTGGAGGGATGGAAGAAATACTTGGATGATAACCCGAGAAGACTGATGGTGAAGAGGATGAACCCGGGGCTTTTTACCGTGATGCAGAATAAAGAGGTGGCGGGTCGCAGATGCCAGATGGTGGGCAACTGTTTCTTGCTCGATATTCCTGATAAGGTGGCGGTCGTTGTACATCGCCGGTATTCTGAGGAGGAATTGAGGCACTTGCGCGAGGAATGGCTGGCTTGCGGAGAACGTGGTGGCGTGCTGGTGAGTGCTGCTATCTCGACTAAAGAGAAGGAGGTTTTGCGCGAGGCTATGAACCGGGGGTACCGTATTGTGCTCTTGAGGGAGAACGGGTTCCCGAGGTTGTATAAGCCTTGCGGGGAGAGTTTTTATGCCTGTTCTGAGGGGCTGCTGCTTCAGATTAGCCCCTGGGATTACCATATGGAGAAGAAGACTATTACCAGGGAGCAATGCCTGGAACTGAATGAGATGGCGGAAAGGATTGCGGAATGGAGATAGGGAAAATGGAGGCGCTTGGGGAGGAGGCTGGGTGGAAAAG
>ENA-OQHU01000069-OQHU01000069.1-human-gut-metagenome-genome-assembly--contig:-NODE-69-length-16433-cov-1.683613_pt1 | contig 16433 bp, 18 predicted proteins | sample MGYA00242568_ERZ504729 | MGnify/ENA primary metagenome ERZ504729 (study PRJEB26092, sample SAMD00036223) | human gut metagenome | host: Homo sapiens | study: EMG produced TPA metagenomics assembly of... | reverse complement strand
CTTCACAGTCTCCTGACCCCAGCTTGTGAAAACTTCGTCTGCGTGATGATGGTGATGATGATGATGTTCATGCTCGTCATGCTCGTGGTCATGGTGGTGATGATGTTCATGTGCTTCTTCTACATCATCTTCTTCATGCTCTTCGTTTCTTTCTGATTCAATCTCCTGAATCCAACCGGCTGAAGTGGCTACGGTTTCCCAATCAAACTTCTTGGTATTGACAATCAGATTCAAGTCAACGTCACCATAGTTGCATTCAAAGATTTCTGCCTTAGGCTGGATGGCACGGATAATCTGCTTAAGGTGCTCCAGTTCCTTAGGTTCAACCTCTGCAGCCTTGTTCAGAAGAATGATGTTACAGAACTCAATCTGCTGGATGACGAGCGAAGCTAAATCTTCCTCATCCATATTCTTCTTCATCAGGTCGCTGCCGTTGGAGAATTCATCCTTCATGCGCAAAGCATCTACTACGGTAACGATGCTGTCAAGGCGCAGAATGCCATTCTCGATGTACTGAGGACCGAGGGATGGGATAGAGCAGATGGTCTGTGCAATAGGAGCAGGCTCGCAGATTCCGGAAGCCTCGATGACAATGTAATCGAAACGCTTCATGTCTACGATTTCCTTGAGCTGTTCTACCAGGTCCATCTTCAATGTGCAGCAGATGCAACCATTCTGGAGAGAAACAAGCGAATCGTCTTTCTGACCTACTACGCCACCTTTTTCTATCAGGGCTGCATCAATATTGACTTCACCAATATCGTTGACGATGACGGCAAATTTAATACCTTTTTCGTTAGCTAAAATCTTGTTGAGAAGGGTTGTCTTTCCACTACCCAGGTAGCCTGTCAAAAGCAATACAGGCACTTCCTTCTTTGCGTTCATATTAAAATATTTTAATGTTATACTTCTTAGACCCAGTCTGCTGATAATGCTGCTTTCTCGGGCAGCTGTCATCTGGCAGCCTGACGGTTTTGCGAAACTGCAAAGATTGTGCCACACCTTATTTTTTGCCATCTTTTTTTCCTACACCCCTTTTTTGTCAGTTATCTTGTGTTATTTTTAGGTTATATTTCATGTTTTTCTCATTTTTCTTTGGTGGTTTCAATTAGAAATAGTATATTTGCAGAGAAAATCTGTTTCAAACAGCACATAAACTTAATGAATAAACATAATATACATAAGTTAAGATGAAAAAGTTTAAGGTTTTAGTTCTGACGGTTGTGGCAGTCCTTGCGCTGTCATCTTGCGGCACTACTCAGACGGTGCCTCTGACCGGTCGCACTCATCGCATCTCTGTATCCGATGAGCAGATTCTCAGTCTGTCTAATCAGGAATACACAAAGTACATGGCTTCTGCCAAGAAGTCGACCAATGCAGCCAATACGGCGATGGTTCAGCGAGTAGGAAAAAGACTTGCCAATGCTGTTGAACTCTATTTGAAGCAGAACGGATTTGAAGCTGATGTGAAGAATTATTCATGGGAATTCAACCTGGTACAAGATAAGTCTGCCAATGCATTCTGTATGCCTGGCGGTAAAATCGTGGTTTATGAAGGACTTTTGCCTTACACTCAGAATGAAACCGGTTTGGCAATCGTTTTGGGTCACGAAATAGCTCATGCTGTGGCTAAACATAGTGCTGAGCAGCTCACCAAACAGCAGAATCAGCAAACCGGTACAAGCATCCTGGGAACTGTGTTGAACCAGACAGTTGGTAATGGTGTAGGTAATGTGGCAAGTGCAGTTGCCGGACGGTATTTCTCATTCCGCAATCTGAAGTATTCCCGTGATAATGAAACCGAGGCAGATTACATGGGGCTTATCTTCGCTGCCATGGCTGGTTACGATCCTCAGCAGGCCATTCCTTTCTGGAAGAGAATGTCACAGGGCTCTAGCAGTAATCAGAGTGATATTTTCAGTGATCACCCTTCAGACGCCAAGCGTATTGCTGCCTTGCAGAAGGAAATGCCTACTGCGCTGAAGTATTATAAACCTCAGACAACTTATAAGGTAGGTTCTACGAGCAAGACTTCTACAACCAAGAAGACCAGTAGCAAAAAGAAGACTATAACCCGCAGAAAATAAGGAATTTTCCAAATCTCTCGAATCTGAAGAATCAAATTTAAATAGTTAAGTATGGAGTATTTATCTCATAACCTTTGGCTGGTATGGACGTCGGTGATGTTCATCTGCCTCATCTTAGAGTTGTCTTCCGGCGATTTCTATGTTACTTGTTTTGCCATTGGTGCGCTCATCAGCATTCCTGTGGCATTAGTAGGAGCACCTTTCTGGGTGCAGGTAGTGGTTTGGGCTATCTGCTCTATGCTTAGCATCTGGTTGGTTCGTCCGCATCTGCTGAAATCGCTACACAAGGGTGGGGAAGATCGCCGCAGTAACGCCGATGCGCTGGCAGGACAGATAGGGGAAGTGACAGAGATGATTCCTGCCGGAGGATTCGGCAGGGTAAAGCTGGATGGAGATGATTGGAAAGCGGAAGCTCCACATCTTGCCGAACCGCTTGCTGTAGGCGATATGGTTCGAATCTTAGGTCACGAATCTATCATCCTCAAGGTAGAAAAAGTTTAGGTAGGAAAAGTTTAGAGTCAACATTATTCACTTAATCGTATAAACATCATGAACATAGGAATTTATGTGCTGGTGGCTCTAGTAGCACTTGCACTCGTAGTGGTTAAGAAAACCATCGTTATCATCCCTCAAAGTGAGACGAAAATCATAGAGCGTCTCGGACGATATTTTGCTACGCTCAAGCCGGGTATTAATGTCATCATTCCTTTCATTGACCATGCCAAGGATATTGTGTCTATGAGAAACGGAAGATACGTTTATACAAACAGCATCGACCTTCGTGAACAGGTCTACGATTTCGACCGTCAGAACGTAATCACTAAGGATAATATCCAGATGCAGATAAATGCGTTGCTCTATTTCCAGATTGTGGACCCATTCAAGAGTGTGTATGAAATCAACAATCTGCCAAATGCCATAGAGAAACTGACTCAAACTACCTTGCGTAATATAATAGGTGAGATGGAACTTGACCAGACTCTTACCTCCCGCGATACGATTAACACCAAACTCCGTGCTGTTTTGGATGATGCAACCAATAAGTGGGGAATCAAGGTAAACCGAGTAGAGTTGCAGGATATTACACCTCCAGAGAGTGTGCTCCAGGCCATGGAAAAGCAGATGCAGGCTGAACGAAACAAGCGTGCTACCATCCTGACTTCAGAAGGTGAGAAGGAAAAGCAGCGCCTGCTCTCAGAAGGTGAGAAGGCTGCCATCGTGAACAAGGCTGAGGCTGCCAAACAGCAGGCTATCCTGAATGCAGAAGGTGAGGCTACTGCCCGCATCCGTAAGGCTGAGGCCGAGGCTATTGCCATTCAGAAGATTACGGAAGCTGTAGGACAGAGTACGAATCCAGCCAACTATCTCCTGGCCCAGAAATACATCAGTATGATGCAGGAAGTAGCACAGGGTAAGGATAATAAGGTGGTTTATCTGCCATACGAGGCAACCAATCTCTTGGGTTCTATAGGAGGAATCAAAGACCTTTTCAAGGGATAAAGACCTCTGAGTCGATGGATAATGCCCTTTGACTCAAGAAATAAAGCACTCAGACATCAGTAAACTGTAACTTCAGTAAATATATAAAACAGGATAAAAATGAAGAAAATCTGTATCGTTGCAGGTGCAAGACCTAACTTTATCAAGGTTGCGCCCGTAATTAGAGCAATTCGTAATGCTCAGGAAGCTGGTAACGAAATCAGCTATCAGTTGGTTTACACAGGAAAAGAGGATGACCCGACACTGGAATCTTCTCTTTTCGATGACTTAGGCATTCAGAAACCGGATGCTTATCTCGGTGTAGACTGTCCAAACATGAACGAACTTACCGGACAGGTGATGGGTCAGTTTGAGCGCTATCTGCAGCAGAATGCTACAGATGTTGTCATTGTGGTTGATGATCTGGCTTCAACCATGGCTGTGGCTATTGTTACCAAGAAGCAGGGTGTGCAGCTTGCTCATATTGCAGCCGGAACCCGCAGTTTTGACATTACCATGCCAAAGGAAATCAACCGTCTGGTGATTGATGGCTTGTCAGATATTCTCTTTACCGCTGGCATTTCAAACAACAGCATCGCCAACAAGGAAGGTGCAGAATTGTCTAAGGTTTACATGGTAGGAAATGTGCTTATCGACAACATCCGCTTCCTTCAGTCTAAAATGCAGCGGCCTGAAGTCATGGACGAGTTTCATCTGAAAGAAGGCGAATATATGGTTCTGACCTTGAACCGCAAGGCCATCGTCAATAACATTGATGAGATGAAATCGCTCATTTCTGTCATAGATGAAGAGGCGCGCCAGGGCGTGGAGTGAAGGTGATTGCTCCGCTTCGAGGTAAAGCCTTGGGCTTCGTGCTCGCATTCAAGGCTTATCAGGAAGAGAGTAATCATCAGAGTGGAATCCAGGTGGTTCAGCCGCTCGATTATCTGTCGTTTGCTTATCTTACAGCTCACGCCAAAGGTGTGATTACCGATTCGGGTAATGTGGCTGAAGAAGCTACCTCAATGGGGTTCCTTGCATTACGCTCAACAGCTATACTGAGCATATTGAAACTGTAAAGGTGGGTACAAACGAACTGGTTGCTGAAGATCCGGAGTTACTGAAGCAAACTATGCAGAAACTTCTGAAGGGTGAATGGAAGAAAGCGGGCATTCCTGACAGATGGGATGGCCGCTCAGCAGAAAGAATAGTCCAGATTCTCGCTGAATAGAATCTAAACTCATAGCGTATAATCTCATGGAGAGAGATGATGCTATGTAAACTGATTCTTTTCAGAATAAACTTAGAGGTTCACTTCAATATGATTATATTGAAGAGTGAACCTCTTTCTTTTTATGCTTTATCTTTTTCTTAATCCTTTTCAGGCGCCTTTGGCACAGGATAGTCGTATTGCTTGAAATAGGCTGGCGTCTTATTATCATACCATACTCCTTCTACGTTTAAGCCGATAGAGAAAGTCTTTTTGGAATTAGTGTATCTTACACCGGCTCCTAAAACGTTGGCGCCAGGTACTCCCATTCCGTAGCCACCCGGCATGATTCCTCTTCCCATCCCCCAAGGATACATTCCGTAGCCCCAAGGCGAATAGCCGTAGGGACCATAGCCATAACCGCCATAAAGAGAATTGTAATTGTTGGCTACACTAAGCTGACCGTAAACGTAAGCCTCCCAATGCTCATTAAACTGGTAGCCCAGAATGCCGTAGACTCCACCGTCATGATAACTGTCTCCACCATAGTTTACGTTGTTGATATAAGTGCCCAGAGCCAACCAGAGTTTGTTGTCTTTGGTGAGTGGCGTCAGGTAGGTTGCATCGATGGTCTGGGTGAAACCGCCTCTGTGAGGCACATTCTTGCCGAATGTGGCAAAGGCAGAAAGATCTACCGAGAGATTCAATCCCTTGTGCAGCCCCCAGCCATAGCCCAACGGATAACTCAAGCTGTTGGTAAGGTTGGAGATGGGATTATTATAATAGGTGCTGTCTAGCGAAGCATCACCCAGTAATCCGTTTTTGCCGAGAGTTTCTTTCTTATCTGATAGTCGGGCAGGAGTCATATATGCATTCTTCACCGGTTTTCCCTGATAAATCATAGGTTTTCCTGCCTGGTAAACCGTATCGCCAGGCAGCAACCATTCTTCGCGCGGACTGTCCGGACTATGCAATGGTCCGAAGCTTACCTGTTGCTGTGCACTTGCTTCTGTAGTGAGGAAAGTGCAAAAAGCGATGATAAAATATATATTTTTTTTCATAATTGATTGCATTTTCTGTCTTCTGCTGCAAAGATATGAAGAATGTATGAAACAAAGGAACTTTTCCCGCATAAAAAATCAATTTTTTAGAATAAAATCATTATCTTTGCATCCGATAACATAAATAGATGTAAAATTATACAAAAATATGAAGAAGATCATCAGATTATTGACACTCGCTCTTCTTACGGTGCCTGTTACGACATTCGCTCAGAGTGAAGGCAATCAGAACACATCAGAACCAGCCGGAAAAGTTGTGGCGTCTAAGCCCGATTCTCTGCTCGACTGGGAAACACCGCACGATCCAACTTGCCCTCAGGTGTTGCTGGAAACTACGATGGGTAACATTCTCGTGGCTCTCTACAACGATACTCCCAAGCATCGGGATAATTTCCTGAAACTTGTCAATTCGGGCTATTATGACGGTTGCATCTTTCAGCGTGTCATCAAGAATTTCATGATTCAGGGTGGCGATTATTCATGCAGAAAGGTGAACATGAAAAAGCCGCAGAAGTTTGATGTAAACTATACGGTTCCGGCAGAAATCATCTATCCTAAATATTATCATAAGCGCGGACAGCTCTGTGCTGCTCGCGAAGGAGATAATGAAAATCCGGCCAAAGCTTCGGCGTCTACTGATTTCTACATCACCTGGGGCAGAAATTTTTCTCCCCGGCAGATGGAATATTATGTAGAAAAACTGAAACGGGACGGCAAGTATTACGCCATTCCTTCAGAACAGTTGCAAAAGGGCTACATCAAGCATGGTGGTGTTCCTCACCTTGACAACGGCTACACTGTATTCGGAGAGGTGCTTGAAGGCATGGATGTGGTTGATAAGATTCAGAATGTGGCTACCGATAAGGCGAACAACGACAGACCTCTCACGGATGTCATCATTCTGAAAGCCAAGCAGATGAAGTAACTTTCTGATGGTAAACTGAAGAAATAAGTAACTGAGCCCATTAAAAGAGAAAAAATCGATAAGTAAAAATATTAAATACGAGAAAAATGAAGTCATTAAAGGAATTATATAGGGTAGGTAAGGGGCCATCGAGCAGTCATACGATGGGGCCTCAGCGTGCAGCCAAACTTTTTCAGGAGCGTTGCCCTAACGCTTCTTATTATGAAGTAACCCTCTATGGAAGTCTGGCTGCTACAGGTAAGGGACACATGACTGATGTGGCAATAGAAGAAGTGCTCAGACCTCATAAAACTGTGAATATTATCTGGCAGCCACAGACTTTCCTGCCTTATCATCCCAACGGAATGAAATTTGTGGGCAAGGATCTGAACGGCGATATTATCGATGAATGGACCGTTTACAGTATTGGTGGTGGAGCCATATCAGATGGTACTGCCGGCAACGAAGAGCTGGGCGCCAAGGATGTTTATGATCTGAACAAGCTCGCCGACATCAAGCAATGGTGCTATGATAACGGACGCTCATTCTGGGAGTATGTTGAGAAATGCGAATCGGAAGATGTCTGGGATTATCTCGACATGGTTTGGCAAACGATGAAGCAGAGCATCAGAAATGGTTTGAACCATGAAGGTGTTTTGCCGGGTCCGCTGAAGCTACAGCGTAAGGCTGCCACCTATTATATAAAGGCGAAGGGTTACCGTGCTTCCCTGCAGAGCCGCGGCTTGGTTTATGCTTATGCGCTGGCTGTGAGCGAAGAGAATGCTTCGGGTGGTACCATCGTTACAGCTCCTACCTGTGGCGCCTGTGGTGTATTGCCAGCTGTACTCTACCACATGTTTACTTCTCATGATATGAGTGAACAGCGCATCTTGAGAGCCTTGGCTACAGCCGGATTGGTGGGCAACATCGTAAAGCAGAATGCTTCTATCAGTGGTGCTGATGTAGGTTGCCAGGGCGAGGTAGGTGTTGCCTGCGCCATGGCTTCGGCTGCAGCCTGCCAGCTTTTCGGAGGCAGTCCGGCTCAGGTAGAATATGCTGCCGAAATGGGATTGGAGCATCATCTCGGAATGACCTGCGACCCGGTTTGCGGACTGGTTCAGATTCCTTGCATCGAGCGAAATGCCTTTGCTGCCGCCCGAGCTTTGGATGCAGACCTCTACGCTTCCTTCTCAGATGGCCATCATACCGTATCTTTCGACCGTGTAGTTGAAGTAATGCGACAGACGGGTCATGACCTACCTTGCTTTACAAGGAAACAAGCGAAGGCGGTTTGGCAAAGGGATTTCCAAGAGACATTTAGTCATAAAATGCTTCGCTGAATCATAAAATGTTTTTCAGCTATTTTATTCTGTTTGGTAAGAGGGCTTTTATTTTGGCACGCTATTTGTAAGTCCCCTTGCCAAACAATAATAAAGTAAATACGAATAAAAACATTTTATATTATGGCACAGAAAGGTAATATTGGTGTAACGACAGAGAACATTTTCCCTGTCATCAAGAAATTCTTATATTCAGATCACGACATCTTCCTCCGCGAGATGGTTTCAAACGCCGTAGATGCTACACAGAAGTTGAAGACTCTTGCAGCTCAGGGCGATTTCAAGGGCGAGATAGGCGACACAACCGTTCGTGTCTCTCTCGATGAGAAGGCTGGAACCTTGACTATCAGCGACCATGGTATAGGTATGACTGAGGAGGAAATCGATAAATATATCAACCAGATTGCATTCTCAGGCGTAACTGACTTCCTCGACAAGTATAAGGAGAATGCCAACGCCATCATCGGCCACTTCGGTCTCGGCTTCTATTCTTCTTTCATGGTAGCCAGCAAGGTAGAAATCATCACTAAGAGCTACAAAGAGGGAAGCAAGGCTGTAAAGTGGAGCTGCGATGGTTCACCTGCTTTCGAAATCGAAGATGCAGACAAGGCTGAGCGTGGTTCAGACATCATCCTCCATATTGCTGATGATTGCAAGGAATTCCTGCAGAAGAACAAGATTGAGGAACTTCTGAACAAGTACTGCAAGTTTATGGCAGTGCCTGTTGCTTTCGGCAAGAAGACCGAATGGAAGGACGGCAAGAATGTGGAGACTGATGAGGATAACATTATTAATAATGTGGAGCCTCTCTGGACCAAGGCTCCTAGCACACTGAAGGATGAGGACTACAAGAAGTTCTATCACACCCTTTATCCGATGCAGGACGACCCGTTGTTCTGGATTCATCTGAATGTAGACTTCCCATTCAATCTCACAGGTATTCTCTACTTCCCACGCATCAAGAGCAGCATCGACATGCAGCGCAACAAGATTCAGCTCTATTGCAACCAGGTGTTCGTCACCGACCAGGTAGAAGGCATTGTACCAGAATTCCTCACATTGCTTCATGGTGTAATCGATTCACCGGACATTCCGCTGAATGTAAGCCGCAGTTACCTGCAGAGCGACAGCAACGTGAAGAAGATTTCTACCTACATCACCAAGAAGGTAGCCGATCGTCTGAACTCTATCTTCAAGGAGAACCGCAAGGAGTTTGAAGATAAATGGGATGATCTCAAGATCTTCATCAACTACGGAATGCTCTCTCAGGAAGATTTCTACGAGCGCGCAAAGGACTTCGCACTTCTGAAAGATGTGGAGGGCAAGTACTTTACTTTCGAGGAGTACAAGACGCTGATTAAGGACAATCAGACCGATAAGGACGGCAACCTGGTTTATCTCTATGCCAACAATAAGGAAGAGCAGTATTCTTATATCGAGGCTGCCAAGCAGAAGGGTTATTCTGTACTCCTGATGGAAGGTCAGCTCGATACGCCGATGGTAAACATGCTGGAGCAGAAGCTGGAGAAGAGCCGCTTTACACGTGTTGACGCCGACATCATCGACCGCCTCATCGTGAAGGAAGATGCTAAGAAGACCGATTTGAGCAAAGAGCAGTCTGACAACTTGACAGAAGTATTCCGCTCTCAGATGCCTCAACTCGACAAGACAGAATTCTTTGTTGAGATTCAGGCTTTGGGCGAACAGAACCAGCCAGTGCTCATCACTCAGAACGAGTACATGCGCCGTATGAAGGCGATGAGCCAGTTCCAGGCAGGCATGAACTTCTACGGTCAGATGCCAGACAGCTACAACATCGTACTGAACTCAGACCATGCTCTGGTAAAGAAGGTATTGGAAGATGCTGAGGCCAACACTGCTGAAACATTGAAGCCAATCCTTGCAGAAATCAAGGGTCAGGAAGCTCGCCTTGCCGTACTCCATCAGGAGCAGAACAAGAAGAAGCCTGAAGAGATTACCCAGCAGGAGAAGGATGATGTTCACAACACAGAGAAGGCCATCAGCGATGAGAAGGCTAAGCGCAACGAAATCATCTCGGGTTATGCTAAGAACAACAACATTGTTCACCAGCTCATCGACCTTGCTCTGCTTCAGAACGGTATGTTGAAGGGTGCTTCGCTCGACGCATTCCTCAAGAGAAGCGTTGACATGATTAAGTAATCCAACCTGTAAAAAGGTTTGAATTAAGAAATAAAACTTTGCGATGCGTAACATTTCATGTTACAAATTGTTTCTATCATATGTGCTAAATGTTTCAAAATGAACATTTAGCACATTTTTTTTCGCTTTCCTTTGGTGGCTTTCCTTTTTTTTATTACCTTTGCAATATCGATAAACGAAAAACATGATTAAAAAAATCGCCATCATGGAACAAACAAATTCAAATTACAGCATTATTGCTGATTATTACTCTGAACACTACAACGAGCTGAAGTTGTATGTCATGTCCCGTTCGCTTCCGGCAGACGAGGCTGAAGACATCGTGCAGAATACTTTTGTGCGATTACTTCGAGGCGATAAGATGATTACGCCTGTTACTTTACCTTGTTTTGTATACACCATTGCCAAGAATCTGATTATCGATTATTACCGGCGCAAGCATAAGATTGAGGAGTATGAACACTTCCTGGGAGCTAGTGACTGGATGGGAAGATATGATGTTGATGGCGAATCTGTTTTCTCTGCCCAGCAGACCAACGAGATTCTGGAGCGTGGCATTGCCCGGCTCACAGAGAAGAGAAGCAAGGTTTACCGCCTGAATCTCTTCGAAGGAATGCAGGTGAGCGAGATTGCCCAAAGTCTGAACCTCGGATATAAAGCGGCTGAGAATCGTCTGACTCTGGCTAGAAAAGAAATAAGAGATTATATGAAAAAAGAGTTGGCTAGTTAAAATGCTAGTCAACTCTTTCTGTTTATTCTTACTGCCTTGCTGAAAGGCAATTCTTAACTATTTTTTTAGTTTTCCTTAAACCCGATTACTCTTGTCAAACCTTTATCAAGATAAAAGGTTTGGGTTACTTCCTGCTTCTCGCCCTGATGGTTGGTCAGCTTGTATGTAGCCCTTAAATATAATAAGGTGTCGGGATAAGCTGCATCATTATAATTAATATTCTTCTTGACGTAAGGCAGTTTGCTGACATTTTGTCGCATCACCTTCATCTGGTCGAAACTGATCATGGCGGTAGGAGTGAGGCGGGAGAACCGCTCATAGCTGCAGTCCTGCTCAACGAGGTTTTCATTAAGAAAATCCTTGACAAGAGATTGAGCCTTGTGCTGATCGCCACACGAGGTGAACATCAGCACAAGTCCTGAAACCATGAAAAACATCATTTTCTTTATCATAGACATCTTCTTTTTTATTAAGCCGCACTGCTTTTATTAAGCTCGTTGTTTTATTTAGCGAGCTTGCTTATTTAGCCACGCTGCGGAGAATCTCCAGCAAGTGATCCCAAACCATCTCTACAGTAGGAATGAGAAGAGCCTCGTCTGGGGTGTGAACATTGCGAAGGGTAGGACCGAAACTTACCATATCGAGCTCAGGATAACGCTCTGAGAAAAGACCACACTCCAAACCGGCATGAATACCCTTTACCAATGGCTTTTTGCCGAAGAGCTTTTCATAAGCCTTCACAGCCAGGTCGGTAAGCTCGCTGTTGGCGCGCATCTTCCAAGCTGGATACTTGTCGCCTACAGTTACCTCGGCGCCAGCCAGAAGGAAGGCAGCCTTTACGGTGTTGGTCATGTTCTCCAGATTGCTCATCACGTTACTTCGCTGAGAAGCTACGATGTTGATGCTGTCTTCATCGGTCATCACGCTTGCCACATTGCTTGAAGTTTCTACCATCCAGGCAATCGCCTCATCCTGACAGGTAGTAAGCGGACCGTTGTCTACAGCCTGGAGAGCCATTACGAACTTGTCAGCTACAGCTTTCTCGATGACAGGTGCAGCATCGGTGCTGCTCATATTGAACAGCATAGCCTGTTCGGTTACGTGGAATTCATCTTCTACTTCTGATGCAAAGATGTTCCAGTCGGCACGAACCTGTTCCTTATCAGCATTTTTGATGGCGAAAACAATCTTTCCGTCGCGAGGAATCGCATTGTGCATTTTGCCGCTGTTGAAGCTTACGAGGCGCAGACTTCCATCCAATTTCTCATTTTCGAGGAAGAGGAAGCGGGCAAGAATCTTGATGGCATTGGCGCGCTTCTTGTTGATGTCATCGCCCGAGTGACCACCGTTGAGACCCTTCAGCGAAGCTTCCATGAAGAAATAACCCGCAGGAGCCTCTTCGCGTGAGAAGTGGAAAGTGGCATGGGTTGTCTGACCACCGGCGCAGGATACGAAGATTTCGCCCTCATCCTCTGAGTCAAGATTGATGAGCATCTTTCCGGTCATAAAGCCCGCCTTCATGCCGTGAGCACCGGTCAGTCCGGTTTCTTCATCACGTGTAAAGACGCACTCGATAGGACCATGCTCAATATCGTTGCTTGCCAGGATAGCCAGCTCGATGGCGCAGCCTATACCGTCGTCAGCACCCAATGTAGTGCCTTTTGCCTTAAGCCATTCTCCGTCTACGTAAGTCTGGATGGCGTCTTTGTGGAAATCGAAATCAACATCTACCAGTTTATCGCAAACCATGTCCATGTGGCTCTGCAGGATGATGGTTTCAGCATGCTCGTAGCCTGGAGTGGCAGCTTTACGGATGAGCACATTACCGGTTTCATCTACCAGCGTTTCGAGCTGATGGGCCTCTCCGAAAGATTTCAAAAACTCAATCATGTTCTCCTCGTGCTTGGAAGGACGAGGTATTTCGTTGATTTTTGCGAACTGCTCGAACACGAGAGCAGGCTTCAATTCACTTTTATTCATTTATTTTCTATTATTTTGTTTTGATAAAACATTTATTTCTGCTATTTTGTTTTGGTTATTCCCAAAAAAATAGTACCTTTGCACCCAAAAGTGCACTAAGGCACTGCAAAGGTAATAAAAATGATAAAATTAATGTTATTAAGCGTGTTAATAATTGCTATCTGCATGGCATTATTTTGCGTAAAGGTGATTTTTAAGAAGAACGGCAAGTTCTCTTCCCAGCATGTGCACGACAATCCGGGCTTGCGCAAGCAGGGCATTCATTGTGTGGTGGATCAGGACCGCGAGGCAAGGGAAGCCAACAAGGCTTATTAGAAAATAGTAATAATATAATATGATAGAAAAAATGAGAAAGAACATTTTGAGTTCAGTGGCAATTGCAGCTGTTGCTGCCCTGTCATTGGCATCATGCAACAAATCTCAGCCTCAGGTAGAGGCTAAGTCAGAGAGCAAGGCTCCTGCTGAATTGAAGATTGCTTATGTAGAGGTAGACTCTATCATGACTCAGTATACCTTTGCTAAGGAGTATTCTTCTATCTTGGAGAAGAAGGGTCAGAACATTCAGGCTACTATTGCGCAGAAGGGCCAGCAACTCCAGGCTGCAGCAGCCAACTTCCAGCAGAAGATTCAGCAGAATGCTTACACCCGCGAGCAGGCTGAGGCTCATCCAGGCTGGACATGCAGAAGCAGAACAACGACCTGCAGGCTTGCAGCAGCGCTTGAGCAACGAGTTTGCTGCTGAGCAGGAGAAGTACAACAAGGCGCTCCACGACAGCATTGCCAACTATCTTGCCCGCTATAACAAGGACAAGAAGTACAGCATTATCTTCTCTAAGAGCGGCGATAATCTGCTCTATGCTGACAAGGCTTACGATATTACAAAAGAGGTGATTTCCGGCTTGAACAAGGCTTACAAGGGAAAGCTGAAGAAAGAGGAGGCTGCTCCTGCTAAAAAGTAAGAGAAATGCTTCGTAAGGAAAGATACGATTTTATATTGAATCATTTCAGAAGTGCGCTGCCGAATGTAACTACCGAGTTGCAGTTCGGTAGCGCATTTCAGCTTCTGGTGGCTACCTTGCTTTCTGCGCAATGTACCGACAAACGCATCAACATGGTTACGCCTGCTCTCTTTGCCCGTTATCCTGATGCGCAGCACATGGCACAGGCGAGCGAGGAAGATATTTATGAGTTGATCAGTTCGGTGAGTTATCCGAATGCCAAGGCGAAGCATCTTGCTGAAATGTCTCGCCAGCTGGTTGAGATGTTCGGAGGTGAGGTGCCTGAGGCTGCGGATGATTTGGAGAAGTTGGCAGGAGTGGGGCGCAAGACTGCGAATGTGATTCGTGCCGTATGGTTCGGTCATGCTACGATGGCGGTGGATACGCATGTTTACCGTGTGAGTCATCGTATGGGGTTGGTGCCGAAAACGGCAGATACGCCCCGAAAAGTAGAAGATTATCTGATGAAACACATTCCGGCTGAGGATATTCCGAATGCGCATCATTGGATTCTGCTGCATGGCAGATATATTTGCAAGAGTACGAAGCCGCTCTGCGATAAATGCTTTTTTAATGAATATTGCCCAAAACTATTAAAGGACAGTAAGCTTTAGGTAGATATTAGTGATTATTTAGTAGTGATTAGTTTGTTAATCACTAATCACTACCAATTAATCACTAATTAAAGTTTTATTGTTTTATTCAAGAGATAGTTATCCAGAATCACCATGGCAGCCATGGCTTCAACACTGGCACGGCTCTTGGCAAAACGCAAGGATCATGACGGCCGCGGGCAGTCAGCGTGGTGGCATTTCCTTCCAAATCTACCGTATTCTGCTCCATCAGCAGAGTAGCAATTGGCTTAAAGGCAACACGGAAATAGATGTCCTGACCATTGCTCAAACCGCCCTGTATTCCTCCGCTATGATTGCTCTTTGTTGTAATACGGGCAGCAACATCCTGATTCACAGCAGCATCAGCTGGCGTCTCTGCAGCATCAGCCTTCGGGATAAAGACATCATTCTGCTCACTTCCGCGGGCAGTAACTCCGGCAAATCCCTCACCATATTCAAAACCCTTCACGGCGTTAATGCCAAGCATGGCAGCACCCAGTTGGGCATGAAGCTTGCCAAATTCAGGCTCGCCCAATCCTACCGGGCAACCCTTGATGACGCAAGTGATGATTCCACCAATCGTATCGCCGTCGGCCTTAACCTGGGCGATGAGATCTTCCATCTCCTTCGCCTTCCGCTGGTCAGGACAGCGCACCGGATTATCTTCTATGGTGTTAAGGTCATACAGATGATAATCTTTCTCCAGCGCGATGCTGCCCACCTGCGATGTATAGGCCGTGATGCTGATGCCCAACTGTCGCAAGGCAAGTTTAGCCAAAGCTCCGCCTACGCATCGGGCAATGGTGATGCGGGCTGAAGAACGGCCGCCGCCACGATAGTCGCGTACGCCATACTTCTCGTGATAGGTGAAATCTGCGTGAGAAGGGCGGAAGAGACAGCGCATGTTCTCATAGTCCTGAGAATGCTGGTTCTGGTTACGCACCTCAAAGCCGATAGGGGTTCCTGTTGATTTGCCTCGAACACACCACTCAGAAACTCTACCTTGTCAGCTTCCTTTCTGGCCGTAGTGATGTGGCTCTGTCCTGGGCGTCGGCGGTTCAGCTCGCTCTGGATAAAGTCCATGTCGATTTCTATGCCTGCAGGAAATCCGTCAATAACGCCTCCTACAGCTATTCCATGACTCTCTCCAAACGTAGTGAGAGTGAAAAGATTGCCAAATGTATTCCTCATTACCTTAATATATTATAAAGGTGTTTATTACTTGTTGCAGCCGCCTTCGCAACCACCTTCACAACCACCTTCACAGTTGCCATCCTTGCAGTCGCCGCCGCAGTTGTCGCAGCCACCTGAGCAGCCGCCACCTTCGCCGCTGATCATCTGAGCCATCTTGGCAATCTCCTCAGCAGTAGCCTCGCGGCTCTCGAGAATCTGGCCGCAGAAGTTGAGCTTCAAGCCAGCCAATGGGTGGTTCAGGTCGCAGGTTACCTTTGTATCGCTGATGTTCTTCACGACTGCGTTGAAGTGGTTGCCATCCTCGTTCTGCAATGGGATGATAGCGCCTACCTGTACGTGCTGTGCATCAAACTGGCCGTTGATGGTAAAAATCTGCTTGTCGAGCTCCAGTACGCGCTCATCATAGTGCTGTCCGTAAGCCTGCTCTGGGTCCAGCTGGAAGTCGAACTCATCACCCTTAGCCAGGTCTACCACCTTCTCTTCGAAAGCTGGCAGGGTAACACCCATACCGCTGATGAAGATGAACGGACGCTCGTCGGTTGTGCGCTCGATGAGCATTTCCTCGCCGTTGTCACCATTAGTTACATCATACAGTGCGTATGAAACTACAATAAACTTGTTTTTGTTGTTTGTTTCCATTTCTATATTTATTTTT